>SWCH01001161.1_pt1 | contig 36916 bp, 33 predicted proteins | sample 4690051 | NCBI WGS metagenome assembly SWCH01 (sample SAMN10267282, study PRJNA491770) | bioreactor metagenome | isolation source: DHS bioreactor inoculated with | place: Japan: off Shimokita Peninsula | reverse complement strand
CCACAAGGTTATGTTTACTCATATCGTGCTTTTCTAAAATTTTATCAATTTCTTCATATTTTTTTTCGTCCAATAATTTTTTTGGCATAAATTTTTCCTCCATTTTTATTTTATAGCTACAAAATAAATTTTGCTAATTGAATTACTCACTAATTATACATATTTATGTTAAATTTTTCAACCTTTTATTTAAAAATAAATATACCATTTTAGCCATATTTATAAATCTTCATCAATAATCAACGTTTAAATATAAAATACTGTTGTAATTTAACTGTAAATTTCAATAGTATTTTATATTATTAAATAAAAATTAAATTCCATTCTTATAAAGAAAATAATATTCATGCATACCTAATGTATAAACATTATACTGATTAAATTACCTGTCAGATACAGTAAATAAATGGCAATCATTAATATTCCTTCCCTTTTCCTAATTTCATTTTTATTTTTGTTGTAAGCAAAATAGCTATATACAGCTAATACTGTTATTAAAACTGGAATATGAATATTATAAAAATTCTTCGTCACTATTATCCCATCTGATGACAGTGCTAGTGATGCACCAAGAACAAATAGGATATTCAATATATTTGCCCCCATAACATTTCCTAACGCCAGTCCTCCATGATTGCTTTTAACTGCAGAAATAGTTGTACTTATTTCTGGAACACTTGTTCCAAAAGCAATAATAGTTGATGAAATCACTATATCTGATACTCCTATTCTCCTTGCTATTACCTCTGCAGAATCAACTAATGAAACAGCACTAAGTGCTATGATAACAGCTGATAAAAATATTTTAATAAATGTAAAAAAAATTTTACTTTTACTTCCTTTTATTTCTTCGTAATGCTTTGAATCTACATTTATTTTTTTTGTTTTATCCCCTTGCTTTATTAAAATTAAAATATAAACAGGAATTAAAGCTAAAAAAATAACCCCTAACCATTGAGGTAGTAATCCACTGTCCTTACCAATTTTAGTTATTAAAGTAGGTAAAATTAATAATGACACTACAAATATTAGCAAGCTAAGCTTTCTCGATGATTCTCTGCTTACAGGAATTTTACCAAATAGTGCACCTGCTCCTAAAACCAAACTTGTATTTGTTATTGTAGAGCCTACTGCATTTCCAATTGCAAATCCTCCGCCACCTTGAAGAGCGGCTATAACAGATGATGAAAGTTCAGGTAATGTCGTTCCTAAGGATACTATAGTTGCTCCTATTATCATTTCCGGAAGACCCCATATTTCAGAAAGCACAACTGCATTTTCTACTAAAACATCTGTCATTTTCAAAATAATTACTAATGACAAAATAAAAAAAAGTGTTACAAAAAAAGTATTTATTTGAGCAAAAACTTCATGCATTTTTTATTATTCTCCTTAAATTTAAATCTTCCTTTGATAAACAATAATATACAAAATATCAGCAAACATCTATATTTTGTATATTGACCTTATTATACACGATTTATTCCAAAACTTCAATTTATAGATAGCTTTTATTGTATTCAATGTATCACAATTCACATTATATAAATATTTTTCACCTAATTGTGTTAATAAAGGATGGAGCAAAAAATCAAGATAACAATATATATTACATTATAGTTAAGTTAATTTTTTTTAATAATAAAACATGACTGTTAAAACATACCCAAATAATTAAGTACAATACGAATGAAATTTTCTTGTTCTTTTATTCTGTTGTCGATAGATTCACCAACTGTTCCCTCAAAGGTTAAAACAGTATAATCTCTATTAGTCATTTCCCAATTGAATGTTCCTTCTTTTTCCTCTAGGAAATATACATATGGATCTTTTATTTTCTTATTCATGATTTTGATAATGTCTTCAACTATTGTCACTGCTTCAAAATCAGCAAATATTATTGAATGACCAAGTGCATAAACTTCATTGGTATTATGGTGTTTAGATTCATGAAGATCCAAGATGATATCCGGCTTCATTATATCAATATGTCTACTTATTGCAAATGCCAACTCTGCCACATCTCTGCCTTTTTTGACTCCTGGAAAGGCTCTATTCAGATCCCCTAAAGATGGTATTGTTCTTTTTTCATCTTCCAAAGCACGTTTATTGGCTTCAGGAAGTATAACAAGCCTTCCCTTTTTAATTTTTAAACTTTCCAAATGTGAGCTAGCTAAAACACCGGAAATTTCATTGCCGTGAATCCCTGCAATTATATACACTGTAGGACCAGGTCTTTGACTGTCAATTATAAAACCTATAGTTTCTGTAGCTTTATTTTCTTCAATGAAAAAATGGTCAATAGTTTTCTTTGGATGCAAAAAAAGAAAGAGGACAATGAACAAAATAATCCATTTTAGCTTCTTCATTGTCCTCGCCTCCCTATTCTGTAGGTAATAGGTATTTACCTACTCCATTATTAATCAGTTCATCATAAGTTGGTAATTCAATCACCGTCATAGCTTTTGACTCATCATATTCTGACATTGATTGAATAAAATTTGAAACACCTGTAATATGTCTTGCAACTCTTTGCTCAATAGGATGACCTGTCTCATCAAAAGGTACAAACAATCTACCCAACTTAAAAGATTTAACATACATATTATCTTGTCCGATAACTACTAATTCCTCAGTTGTTGCTCCCCTAAGTCTTCCTTGAGAAGGGTTAGCTGTTTCCATTAAAACCGCAAATGTATCCGTTGCATCGCCCAGCTCTCTGTGAGTCAGTCCTCTAAGGTTAACCGGAGATGGTTCTAACCCAATGTCGATGCCATCCAACTGCATATTAATTGCTACTTCTGCAGCAATTGGCATAGCATTCTCATGAGCAACAATTGCGTTGATTACAGGATACTCTGGTGATGCCTCATGAAGATCAATTGTCAGATCTATTTTATTTTCCTTAATCAATGTTGTAATACCATAACATACTTGTTCTGTGAAAGAACCATCAGGTCTACCGGGATAACCCCTATTTAGATTTCTTGTTTCACTGCCTGAAAGCTGTTGACCCGAAGCAGCATGTATATAAACGTCCGGATCAGGCCATTGATCTACAGGATTTGTAGCTCTTGAACCATATCTGAACCATCTTTCTCCAAAATCTGTTTTTATAGTAAATTGCTGTGGTGACCCTTCTTGGGCATCATTATGTGTGAAAGCACTTTTATTGGCTCTTGGAATCACATAAAGAGTTCCCTTTTCCACCACCGCATTTTCAATCATCACTATTGAAGACAAATAGGCTGCAGATTCATTAGGATGTGTACCACCTAAAACTAAAGTTGATCCTCCGCTTTCTTTACCTTCAAATACATAAATTTCTGTATCACCAGATGTTCCTTTCAATCCAGAATAATAATCACTGAGCATTTCAATTCTAGTGACCCCCGGACCTGAAACAATCGGTTCAAATTGGTGCATATTAACGAAGCTTTGACCTGCTATAAATGAAATAGCCAAAGCCAATACTAAAAATATACTTGCTGTTATTTTCTTATTCATTTTTCCCTCCATCACTTAATCATAAGTATTCTTAAAAGTAATGGAATAATTATAATTGCTGCATTTGCTTGATTTTTAATCTTATTTTCATCAAAAAGATTCCAAACAACCAATAACATAACAATCAATACAATCACTCTATAAATTAATGTCATTTTCCCACCTACTTTATAAAATCAACGATGCTAATGGATTAGAGAAAATTATAAACATAATTCCTACTAAAATAATCACTGCAGCAGGTACCATTGCTTTCTTTAATACATCAACATAATTCTTAACACCTACAACCTGAGCTGCAAATAAGCCTGCTAACGCAGTTGGGGGCATCAAGTCTCCTATACTTGCAATCAATGAAAGTGCAGATGCAGTAATAATTTGATTTTGACTAAGAAGAGCCAAAACAAATGGTACACCTAACACAGAAGCTGAACCATAAGATGATATAGCTCCAAACAAAGGAATTGTAATAGCTATACCCACATACAGTAAAATCGTAGGTAAACTTAAACTATTAACTACTATAAAACCTCTAACGCCTGTTAAAGTCATAACTTGGATGAACATTCCCACACCAATCAGTATTCCCATTACAGACAAAGCGTTGTTTACAGCTTCCTTCATAGTTGTAAGGGCGTTAAACTTTTCCCCTGTAAATAACCCTATTGCACTACCAACGAGGAAAATCAAAGGTAATCCTAAGTTAGGAATATATTGCGGAAATATCTTAGTAGCTAACATCAATATCAACACCATTAAAATAGGTAAATAAATTATAGCACTATACTTTTTATCCAAGTCAATATCCAGTTTATTTTTTAACTCTTGGTAATTTAAATTTTTTACGTGCTTATATCCTAAAAACAGTACACTGAAAACCGCCACGGGGACCGTCATCAATAACAGCGGCAATTCAAAGCCAACATATGGCATGTCAATACCGCCGCCAATAATCATAACCGGAACATTAACCGGCGGAGCAATCATACCCATCATACCTCCAATAGCAATGATTGCAGCTGTGTTTACCTTAGGAACTCCCATCATGATCAATACAGGTGCCACAAGACTACCTGCTGTTAATACAGCTGCAGTAGATGATCCTGTAATCATACCCGGGAACATAACAATAATCATTAAAAACACAAGTAACAATGATGGTCTTTTATGAAACTTATTAATAAACATTGTATTCAATGCATTTAATGCACCAGATTTCTCAACAAATTTCATGAAGATCATCGCTGTTGATATAACTAAAATGGTATCTAAGTATCCAAAAGTTCCTTCAACTAGATGTCTAATGGGTACACCTTCTCCGGCAACTAATGTTCCGGATATAGCTGATAGAACCATGGCAATACCAACCGGTAATTTAAATTTGAAACAACTGATCATAAAAACTAAGACCATTGCTACAAAAACTAATAATTCAATTTGCAAGGTTAGCCTCCATTTCAAAATCACAGCAAGGAACACCAATTTCCTTGCTGTAACATTGCTTACTTAAATGATTTTTTCAGAGCTTCAAATGAAGCTGCTATACTTTCAACTGCCTCAGATGGGACGCCATTTTCAATTGCCAAGTCAGATAATAGATTATCTTTATTTCCGCTTTCCACATACACAAAATAATCTAATGATGGAACTGTAGCATCAACAAACTTATCAGAAAGTTCTCCTCTCCTTCCTTCTCCACCAACGTGCATACCAATGACTGTCATATTGCTTTCTTTAGCCTTGGCAATTAAAGTTGTAATTCTATCCAATTCTTCTTCTGCATTAATACCTGCAGCTCCCAATCCCTTAGAACTACCTCCTATAGCCAAGATTAACGTCTTAGCATCACCAATGATATCTGCTGTCATTACATTATCAATTATGTATTCCATATCTGTTTTCTTGATTAAAGATTCAATCATTTTAACATCTGCTGACTGTCCTGCAGAAGTTAAAGCAACAGGTGCTTCTGCTATAGGTTCAGTCAGTGTCTCTGTTTCTCCTGAAGTCTTTGCAGATGATTGTATGTTTTCAGGCTGAGCAGTATCTGTATTGCTGCATCCTGTAACCAACAACCCAATGACTAAAATTATTGCTAATCCAATTTTATTTTTCACTAAAATCCTCCTAATTACCTACAGCTTGACCATCTCTTCTAGGATCTCCAACACCTGTAATAACACCATCATTTATCATTATACAATTTGCTGATCCCAACGAAGGATAATAAGCATCTGTAACTTCTACAGTATGCCCAAGCTCTTCCAATCCTTTAACTGTTTCTTCTGCAATTCTGCTTTCAACTTGAACATTAGATCCTAAATTACCATAGAATCTAGGAGCATCGACAGCATCTATAATAGACATGTCACAATCAATTACATTACTGATTACCTCTGCAACAGCAATAATGATTTTTGATCCGCCCGGTGAACCAACAACCATATATGGATTACCGTCTTTAAGTACAAGTGTCGGGCTCATACTACTAAGCGGTCTTTTACCTGATTCAATACTGTTAACAGACCCCGGTGATAAATCAAAGTCCATCATATGATTATTCATAATAATGCCATATCCCGGTATCGTCACAGTAGATCCAAAGAAGAAATTCACTGACTTTGTCATAGATACAATATTACCATCCTTATCTAATACCGATAAGTGAGTTGTGCTTTCACTTTCATATGGCCATACATCTGGCATATCAAGTTCAGTAATTACTGAATCCGGTGAAATTAAACCTGATAGTTCCTTAGCATAATCTTCTGATGTCAGACCATTTAGGGGAACATCTGCAAATGCAGTATCAGCCATATATTTTGCTCTATCTGCATATATTAATTTCATTGCTTCAACCCAAGTATGGATTGCTTCTGTTGAGCCATGTTCCATTGAGCCCATATCAAAATTTTCAAGAATATTTAATAGTTCAATTATATGAGTTCCACCTGAACTTGATGGCGGCACTGAAACTATTTCATATCCTCTATATTCTCCGATAACAGGTTCTCTTACTTCAACTTTGTAATTTGCTAAATCTTCAAGAGTAAGAACTCCACCTAATGATTGAACATTTTCTACTATAGCTTCCGCAATCGGACCTGAATAAATAGCATCTGAACCTTGCTCTGCAATTGCTTTCAATGTCTTCACTAAACCAGGATTGTAAATAGTATCACCGATTTGGAATGGAAGTCCGTCTTCATTCAACCAAAGTTCCTTTGATCCTTCATTTAATTCTAAATATGGAAACGCATCGCTTATGATACCGGCTAAGTTTGCAGTAACTTCAATACCGTTTGCTTCCAATTCTTCTATTACAGGAGCCACAACTTCACTCATTGTCATTGTGCCATATTTTTCCAATGCTGTTTCAAAGCCCATTACCTCTCCCGGAACACCGATTGCTTGTGGAGAATATGCAGCATTATAAAAATTCAATTTGCCATCTTCATAATATCGGTCAAACATTTCTGTTGTAGCATTGGCCGGAGCCACTTCTCTAAAGTCAATTACTACCGTTTCACCGGATTCAGCCATATACACGGTCATGAAACCACCGCCGCCTACGCCTGTTGCGTTCGGCTCAAATGCACCTACTGCAAAACCTGTTGCTATAGCAGCATCTACTGCATTTCCGCCTTGTTCCAATATCTTAGCACCTATTGCCGATGCAATTGGTTTACCGGAAACAACCATTCCGTTTTCACTTGTAGCCGATCTTTCGACTGCAGGGTTAACTACCTCTTCAGGTTCCTCTTCTGCTTCATCTTCAGTTTCCTCTGCTACTGGTTCTGTTACTGCAGGTACTTCTTCAGCCGGTTCTGCAGGTTCTTTATTTGCACATCCTACAATCACAAGCGAAAGCAGCATAACAATAACCAACATCATCGATAATTTTCTAAACTTCATCGTTTTCCTCCTAATTAATTCATAATTAAATATTTAAATATTTGTACTAATTATAAAGGAACATTTGATATTTTTCTATTTTTTATCTTTTATATCTTTTTTCTCTTTTTTCTCTCAACTCTCTATTTTAACCATCTATAATATTGCTTTGGTCTCCCTATCTTACCATAGCTCTGATATATCTCAACGTAGTTCTCTTTAACCAAATAATACAAGTACCTGTGAACAGTTTGATATGCCAGCCCTGTATTTTTTGAAATCTTTGAAATAGTATTTTTGTCGTCATTTTTCTCCATATACGATTCTATAATCTTCAAAGTTGAAAGGCTTATACCTTTTTCATACTTATACTCACGATTGCTTTTTTTATCCACTGTTAAATGAACCGAAAGACGTGATAATAAGTCCGGCGCTTTAATGGGTTTTAGCGCAAAGTCGCTGGCTCCCATCTCAATAAATTGGTCGGCTAAAAATTGGCTTTCTTCAACAGTCAAAACAATAATAGGAACATCGGAAGATAATTCCCTCAATTTTTTTACTCCCATCATTCCATTAATTACCGGCATGTGATAATCTATGATGACTAAATCAATATCATTCTCCTTAAAAATTTTGATTCCATCCATAGCCTTATTAGCCAAGAATGGCTCCCAGTCCTTATATTCAATAATTTCTTTCAATGCATATAAAATATCCTCATTATCATCAATTACAAGAATTTTTTTCATACTTAATAGCCCCCTTGTTAAATGAAATAACAACACGCGTTCCCTTATTTAAAAATGAATCAATTGTAAATGTACCCTTATGGTTTTTTATTACATCCTCAACATATCTCAATCCAATACCAGATGAACCTTTAGTACTGAAGCCAGATTCCCTTATTTTCGACAGAAGATTTTCTTCAATTCCAATACCATTGTCAATAATTTCAAAAAATAATTCTTCTTTCGTATCATATATAACAATTCTAATTCTGCCATCCTTACCTATAGCGTTAAGACTGTTATTAATCAAATTGATTATCATCCTTGCAAATCGAATTTTGTTAATTTCAATAGATGCACTGCCAACTTTATTCTCATAATTTATAACATTATCATTTTCAGTGTATGATAAATGCGATAGCACTGACCTCATCAAATCTTCAATACAAGTGCTGTGACGCTTATTTTCATGGAGAATTTCCGATATCATCAAGTTCAGCTGATCCACTGATTGGTTGATTTTTCCCATATAGCCCTTCACTTTTTCATCTTCTCCCATCATTTCAGAAAGTGAAGCTAATGCTTGAATTGAAGTAAGCGGGCTTTTCAAATCATGAACCAGGTTCTGCATTTCCTCCAAAGACCTGGCGCGCACAGATTGTAACTTTGCCTCTCTTAATTCTATCTCCATTAAACTGTTGGCTTCCATAGTTTCTATGACCGTATTTTGATCTTTCAAAAGTTTAAGGATCATCATGGCATTGGTAATAAAAATAATAACAAACAAGGTAGCTGATAATGTCACTGCATTTTCTGTCCCCATAAATCTAGCTGCTTGTTTCACATCAAAAGACACTTCACCTTGACCAAATCCATATTTCGTTAATCCAGGAACAATATCTACCCATTGCAGTCCAATTATCATCATAATTACAAATATAGCTTTTTTCACCAATGCAATACGAGCAAAGTCATTCCTCACCAAGACCAATATCGTTACCATCAACACAATTGATGTTATACCAAAATCATAGTGTATATTGAAAAATAAATCAATTATGAAGTATGTCAATGGAATAATGGTTATTCCGATTAACGTATAAATCCATGAACTTTTTCCCTTAAAATAGTCATTAAAAGAAACAACTAAAGTATAACTTGACATGTATAGGGGCAGAATCCTGATTGCATTCATCAAAACAAGTTTGAAAGACGTAATAATCAAAAGCCCTTGATCATTATTCTCCAAACTTAGAAATAAGCTCTCATAAATATTAAGATTATGAACATTCAAAATCTTTGGCATAATAAGCGCCAATACAAAGAACATTATACTAATCAATAAATTTTTGTTTAATAAGAACGTGAATATACTCTTGTTTTCTTTTTCTTTCGTCATAAATTGTCACCACCAACAATATTGATAAAGAACTCATCATAACTACTAACCATATAAAACTAAATTTTTCGCGGTAAAATCCTCCATTTTCGCCTATGACAACAGGATAGCCGGGATCAATAGGCAAACTGTTCTCAAAAGCTATCTGCTTAATATTTAAAAGATGCAATACAGGTATATTTCTTGATAAATAATATCCGATTAATCCTTTATCCGCAATATTGTAACTGTTATTTAACAACCCATACCCATCAAAGTATCCAATATCATTTTCTATTAAAGAAACAAAGTTGCCTCCAACATTGATGAAAGCTTTAACATCACCATACAACGACACTCTGTTTTCAACGTTTTTAAAATAATCTTCTTCTTCAACGTAATTATAACCCAAACCCTTTAGCCTTTCGACAATTACCTCCATAACTGCCAAGTCCATATTTCTTCCCATATCTCCATCTCCACCAGGGGAAATCAATATGGATTGATGTCTTATTATACCTTTCTTAAAAAGATAATTTTCCATATCCAAATAAGTGAACTCATGGTCAGTTGCCCCGTGAGTGGACGACCCTATTGAAGCCATAATAACCGGTTCATACCCCATTGCTTCCACTGCCATGATAGCTTGAATATTCAAACTTGGGAAAGAACCTGAAACATTAATTGCAATTGAATCGCCAGTTTCAAGGTCCATTTCATTAATATATTTATATATAACTGATGAAAAATTGGGGTTTGCAGCAGTGGTTTTTGATTCCAAGGATCCTAAAGTTGTAGTAATTCCTGTATATTCAGGTCCAATCATGTGTAATCGACCATCTAAAATTTCCAATCGCTCTTTTTCCTCACCAATTAATTTAAAGGCCTCTTCTACAGATTCAGCAATATCATACATTTGATTATAGTCATCGTCAATTGTCGTTGTTTTTGAAAATATTAATAGTACAAAGGACATCAAGGCTATAGTGAACAATAATCTTTTCATAACAAACTTCCATTCATAATAAGTAGCACTCCAAACATAATCATTGTGACTATACAAGTTGAATAGACTGTTTTAACTACTGTTTGTTTAAGCATATCATTAGCAATAAGACCGGGAATAATAATTCCTATAGAATTGATTAATGTAGTATAATCACCGCCTAAATCTAATTCAGACACAAGTAATTTCAAAAATATCGCTACAACTATTGACACTGCAAATTCCCGACGCCCATATATAGGTAAATATTTTTTTAAAAATTTAACGATTACATAAACAGCTATTGCAACTAAAAAGGTTACCAAAATTCGCATTGGCTGATCAATGAATAATGCCAAATATCCGGGAGTAATAAGTCCACCCGGTGAAATCTGTGTCATTTCAAAATATATTAAACTTAAAATAATCCCTATTGCTAAAAAATTTTCATACATTGATTTCTCCAAAATATTTTTCTAGATCCTTTATGTTACCCACACCAAAAATCTTTTTACCTTTATCTTCATACAGATCATAATGAAGTATTTCACCTCTATATCCAATCCTTTTTAACCTTTTAATATTTTGAAAAACAAGATCGCCGGTTAATAAAACCTTCTCTGGATTTACTTTACATATCCATTGCAAAAACATTTCACTTCTAAGCGGTCGATCCATTCGATTGTTGAACCAAATTATAATATTTCCTGAAGTACGATATTCTTCAAAAAAAGCCATCGTACTTTCTAAATCATTGATAGCAAAGCCAAAATATATTGCATTATCATTTAATTCTACAATTCTATTCATCATTCTGCTTTTTCCATATTCCTTTAAAGCAGCTAAAGACTTATAATAATTTAGTCCAAACTTATCTGAAATGGTCAAAACCAAATCTGTATTTTCCCTAATTTCTCCTTCTATAACCTCATAATTATTAGACCTAATCACACCTTCACCCACAACTTTGTCAATTAGAAAATCATCTCCAACAAATATAATCTGCCCTTTTCTGGTCATCATCAACAGAGTTTCTGCCATTTGTTCCTTGGTATTACCCATTACTTCCAAATGATCAGTACGAACATTAGTAATCACCGCAACATCTGCATATAAGATTCTCTCTGAATATTCCTGCATAGATTTTCTTAGAGCCATGCACTCCACCACAAAAACCTGTGCATCATCTTTAGCTGCCAAACGAAGCATCTTTCTCTGTTCCAAAACATTGGCAAAAGTCCTGTTAATCACAGTATATTTACCAGAGCTATCTCTGAACATAGCTTTAGTTCCCGTAATTTTTGAAAAAGTTCTGTACCCATTAGCTCGGAACACCTCATCCAGTAAGCTTACAACTGTAGACTTTCCTCTTGTTCCATTGACATGGATTACTATATTAATCTTTTTTCTATAATAACTTGTAATCATAGTATCCAACAGAATATATACTAACAAAATAACTAGGGGTAACCATATCATCGAAATAAACCCTCCATAATTACAGGAACATCTTCAATACCATCTAATTTTTGTATTTCTATCTTTTTAGATTTTGACATATTACTAAAAAAATCATCATTATTGCTATCAGATAAAATAATCATTAAATCAGAAGAACTGATTACAGGCTTAATTAGTTGGTCGCTAATTTGCCCCCGCCTTTTCATACCACCAAAGTGAAATGCCACAATAGTTAGACCTTTTTCTTTACTAAACTCTACAAGTTCAATGGCACGATTCAATTCTTGTTTCACAGTAACTCCGGTACTTTCCATACCTTTTATACTAGCACCTGTTGAAATCAAAATAGTTCCTCCACCTACGCTTAATTGATCTGCCGTCAAAGTTGGTTCATAAACAAAATCTAAATTCATTTGTTTTAAAATACTTTTCATAATTACAATATCAGCGCTTTGTCCCACTGAAGTTAAGTAAATAGGACCCGAGGTCTTTAAAAAATCATATTCCTTTACAGGCTTATCATTTTCTTTAGATGAACAACCCACCAATATAACAACCATTATAATTATAATTAATTTTTTCATAACTTCACCCATGATAATTATAACTCCTCTAAGAGCATTTTCTACTTTTTCTCTTTTTTCTCTTTTTTCTCTTTTTTAACAAAAAAGCATATCTGAGCAAATAATTTTATGATGTGGAATTTTTCCTTATTATACACATTTCCCTTATTATACATAATTTTCTACAAAAAAGACATAGTGAAATTTTGATTACATGCAAATCTTTGTATCCTAACCATGTAAATTACCTAAAAATAAAATTCAAATATAAATTTATTGTTACAATTTTTTTACAATTGAATATATTAATATATGAATTTCAAATACAACAGAAGGAAGTGTTAAAATTGTATTATTGGGATTATGTATATTCGAAAGATAACAATTGTATTATAAGTCTTGATATTTCAGCTGAAAAGTTTAATAAAATTCCAAAAGGATATTTGAATATAAAAATATTTGCATCTGATGGAACACCTATAAAAAATGCATATATAAGAATATCTGCACCTGATGAATTCAATGAATTTATAATAAATATTAACTCATTGGGGTATCACCCTACTCAAATAAACAACATGCAATTTTATCCTGGTTTGCTATGTAAATTAAATGTCAATTTAAATCCCATACAATCAAAAAATCGAATAGTAAGCCACAACCAGGTAATAAATTTACCAGAATATGAAAAAGTACAAAACATTCAGAATATATTAGAACTGCCTCAAGATGAAGTTAGAAATCTAACATTAACATTAGGTGTTGATAGTCCTGAGGATACGTTGATATACCTGTATGCAAAAAAATTTACCGATGAGGTATATGAATTAAGCGATGGAAGAATCAGAATTGAAATATTTACTGATGCAAAACTTGGAGCCGACAGGCAGATGATTAAATCTATAATCGGAGGCGGCTATCCGGATTTTATAGTTCAAACTACTGCTCCACAAGTTGATTTTGTACCTAAATTGTCAGTGTTTGACATGCCAATGGTTTATACAGACATAGAGGATCTAAGAAACACAATTGACAACAATATATTTTATGAAAAAATCAGCAGCGCTTACAGCAATTCCGGCTATAAGCTATTAGGTCTTTCAGACATATTATTCCGGCAAATGACTTCAAATGAAGAAATTCAAAACATAGATGATTTCAATGAAATCAAAATCAGAACAATGCAAAATCACAATCACAAAGAATTTTGGGAATCTCTTGGTGCAACTGTAATACCACTGCCTGTCAGTGAAATATACCCCAGTTTGAAGTTTGGATATATAGATTCCGAGGAAAATTCATATGAGGTTATCGCTGGTTTCAAATTATACGAAGTACAAGATTATCTTATAATGACAAACCATATGCCACATATAATATCGCTGATAACAAGCAACAGTCTTTATGATAGTTTATCCACAGCTGAAAAGGCCATAATTGATGAAGCTGCTATCAGGGCTACGTTATACACCCGTGAAATGGCAGATGAACGCTTTGAGGAAAGAAAAAAAACACTTATTGATAATGGTATGACTATATTGGAACTGCCAGAAGGAACAATACACGCAATGAGATTAGCAGCTTTACCATTATATGAAAAAATTCGCAGCATAGTCGGAGATGACGTTTTAATAAATACCTACTTAAAAAATGGCAATTTAATTTAAAATTTGCTATTTATATATAATTACTTTTCATACTCCTAATTTTATATTTTATCATAAAAAGGCTGTCTCAAAATAGAAAATTAAATTTCTAAGAGAGGCAGCTCTTTTTTTATTACTCTACAATTCCGCCTTCAACAACTATATTTTCGGGATTTGCAGCTTCACCATATACCGGTTCCAGTGTTTCTTTATAATTAGCGTGGAAGAACTGTTCCTCTCCTAAAGACTTAATTTCATCATTTAACCAGTTCAATAATTCTGTGTTACCTTTTTGTACTGCCGGTGCTATTGTGTCTAAGCTTCCTAAAGATTCAATTCCTACATTAAATCCTTTATTTTCAATTGCCCAGGCTAGAACTTCCGTATTATCGGTTGAAAATGCATCTCCGCGTCCATCTAATAATGCACCGTAAGCGTCACTGTACTGGTCAAATTTTAATAATTTAACGTCAGGGTAATTTTCCGTAAAGTAAGTATCGGCTGTAGTTCCTTTTGCTACTATTAGAGTTTTCCCTTTTAACTGTTCAACATCAGTAATTGATGCACTGTCAGGGGATACTACACCAAGAGCAACCTTCATGTAAGGAAGTGCAAAATCAACTTTCTCTGCACGATCTTTTGTTACTGTAAAGTTGGCAAGAATAATATCAACTTTTGCTGTCACTAAATATTCTACGCGGCTTGCTGCTTCTACCGGAACATATTCTGCTTCAACACCTAAATCTTTTGCAATTCTGTTTCCAAAATAAACATCATAACCTTGATATTTACCATTTTCATCTACGTATCCAAAAGGTTTCTTATCGCTGAATACTCCTATTACTATTTTGCCGCTTTCTTTAATTTCATCCAAAGTTCTTACTGTTCCTGCTGCAGGAGCTGTGTCTTTATTCTCCGACGGACTATTTTGACCGGATTGTTCAGAATTATTTGAGCATCCTGTAAATGCAGACACAATAAATATAAGTGCTAATATTAATGTAAGTAATTGTTTAAATTTTTTCATAACTTTCAATTTCTCCTTTTTAATTTTCTATTTTTTATCTTAAACACTTTTTACAGTGTTAAATTCAAACATATTTAAAAATTTCCTTGCACGTTCTGTTTCAGGTTTGGTAAAGAATAAGGAAGGACTGTTTTCTTCTACAATTTCACCTTTGTCAATAAATACAATTCTGTCTGCAACGGCACGTGCAAACTGCATTTCATGAGTTACAATTACCATGGTGCTTCCATCTCTTGCAAGTTCTAACATAACATCAAGTACTTCTCTGACCATTTCCGGGTCTAATGCTGCCGTAACTTCATCAAATAGCATAACTTCGGGATGCATACATAAAGACCTCACTATTGCAACTCTCTGCTTTTGTCCTCCTGAAAGCTGTCTTGGATATGAATCTTTTTTATCTATGAGCCCTACTCTGTCCAATAGTTCCTCAGCCTCTTTGATTACTGCCTTTTTATCTCTTTTTTGAGCCTTAACAGGTCCTAATATTACATTATCAAGAATTGTCATATGTGGAAACAAATCATAACTTTGAAAAACCATTCCTATTTTTTGACGTACTAAATGCATGTTTTTATTTTGTTTACTAATCAATTCACCTTTTAACAATATATCTCCGGCCTGAATTTTTTCCAAACCGTTTATGCACCTCAACAGCGTACTCTTTCCACATCCGGATGGTCCAATGACAACTACAACTTCTCCTTTATGAATATCTAAGGATATGTCTTTTAAAATAATATTGTTATCGTAACTCTTTTTTAAATTTTTTATTTCAAGTAATGTTTTTGCTGTATTCATTATTATCTCCTCAACTATTCCATTTTCTCTCTAATTTTGCTGCCAGTAAAGAAATTGGATAACAAGCAATAAAATATAGGAAAAAAACAACTCCATATATCCAAAGGGCAGCAGATGGTACTGTTAAACGTGAAGCTTCAATTATCTGTTGACCTACTTTTACCACTTCAACAACTCCTATAAGTACAATTAATGATGTAGTCTTAATCATTCTGGTTACAAGATTAATTGCCAAAGGTACTAATCTGCGAACCGTTTGAGGAATTATAATATATAAGTAAATTTGTGAAGTTGTAAGTCCTATTGATTTACCGCTTTCATATTGGTGGTCAGGAATAGAAATTAATGATCCTCTGACTAAATCGCCCATTTCAGCTGTACCCCAAAGGGAAAATACAATAACAGCCGAAAGTTCTCCTGACAAATTTATATGAAAAGCTTTTGTAAATCCGAAATAGACTAAAAACAAAAGAACCAGCTGCGGCATTATGCGAATAAACTCTAAATAAACTTTGGTAATTACTTTAATAATAGGATTTTTACCAGTCATTATCATTCCTAAAATAATACCTAATACAATAGATATAGTTACTGCAATCAATGAAATTTTTACAGTTACCAGCAAGCCCTCTAATAGTCTTATAAAATTTCTGCCTTTAAACAGAATGTTAATTCCCAAATCCTGCATATCTTAATTTCCTCTCTGTAAATGTAAATACTATTGATATTGGCAATAAAATAACTGCATATGATACTACGAGCATAAATAACGCTTCATCAGTATTGTAATATAATCCAATCAAATCTTTTGCCACATACATCAGATCAGCTAAAGCTACAGCGCTGAATACGGAAGTTTCTTTAATGAGAAACAAAATATTTGCTAAAAGTGCAGGAATTGATACCGTAACAGCCTGCGGCATTAAAATATACTTAACAACCTGAAAATTTGTTAACCCTATGCTCAATCCTGATTCGAATTGAATATCGGCAACGGATTCTAATCCACTTCGAAATGCCTCTGACATATAACTTCCTCCTAAGAAAATCAATCCGTAAACAGCACAGTCTTCCGAGCTAAGCACTATGCCCAGCTTTGGCAACCCAAAATAGAGGAAAAAGAGTTGTATAAGCAAGGGGGTATTTCTGGAAAGTTCTATATATATTCCGACTATTCTTTTAAATATAGGTACTTTGAAGTAACGTATCAAACTGCATATTAAACCAACGGCGATTGCACCTGATATACCGATTAATGCAATTCTAAGGGTTAGTTTGCCGGCTTCTATATAAAGGGGGGCAAACTTGTTTATAAAACCAAAATCCATTTTATTTTCCTCTTTCTAAATCAATATCTTTTTTAAGTCTTATACTTTAGTCATAGTCATTGACTTCTATTTGACTTATTACAAAACATATTAATCATATATTAATAGTATGATTAATATGTTTTATAATATAACCTAATTATTTTTATCTGTCAACATATTTATTTTTTTTAGCACAAAATAATTTTACTGAGCACTCCACTTAAGGTTAAGGACGTTGCGTCTTTTGAAATCCTTCTTTTTTTATATACTAGGAGTAGAACTTTCCTAGTATATAAAAAACGGCTTCAAAAGAAGCCATTTTTTAGTGTATAATTAGTGTATGCAAAACACTTATATTTTTTTAGTATAAAATTCAGGCCAAAATTTTATTTGCTAATCTGGCACCCTTTTCTTCCTACCGAAACAACAATATCTCCGCTATCTTCAAGATGCTTTATAACCATTCTAATTTCTTTTTCTGAAATTTTATAATAAGTTTTACAAAACTCTTCATATATTGAACGCCTGCCTGTTCCTAACCCTTTTTCTGCTCTTGATTTAATTATATCCAAAACAACCTTTTCCATATTCTCAACAGATTTATATGATAAGCTCTCTTTTTTTTTCAAATAGCTTGGCAAGTTTTCAATTCTAAGTGAATCATTTGATACCTTCAACATGTATTCAATTGTATTTCTAAGCTCTCTAACATTTCCGTGCCAGTTATAGTCTTGGCAAAATCTTGAAAAACTATATTCTATATTTCTTCTGTCTCCAAATATATCAAGAAAATAAGTAATTAGATATTCTATATCACTTTTATGTTCTCTCAATGGAGGAAGGTTAACTTGAAATACATTAAGTCTATAAAATAGGTCATTTCTAAATGTACCTTGTTCTACCATTTCAAATAAATCCTTGTTTGAAGCTGCAATAATTCTGACATCTACGTTAATTATTGAATCTCCGCCTATCTTCATGATTTCATTTTCTTGTAGGGCTCTTAATAATCTTGCCTGTAAATTTAAAGGGATTTCACCTATTTCATCTAAAAAAAGTGTACCGTGATTTGCCTTTTCAAAAACACCCATCTTCCCACCTTTTCTGGCACCTGTAAAAGCGCCCTCTTCATAACCGAACAGTTCTGATTCTAGAAGATTTTCCGGTAAGGTAGCACAATTAATAGCTATATATGGTTTATTTTTTCTATCAGAATAATTATGTATTGCACCTGCAAAAAGCTCTTTGCCTGTTCCGCTTTCTCCTAATAGTAAAACTGTAGAAGAAGAATGTGCAATTTTCTTACTAATATTTATTGCATCCATAAGTTTTGGATGGGAACCTTTGATACTATCAAAACTATATTTTGAATAATATCCCTTTCCTACTAATTTATCATGCAATTTCTGCTGATTTATTAATAGCTCATTATAATATTTTAATATTATTAATTTACCAAAATAAACATCATCATAAATAACTTTCTTCATTGTTACAATAAGTTTTTTATTGCTAAAATCAATTATTTCATCATGTATTTCATCTTTTGTTAACAAAACATTTAAAACCGTATCTCTTTCTAATAAATTTTTCAAATAATCTTGTTCTATATATTCCTTGCTAATATTTAATATTTGCGATGCCTTATTATTAGATAGCAATATAAGTCCTTTTTCATCACATAAAATAATACCATTGTCAAATTCGTTTAAAACTACATCTAATTGACCTGCAAGCATTTTTTTATCATATAAAGTATTGTTAAGGCCTTTCCAATATGTAGGTACCTTTAAAGAATACTTTTTTATAATTTTTTCCGAAAGTTTTTTTTCTATATTTAAATAAGCTATAATGTCCAAAATTGTAGATAAATCAAATACCCTATTTCCAATATTTATAACTTCTGCATCTATATTTGGCATATATTCAAACTCATTAGGTGTAATAACATAATCAACATTTCTAATTTTTGATACACCCTCATAATATGGAAATAGTTTCATATTTTTTATTCCAAGGCTATATAACGTTGCAAGAGTTTCATTAGCCATAAAACTATTAATGTTAACTACATAAGCGCTTTTATTATAATCAATTTTCCTGAGTTCTTCTACTGATTGCTTTGAAATTGTACGTTTCATCATTAATGTAGGGGCACTGCATTTAATATATTCTATCATTTCAATTAGAATACTGGGATCCGTGTACAAAATTAAATCTGTCTCATATATAAAAGGCTTATTTATCATATTTGGAGTAAAATAGTCAACTTCAACTGTGTTTTCAAAAATATACTTAAGCTCTTCTAAAAAATAATTCCCTATTTTATCTTCAATAACTAAAACAGCAATTCTTTTTTTCAATGAAATCACTTCCTTTATAAAATAATAGGTTTTCAGCAAATAAAAAAGCCTCTCTACTGCTATATATTGTATCATATATAGAAATTAATGGGAACTAAATAATTTATAAATTATTTAGTTCCCATTAATATTTTTATATTTAGTAAAATAAAAAATTATATAATTAATAAACATTACAATACTAACGAATTTAAATTTACATATAAATATATGTTTTGGCATAATATTTGCTTTTTAAAAATTTTAAATAAAATTTAAACTTAATATATAATAACGGAGGATAGCATGTTTAAAAATTATTTAGAGGTAAAAAATTATATTTCAGAAAACAACATTAAAATTATTGATTTTAAAATTATTGATATGAGCGGAAGATGGCATCACCTTACTATTCCCGCAACCAGATTTAACGAAGATATACTAATAGATGGTATAGGATTTGATGCATCAAGCTATGGATTTTTAAAGGTAGAAAAATCAGATATGGTATTTATACCGGACATATCGACATCTTTTATTGTACCATTTTCAAAAATACCTACTTTAACAATGATAGGCAACATATATGCAATAAAAGAAAACCGAGAAAGGTTTGAAGACGACCCAAGATATTTAATTGAAAAAACAAAGAAGCTATTAGTTGATAAAAATATAGCTGACACTGCTCTTCTTGGTCCTGAATTTGAATTTTATATTTTAGATCAAATATCAGTAAAAAATGATATTAACCATATGGAAGTGTTTATAGATTCTAAGCAAGGTGAATGGAATTCCGGTAATTTAGATATCAGCAACAAAGGGGCTACTCTTAGAAACTCAAATTGTTATCATTTAGATAAGCCGTTTGATGCGGCATCTGATTTCAGGGATATGGTTACATTATATCTTGAAGAAAATAATATTCCCGTAAAATATCATCATTGTGAAAACGGCGGACCCGGACAAGTGGAAATAGAAGTATGTCATGGGGATATTAGTGAAATGGCAGATAGAACTATGAAACTTAAATACATACTGAGAAGTTATGCTGCTCTTCAAGACAAAACAATTACTTTTATGCCTAAACCATTTGTTGGAGAATGCGGAAGTGGTTTTCATATTCATATACATTTATTCAAAGATGGTGAACCTTTATTTTATGATGAAAATGGATATTCAAAACTAAGTGAAACAGCATTGTATGCAATTGGAGGAATACTCAAGCATTCGCCGGCTTTAATGCCTTTCACAAATCCCAGCACAAATTCTTACAAAAGATTAATACCTGGATATGAAGCTCCCGTAAGTTTATGCTTTGCAACAGCAAACAGAAGTGCCGTAATCAGAATACCTGATTATGCAACCAGCCCAATGGAAAAAAGGTTTGAAGTAAGATTTCCTGATGCAACTTGCAACCCATACTATGCATATTCAGCAGTGTTAATGGCTGTAATTGATGGTATAGAAAATAAAATAGACCCGGTTAAAGAGGGCTTTGGACCATTTGATTTCAATTTATATAATCTTAACGATGAACAAAAATCATCAATTAAAGCACTCCCTACTAACCCAATTGAAGCAGCGGATGCTTTAGAAAAAGACCATGAATTTTTATTGAAAGGAAATGTATTTAGCAAAAACATAATAACGAGCCAAATAAATAAAATAAAAAAAGATTACTATAAAATAAATGAAATGCCACATCCGGAAGAATTCAAAATGTACTATAATTTATAATCTTTAAATTATTGTAAAAGATAAAAAACTCCCCAGAGAGTTTTTTTATCTTTTATGATATAACTAATGTTTAATATACAAAGCAATCGTTTGACTATATTATTATATTGTTGTATAATTTCATTACAGCATGTACAAAAATTATAATTTTAATAAATTTGGTGATTTTATGAATAAGGTTATAGGCATAGGCACTTTAAATGATAATACTAAGCAACTATATCATGATATTTTATATTCAATTTTAGGTGATAAATATAATATTATTTCCTTTAATTTCAATAAAATCGATAGAAACCTCATTGATTTGGATATTCTTCTTATTTCTACTCCACTTATGATTAATATTGTAAAGAAATATATTAAACCATCCACTAAGGTTATTATTATTAGAAGAACTTTTACCAAGAAGTCTTATGATATTCTTTGCTCTATTAAAAATAACGAAAAAATTTACTTAGTTAATAATGGAATTGACGTTACTTTTGAAACAATTTCTCTAATTTATTCATTAGGTTTTGATTTTGAACTTTATCCCTTCTATCCAGGAGTTGAACCTATAGATGAAATTAAGGTTGCAATTACTACTAACGAAATTCATCTAATACCTGATAGTGTAGAAACAATATTTAACATTAGCCATATGGTCTATGACGTTGAAACTATTTTAGATGTTCTTAATGAATTGAATCTTGATGAATGTGAGAAAGAAAATATTCTAAGTAAATATCAAAGTGGTATCATTACTGTTGAAAAGGGAGTTAATAGTTTAATAAATAGTAACTTTTTCATTCAGCAGGAGATAAACACCATTATTAATTTAATTAATGAAGGCGTTATCGAAACTGATAATAACGGTAATATTATTCTTGCAAACAAAATATCAGAAAAAATTTTAGGTCAAAATTTATTGATTTATAAGAACATAAAAAATGTTATAAGCGAGCTTCAAGAATATATTAAATATGAAAATTATATTTCTGATGAATTAATTAACTATAGAAATGAACAACTTATTGTAAGTATTAAACCTATATATGTATTTTCTGAAAAAGTTGGTAACATGATTATTTTCAGAAACGTTACGGAAATAAAAAGATTAGAAGATAAACTTAGAAAGAGTATTTCAGTATCTGGTCATATAGCAAAATATCACATAAATGATATCGTTGGAAATAGCAACAGTTTTTTAGATACTAAAAAGCTGGCACAAAAAATGGCTCTTGCTAATTCTACTATTTTGATAACCGGAGAAAGCGGCACCGGAAAAGAGTTATTTGCACAAAGTATACATAATGTTTCTTGCAGGAGCAAGTTCCCTTTTTTGGCAATTAATTGCGCTACATTGCCTGAAAACCTTATCGAAAGCGAACTTTTCGGATATGAAAGCGGTGCTTTTACCGGAGCTAAAAAAGAAGGTAAATTAGGATTGTTTGAACAAGCTCATCTTGGAACTTTGTTTTTAGATGAAATTGCCGAGTTAAATATGAATATGCAATCAAGATTGTTGAGAGTCCTTCAGGAAGCTGAAATCATTAGAATAGGCGGCACCACAATCAGAAGTGTCGATGTTAGAATTATTGCGGCAACTAATAAGAATTTGTATAACCTTGCTAAAGAAGGAAGGTTTAGATGGGATTTGTTCTATAGATTAAATATTTTTCCACTTAATATCCCTCCTCTCCGCAAAAGAAAAGAGGATATTCGACTTTTGTTTAATTATTTTATAAATGAACTTAACTGCACAAAAAATGTTGATGAAGAACTGTTACTGTTGTTTGAAAAATATGATTGGCCGGGTAATATACGTGAATTAAAAAATATTATTGAATATTTAGTTTTTATGTCTGACTCTCGAATTACAATAAACAATTTACCGCATACCTTTAACAAATATGATAATACAAATGAATGCAAGGAAAACTTAAGTTCTGCACAACTCTCATTATTAAATATTTTGTATAATAAGTTTAAGAATAAAGAAAAAGTCGGAAGAATTAAGCTTATTGATTTACTTCAAGCTAAAGGATATTATATGACAGAAAGAGAAGTAAGAAGAAATCTCGAGTATTTGCAAGATAAAAATTTAGTTATAATTGGTACAGGCAGGCAAGGCACAAAAATTACTGATTCTGGTATTAATTATTGCGTTATCAATATGGCGACTATTGAAAAAGTTCCACCTGCAATGCACTAAATGCAATTATCTGCAGCATATTCAGACATACATGAGTATTGACTGCCTGAACGACAACACAAGTAGAGCTTTTCCAACAGCCTGAGCTTTAAATTATAACAAATACTTAAATAAGTAATATATTATTTATTTAAATGGCATGTTACCATATGTTTTTTTGATAATGTTTTAAATTGTGGTTTTTCTTTTTTACATATATCCATCACATATTTGCACCTGGGATGAAATACACATCCTGAAGGAGGATTTACAGGGCTAGGTATTTCACCTTTTGCCATTTTATTTGCATTGTACATATAATCCGGATCAGGTATCGGCACCGCTGAAAGCAACGCCTTGGTATAAGGATGAAAAGGATTATTAAACAGTTCTTCAGTATCAGCAAGTTCTACTATGTGTCCTAAATACATTACAGCTACCCTTGTGCTTATATATTGTATTACACCTAAATCATGTGCAATAAATGCCATGGTTAATCCTAAATCTTCTCTTATTTTACCTAATAAATTTAATATTTGAGCCTGTATAGATACATCCAGTGCTGAAACAGGTTCATCTGCTACTATAAATTTAGGATTTAGGGCTAATGCTCTTGCAATACCTATTCTTTGTCTTTGACCACCTGAAAATTCATGTGGATATCTATTTATGTAATCCTGAGATAAGCCAACGGTATTCATAAGTTCCTTTATTTTAACTTCTGTATCTTTATCATATAAATTGTGTATTTTGTAAGGTTCTTTTAAAATTGTTTTAACTTTAAGTCTTGGGTTTAATGATTCATATGGATCTTGAAAAATCATTTGAAAATTTTTTCTTAGTTCTTTAATTTCTCTTTGTTTTTTTAGCGAAATATCTTCATTATTAAATATTATTCGACCGTCTGTAGGATCCAGCAGTCTTATGAGCAATCTACCTAATGTTGATTTTCCACAACCTGACTCCCCTACTATACCTAATACTTCATTTTTATAAATATTTATATTTATACCATCAACAGCCTTTACTATATTGGGCGATTTGAACATTTCTGAATTTTTTATATAAAAATATTTTTTTAAATTTTTAAGTTCATACAATTTATTCATTTTAGTTACCTCCCAATATACAGGCAATATAGTGTCCTTTTTCTATTTCTTTTAGTTCCGGGATTTGTTTCTTGCATTCTTCAGTTACATGTGGACACCTAACATGAAATGGGCAACCATCTGGCATTTTTGAAGGATTCGGTGGTTGACCTTCTATTGGATTTAATTTTTTATTTGTTCCTAATACAGGAACTGATGATAACAATCCTTTTGTATATGGGTGCATAGGATTTCTAAATATTTCTCTGTTTGAACCCTTTTCCACTATCATTCCTGCATACATTACATTAACCCTATCACACATTTTAGCTACAACTCCTAAATCATGTGTAATAAGTATAATAGAAGTATTAAGCTTATTTTTTAATTCTAAAAGCAATTCAAGCAATTGATTTTGTATCGTTACATCTAGAGCTGTTGTAGGTTCATCCGCTATTAATATTTCCGGTACACATATAAGAGATATAGCAGCTACAACCCGTTGTCTCATACCTCCACTAAATTGATGAGGATATTGGTTTATTCTTTCCTTTGCAGATGGTATCCCTACTTCATCCAATATTTGAACTGCTTTTTTTATTGCATTACTTCTTGATAATTTTTCATGTATCAGCGCAACTTCAGATACTTGATAACCTATGTTGAATACTGGATTCAAAGAAGTCATTGGATCTTGGAATATCATGGAGATCTTTTTACCTCTATATTCCCTCATTTCCTTATCCGTTTTAGATACAATATCTGTATCATTAAATAATATTTGCCCTTTTACTTCTTCTGATTTTCTTTTACCAACTAATCCTACTATACTTTTTGCTGTCAAACTTTTTCCACAGCCTGATTCACCCACTATTCCTAATATTTCACCGCGGTTAAGATCAAAACTCAATTTTCTTATAGGAGTTATTTTACTTTTTCTTTTTATAAAGGTTACACTTAAGTCTTTTATTTCCAATATTTTATCACTCATATAAATCTCCTATACTTAATTATTGGCCAACTTTGGGTCTAATGCATCTCTAAGTCCATCTCCCATAAGATTGAAACTCAAAACACATAGTGTTATGGCTATTCCAGGGAATATTGTCAACCACCAACCGCTGGTAATCCAGGCCTTTCCATCTTTTAGCATTATTCCCCAAGAAGGCATGTCTGGCTCTACTCCAAACCCCAAGAAACTTAAAGCTGCCTCTGATAACATGGCAAATGCAAGTGATAAAGTTGTTTGTATTATTACAGGTGCAAGAATATTTGGTAATACATGCATTATTATAATTCTTAAAGTATTAGATCCTAGACTTTTTGTTGCTTCAATAAAAAGAGAATTTTTTATTTCTAATACTGCACCTCTTGTTATTCTTGCAAATATTGGTGTATATACTATTCCAATAGCAATCATAAGATTTGTTATGTTAGGTCCAAGAACTGCCATTACAATTAATGCTAATATAATATCAGGAAACGAGAACATTACTTCTATTATTCTTGATATGATTATATCTACCATACCTCCAAAATATCCAGCTAACAGACCTAATATTAGCCCTGCTGTGAGTGCTATGCCAACAGATATGAAACTTACTTTAAAAGAAATTCTGCTGCCATACATTATTCTACTGAATATATCTCTTCCAAAATGATCTGTGCCAAAAAAATGTTCAGATGATGGCGGAGACAATCTTACCTCGGTTTGAATTTCATACGGGTCATAAGGAGATATCATAGGAGCAAGTATTGACATAATTAAAAATATCATAATTATTGTAAGTCCAAAAACAGAACCTTTGTTATCTGTAAATCTTTGTATCATTTCTTTCATAACCTATCTCCTCTCCACTAATATGTTATTTTGGGATTAACAAAAGCATACAATATATCAACTATTAAATTTATTATTACAAATATTGCTGAAATAAATAATATTATACCTTGCAAAAGAATGTAATCCCTATTATTTATGGATTCTAATACCAGTCTTCCTATTCCCGGCAATGAAAAAACCTGTTCAATAACTACTGATCCGCCTAGTAAATATCCTGCCTGTATTCCAATAACTGTAATTATTGGAATCATAGCATTTTTTAAAGCATGGACAAATATAAGTTTTCTGGATGTAACCCCTTTCATTTTGGCAAGTTCTATATAATCTTTATTTATTACTTCTAACATAGCCGATCTTGACATACGCATTACCACCGCACCCACTGCAAAACTTAAAGCTATGGAAGGCATTATCATATATTTGATATTCATTAACAAATCTACAGTTGGCTTTACATATCCACTTGATGGCAGTATATTGAAAGTTAGTGAAAATAATAAAATTATTAATGTTCCCAGCCAAAAGTTAGGGATAGATATCCCTAACATGCCAATTGAAGTGATTATTTGATCTACTAAACCATTTTTCCTAACTGCAGAAATTACTCCTGCAGGTATCCCTATTATTGTAGCAAATAATAAGCTTAAACTTGCTAATTCGATAGTGACCGGAAGTCTGCCAAGTATTGTTTTTATTACCGGCTGCTTTGTAAAAAATGAATATCCTAAATCCCCTGATAGTACATTTTTTATCCAGATTAAATATTGTGTTACTAGTGATTTATCTAACCCGTATTGCATTCTTAATATAGCTGCCTGTTCCTCGTTATATCTTGCTCCAAGCATTATAGTTACAGTATCACCTGGAATTAATCTCACTATGAAGAATGCAATTAAAGACACTCCAAACAGCAATACAAACATTAGAAGTATTCTTTTTAGTATATATTTTTTCATATAATCACTCCAACTTTACTATATTTTATATATTCTAAACCTAAACATATTAAATTATTGTTACCCTCACTTCTATAAGCGTGGATACTTTTTCACTTACTCTATATATGCTTTTCTTAAAGACAGGGTTGTTACCATTGGATTTGTATCATAACCTTTTACATGTTTCAGATAAGCACATGTACATTCATTCATGTATAAAAATGCCATAGGTGCATCTGTTGAAATTATCTCTTGTGCTTGTTTATATATATTTGCCCTTTCTTGAATATCAGTTTCTCTTCTTCCCTTATCTAGCAATTTATCCAATTGAGGATTTGAATATCCTTGCTGATTATAAGTACCATCTGTATAAAATATATTATAGAGGAATTCGTCAGGATCTACAAATCCTAGCCAACCTACTATAGCAAGCTGAAAATCATGCGCTCCAAGTCCCTCAAAAAAAATACCTGATTCTTGAGCTAATACTTCTACAGTAATTCCTGCTTCCTGAAGCTGCTGTTTTATTATTTGTGCTGCGTCTACTTGATATTGAAAATCTGATCCTACTTTTAGCTGTAAGGTTATTCCATTTTCAAATCCAGCTTCCTTCAGCAGTGATTTAGCTTTTTCTATATCCCTCTTTGGATATAGATGTAAATCTGCATATGCCCAGTGCCCCGGAGGTAACAAACCTCCATCCAAAACTGTTGCCTTGCCAAATTTAACTACTTGATTTATTTCTTCTCTGTCAATGGCGTGCGCTACTGCCTGCCTTACTTTAACATTATTTAAAGGCTCTTTTTCAGTGTTTATCCCCACATATTCCCAAAATGTCCCTGGAACAGAATCTATTATAATATCTTCATTCGTCTTTAATTGCTCAACATCTTTGTTGGTTATATCCAATAAAAAATCTATTTCCTTATTTTGCAGGGCTATAACACGAGATGTTTCATCAGGAATAGGCTTATATATTACTTTATCAAGCTTTGGTAACCCTTCAATAAAGTAATCTGCATTTTTGATCAATGTTAATTGTTGATCTTTCTCCCATGATTCTAATATGAACGGACCACAACCACCATCTGCAAAGTCAAGACCCTCTTTTTCGACTACCTCCTTATTTACAATAGCATTCATAGGATTGGCTAAATATGTTAAGAATGGAGAAACCGCATCTTTTAAATTTATTATTACTTTAGTATCATCCGGTGTTTCTATTGATTCTACCATTTCAAATTGATTTGCCCTTACTTCATTGCTAATTATTCTTTCTATTGAATACTTTACATCTTCTGAATTTACGATTTTATCACTATTATGAAACTTTACATTTTCATTTAATATGAAAGTATACACTTTCCCATCATCGGATATTGAATACTCTTTCGCTAAATCCGGTTCTATTTCACCATAAGTGCCATCCTTGTATCTTACTAATGTGGAATACATATTTTCTATTAATCTCATAGATGCCGCATCAGTTACTACATGAGGATCTAAAGATTTACCGTCCGACTGAATACCTACAATAATCTGCATCACTTGCGCCATTTGACCACTTGAACTTTCATCTTTATTTTGACCGTTACATCCTGTCAGTGTAAATACTAATATAATTACTAGTATTAATGATATTAACTTTTTCATAGTATCACCTCTCTGATTTTATAGTATTTTTAACGTTTTCACTCATTAAAAGTATTATCTGTCTATACAAGCAATATCTATGCCACATTATAAATATACCTTTATAATTTAAAATTAGTAATTTAAAATTAAGCTAACCAGTTGATTTTTAGTATGTTGAATTTTATAAATCAATATGTTATTTTTATTATATATTACAATTAAACATTATGCAAAACCCATTTTAACAGGACATTCAGGGATATCAATTGTCCTATTTGACCAGTTACTTGCAAAATTATCATTCTTATGTGCTTTTTTAACCCTATCATTTTGGCATAGATTTTGCTTGTATTAATTCTATCGAATAATTTATTGGAGGCTGTATATGTATAGCAATAAGCATGTAACTGACAAAATTAAAAGTATTTCTACTAAATATTTGGAAGAGTTAATCTTTATAAGAAGACATCTTCATATGTATCCGGAATTATCTAACAACGAGTTTGAAACCAGTAAATTTATATTTGATATTTTAAACAAATATGACCTTCATATAAATAACAACATTGCCGGTACAGGAATAAGTGCTGTTTTAAAAGGCTTTAAGCAAGGAAATACTATTGCACTGCGAGCAGATATGGATGCATTAAATATTAAAGAGAAAAATTCTGCAAGTTATCTTTCTAAAAACACAGGAGTTATGCATGCCTGCGGGCACGATGCTCATGTTACAATAGCATTAGGTACAATGATGGTTCTATCTGAAATGAAAGAATTAATTAATGGTAATGTTAAGTTTATATTTCAACCTGCGGAAGAAACTACAGGCGGTGCTAAAAGAATGGTTGAAGAGGGTGTGCTGCAAAACCCTAGGGTTGATACAATTATAGGAGGTCATATTTGGCCTGAATTAGACTCTAATTTAATAGGAATTAAATCCGGACCTATTATGTCTTCTCCTGACATTTTTGATTTAATTATATACGGAAAAGGAGGGCATGCCGGAAAGCCGGATAAAATTATAGATCCTATTATTGTATCAAGTGAAATTATTTCTTCTTTTCAAAATTCTATAGTAAAAAACACAAATCCTTTTGAACCCGTTATTATATCTACTTGTTATATAAATTCAGGGAGTAATTATAATTCTGTTCCCGATACAAGCACTATCAAGGGCACTGTTAGGACGTATGATGAAAATATTAGAGTTTATATCGAAAAGAAAATGCATAGTGTTATAGAAAATATCTGCAACATATATGGAGCTGAATATTCATTTAACTATACAAGAAGATTTCCTCCTACTATCAATGAGGAAAATACGACAAAATTAATTGAAAGTTCAGTAACTAAAATTTTGGGAAAGGATAATGTTTGTAACGTAAAATATCCATCTATGAGCAGTGAAGATTTTTCTTATTTTTTGGAAAACATACCGGGTTCTTATATATTCATTGGTACACGCAATGAAAAAAAAGGAATTGTTAATGAATTGCATAGTCCATACTTTGATATTGATGAATCAGTTCTATTGACCGGTGTTCAAGTTTATTCACAAATAATACTTGATTATTTAAAAAATTAACTAAACTTTAAATTAATGGATAACGGAGGTTTTTTATGTGTTATAGAGGCAGTACTTATGCTATAGCAGCTTATGACTCTACAAATCACGAGTGGGGTTGCGCCGTACAATCAAAGTTTCTGTCTGTAGGTAGTTTAGTCCCTTGGGTTGGTGATGATGGCGGAATTATTCTTACACTTGCAAAAACTAATGCTAATTACGGTAAAGAGGGTTTGAATTTAATTAAATCTAAATTAGATTGCAATAATATAAGAGATATACTAATCAACAATGACCCTCATCATCATATGAGGCAAGTAGGAATTATAGATTTAAAAGGAAATATTAGTGGCTATACCGGTAAAAGTTGTTTAGATTACTGTGGTTTCAAATATGGAGATAATTATATTTGCATAGGGAATACTCTAGCCGGAGAAAACGTCCTTTATGAGATGTCTGAAGTGTTTAAAAAAGGTACAGGTGATTTAGCTGACAGGCTTATATCCGCTTTAGTTGCCGGACAAAATGCCGGTGGTGATAAAAGAGGCATGGAATCTTCCTCTTTGATAATAAACGGAAAAACAAATGATACCATAGGTGAAATTAACAAAATAGTAGACTTGAGAGTTGATTGTTCCATAAGTCCTATAGATGAACTTCAAAAATTATTGGATCTTCATAGGGTTGAATATTCTACCAACCATAAATTTAAATATTTTAACTTTACACCAACGATTAAAATTAAACTCATTGAAATGATTTCTAAAATATTTGGTAAATCTTATACCGAAAAAGACTTTACTTCAATTGTCTCGATTTATGAAGAAGGGATAGCTTTTAGCAAGCCTGTATTTATAAAAAATTCAATAAGCGGAGAATTTGTTGATAAAATTGTATCAGATTATTATCAATTTGAATATAACCAACTATCTTCAAGAGTTGATTATTAAATTTTGTATATATATTTTACCTTTTATCAAAGTATGCACCTTAAATATGACTTGTTATTGTCATATTTAAGGTGTATACTTTAATTGGGTGATAAAATGCAAATTAATCGGTTGTTTGAAATAGTATATATATTACTTGATAAAAAAATAGTAACATCAAAAGAACTTGCTAAGAGGTTTGAAGTATCGACACGAACTATTTATCGTGATATTGAAACACTATCATCTGCAGGTATTCCGGTATATATGAGCAAAGGAAAAGGAGGAGGTATTTCTCTTTTATCTGACTTTGTACTTAACAAAGCTGTGTTGACAGAAGAAGAAAAAAATAATATTTTATCTTCTTTAAAAGCTGTAAATTCTGTCAATCTCAGTGAATCAGATAATGCTCTTGAAAAACTAAGCAGTTTATTTGGTGAAACTAGCACAGATTGGATTGAAGTAGATTTTACAGCTTGGTATAACGCAGAGGAAGAAAAGGAAATATTCAGCAGTCTAAAATCTGCTATATTAAGTAAAAGTGCTGTTTCCTTTTTTTATTCAAGTGGTAAAGGAGAAAATACAAACCGCCATGTTTATCCATTAAAACTTTGCTTTAAAGGTCAAAACTGGTACCTCTATGGATATTGTAACAAAAGATGTGATAATAGATTTTTTAAATTAACTCGTATAAAACAGTTATCGATTTTAGATGAAACTTTTCAAAAAAGAGCACCTTTACAAATATTTAGTGAAAAAAGTATTCTTAATGATGATTTAATAGTTCTCAAGCTTAAACTTTCAAAAAAAATGGCATATCGTGTGTATGATGAATTCAATACTTATACGCAACTTGAAGATGGCAGTTTTATCGCGGAAATTATGTATCCAAAAGGAGAATGGATTTTTAATTATGTTGCATCTTTTGGTGAGGATTGCGAAGTTCTTTCTCCAGAAGAAATACGGAACGAAATAAAAATAAAATTCCAAAGAATTCTTAATAACTATTTATAATATGACATACTGTTGTCAAATTATATAATTTATAATAACCTTATCAAATAAATGGAGGTTATTTAAAATGAATTATGAAGTAGTAAGTTTAAAAGAAAAAATAGTTGTGGGAGTCAGTGCAACAACATCAAACAATGATCCTAAAATGGGAGAAATCATAAGCGGATTATGGGAGAAGCTGTATCATGGCGGAGTAAATGCTGCAATTAAAAACAAAGTCAATGAATATGCTATAGGTCTTTACTCGGATTACGAAGGTGACAAATACTGCATTACAGCAGGTAATGAGGTTTCAAGAGCAGATAATGAAGACCTTGCTGTAAAAATTATCCCTGCCGGAAAATATGCAAAATTTTCTATACATGGACATATGGAAAGAGCTGTTGCTGAGGCTTGGGGAGAAATATGGCAAATGGATTTAAGCAGAAGCTTTACAGGGGATTTTGAAGAATATTTAAACAGTGATTTTGATGACGCTGATATTGATATTTATATTGCATTAAAATAAAAATTTACAAATCAAAAGAAATAATTAAAGATAGCTACTTATGATAGGAGTGATTTAATGCATTACCAAGAATATAAATCTATTCTTTCACCTAAAAATGGGATGAATATATATCGAGGGTGCAGTCACGGGTGCATTTATTGCGACAGCAGAAGCAGCTGTTACAATATGAAACATGATTTTTGTGACATTGAAATTAAAAAGAATGCACCTCAAATGCTTGAAGATGCATTAAAACGCAAGCGCAAAAAATGTATGATTAGCACAGGTTCTATGTGTGACCCCTATATCCACATTGAAGAAGAACTTTTATACACTCGTAAATGTCTTGAAATAATTGATAAATACGGTTTTGGGCTTAGCATATTAACAAAATCAAATAGAATTTTACGAGATTTGGATTTATTGAAAAGTATAAATAAAAAATCAAAATGTGTTGTACAAATGACACTTACTACATTTGATGAAGATTTGTGTCGTATTTTAGAACCTGATGTTTCAACTACAAAAGAACGTTTTGAAACTTTAAAAATTATGAATAAAAATAATATTCCCACAGTAGTTTGGTTATCACCATTTCTGCCATTTATAAACGACAGCGAAGAAAATTTTAAAGGACTATTAAATTATTGTATCGAAGCAAATGTTTATGGCATTATGTGTTTTGGAATTGGTCTAACTTTACGGGAAGGAAACAGAGAATATTTTTATCAAAAACTAGATGAGAATTTCCCCTATATGAAACAAAAATACATTAAAACTTATGGAAATTCATATGAATGCAACAGTAATAATCACCATAAGCTTATGAAAATTTTATATTACAATTGCAAAAAACACAATATTTTAATAGGAATTGATAATATTTTTTCTTATTTGAATTCATATGAAGATAAAACAGTAAACGAACAAATTAGTTTATTTTAAGGTACGGTTCTTTAAAGAACCGTACCTTAAAATAAATCTATCCTAATGCAACATCTAATATCATCATCACTGCAAATCCTGCCATACAACCTATTGTTGCTATTTCTGTTCTTGAATGTTCACTTCCTTGCTGTGCTTCTGGGATTAACTCTTCAACAACAACATAAATCATAGCTCCAGCGGCAAATGCTAATGCATATGGCAAAACTGTACGCATGGAGATTACAGCAAAAGCACCTATAACACCGGAAATAGGCTCAACTATTCCAGATGCCTGACCATATACAAATGCTTTACTGCGAGAAAATCCTTCTCTTCTCAATGGGATAGAAACCGCCGCACCTTCAGGAAAGTTTTGCAAACCTATACCAATTGCCAACGCTATAGCGCCGCCGATTGATGCAGAAGGCAAACCATAGGCAACTGCACCAAAAGCAACGCCTACTGCCAGCCCTTCCGGAATATTATGTAATGTTATAGCTAAAACAAGAAGAACACTTCTTTGCCAGCTTGTTTTTATTCCCTCTGCCTCAGAAGTATCTAACCCCAAATGTAAATGAGGCAAAATCTTATCTACCAGAAAAAGAAATGCTCCACCTGATAAAAAACCTATAGCAGCAGTTAACCAGGGAATTTGACCTAAGTCTTCTGCCATTTCAATACTTGGTGATAATAGCGACCAAAAGCTAGCAGCAATCATAACCCCTGCTGCAAAACCTAACATTGCATTTAATACATTTTTATTTATTTTCTTAAAAAAGAAAACCAATCCAGCTCCAAGTGCAGTAACAAACCAAGTAAATAACGTAGCCATAAGTGCTTGTGTTACCGGAGGAAGCTGAGATATCAATTGAACCATATTTTTTCCTCCTGTCATGTCAATTCTATGTATTACTATATACCCACATACAGAAAATTATAACATGACATTAGTAATTTGACTCACTTTTATTTTAAAATAAATTAATACACTTTGATTTTGATATCAACTACATTTGGTATGTATCTAGAAGGGACAATTTTTTCTGCCATCTCTATTACATTTCTAACCTTGGAATATGTTTTAAATCACATACTGATTGGCTGGTTTTATTTTTTTTAGTTGGCTGTGTATTCTACAAAAATAGTATGATACAATTTATACTAAATAGTAAGGGAAAAAAACTATTATTAATACGAATAATTTAAATGGAGGTATTATAAAATGAAAATTAACGATTTTAAGCTTGAATGTTATTTTGGACGTTATGAATTTACTGCACCATATTTGCTAACTCAATCCGATTGTGAATCCATGACAACAAAAGAATTACTTTCTATGGAACCTGGTGCTGAAGAAGAATATCTAAATCAATGGTTGGGATATACTGAAACATGGGGTGATTCAGAGTTAAGAAGATTAATTGCCACATTGTATAAGGATATGACAGCAGATGATGTGTTAGTTTTTCATGGAGCTCAGGAAGCTATTTTTGGATATATGAATGTATTACTCAATGAAGGAGATCATATTATTGCCATGTATCCTAACTACCAGTCTGCTTATGAAGTAGCAAATTCAATTCCAAACTGTGAGTTTTCCAAATGGTATATAAAAGATAATGGTACGAAGTGGACAGTGGATTTTGATGAACTTGAAGCATTAATAAGGCCTAATACTAAAGTAATTGCAGTTTGTTCGCCAAATAATCCTACAGGATATACTTTTACTAATGCTGAAATAAAGCAGTTATGTGAAATTTGCAGGAAACACGACATTTATCTATTTTCAGACGAAGTATATAAAGGACTTGAATTGGATGGAAACAAGAGAGAGTGGATAGCTGATAATTATGATAAATGTGCTTCACTTGGTGTAATGTCTAAGGCTTATGGTCTTGCTGGACTTAGAGTAGGCTGGCTTGTATCAAAAGATCATGAAACTTTAGAAAAAGTAGTTAAATTTAAACACTATATGAGTATTTGTGATTCAGCTCCTTCAGAGTTTTTATCTAAAGTTGCACTTAAGCATAGTGATGAACTACTTGAAAGAAGCATTCAAATTATTAAAAATAATTTGAAATTGGTAAATGAATTTTTTGATAGATATCCAAATTTATTTGAAAAGAAACCATTAACATGTGGACCGGTTGCATATCATAAGCTCTTGATTGATATGCCTGTTAAGGATTTCTGTCAGCTTGCTGTTGATAAGAAGGGAGTACTGTTGCTACCTTCAAATATCTATGGTATGGATGATCAGTATTTTAGAATGGGATACGGACGTAAGGATGTTCCTGAAAGCTTGGCTAAATTTGAAGAATTTTTAATCGAAGAGAAATTTGTTTAATATTATATTCTACGCAACCAAGCTTATTTATGCATTAAAAGAGGCAATACGAAGACTTTACTGCTTAGTATAAAAGATGTTAAAGAGTTTATAGTGAGCACCTGAAAAACTTATTAAATATAAGGCAAAACTAAAATTAAAAATAATATAATAAATAGGTGTAGAGATGAAAAAAGTTAAAGTGGATTGGGTTCCGGATAAAGGATCTAAAGAACCTATTTACCAACAAGTAGTTGACTATATATCAAAAAAGATATCAAATGGAGATTGGGCTATCGGATATTATTTACCGTCTGAGAGAATACTTGCCAGCAAGTTTGAGGTGAATAGAAGCACCATATCGGCAGCATTGGATATTCTGAAGAGCTATGGATTAATTGAAGGAAAAAGTGGTAAAGGAACCGTTATTGCAAGTAACACATGGTCATTAATGATTTCACCAAGTGAAACCAATTGGGGAAACTACGTTAAATCAGGTTACTTTAAGGAAAATCTTCCTACAATTCAAGAAATCAATAGAATGGAATTTAAGGAGGGTGTGGTTAGATTGGGGACAGGAGAACTGTCTTCTCAATTATATCCATCA
>SWCH01002926.1_pt2 | contig 37085 bp, 32 predicted proteins | sample 4690051 | NCBI WGS metagenome assembly SWCH01 (sample SAMN10267282, study PRJNA491770) | bioreactor metagenome | isolation source: DHS bioreactor inoculated with | place: Japan: off Shimokita Peninsula | reverse complement strand
TCTGGCAGACACAGGTTTTAACCTGTGGCGGGGTTGAACCCGAACCTTATCTTGCAACTGTGGAGATGGTTGCCTGTGGTGGATGTCGAATGTAGCAACGTCGCCTGTGGTGGACGTCGCCTGTGGTTGAAACCCACAGGCTGTCAGATTCAAACCTGTTCAAACAGGTTCGGATTGGAACCGGTTTTATCCGGTTTGAGTCTGGCACCTTAGGTTCTTATTTTCTAAAAATGGGGTGCTTTCACTCTCAAATTTTCTGAATTCAATTCACTAATTTGAGAAACTCAGGTGCTATTTTCACGCAGCATACGCCGGTTCAATGCCTCCGTGTTCTCTGGCTGATTGGCCGTACGGGCGGGTTCGGAACCCGCCCGTACCATTGCGACCCGTACCATTGCGAACCCGTACTATTACGAACCATCAGCATTTTCATCTGAGACTCTCAATTTTCGATATAAAGGATAATTTAATGCTCAAATCACCTGAATTCAAGTCATTAGTTTGAGGAACTCAGGTGAAAACAGGTTGGGTGTATTGCCAATGCAATAAATCAAATACCATGTATGTCAAATCAAATTCCGGAATCGCACCCAACCCGATTTATCTGGTTTGATCGATCGTATCCATGGATTTTAATCCATGGTATTATGAAAAACTAACTCCCCTGACCAGGACTAGTCACTTTTACCTTTCGCCTTGTGCCTTTCGCCTTTAGGCTTAAGGCTTTGAGCTTTAAGCTACCCACCAACCCCCAACCGTTCCAACACCTCCGGTGCAGGTACACCATCTGTGCCCCAGCCCATGCGTTTGTAGTAGCGCTGCAAGGCCTCGCGTAAGTAATCCGGAGTCATCGCCTTGCCGGCAATCGGACCTGTTTGGGTCGCCTGGAAAGGTCGTGCTGAGAGCATGTCATCTTCTGCAGTGAACCCCTCCCGCAATAGATACATACGAGCTGCATTGATGATTCGTTCGCCGATACTGATGATTTCATACATATCCACATTCCAACCACCAGCGCCATTAAGTGCATCGACCATGTGTTGAAACTCATAGGGGTAGAAGTGACAGATGACAGCACTATCTAAAAAGTTCTTGAAGGCAGTCTCATAAAAGAATGCTTCAATTTTATGATCAGAAAGACCCCACAATTTCAAGGGGGTTTCCATGCCTAATTCTCGCAAACGCAAGCAAATATCAGAACCGTCCCAGGTGGCGAACGTGTCATTCAGGTTCGCCATGTGATCCGCTCCAGTGGCTGAGAGAGCATACCCCATACCCATCGCGTTCTTTAAACGTGGATCATGGTATGGCAATTCCTGTCCACGGGCGACCGCCAGAAACTGCTCCGATCCCTGACCAATTCTGCTGGCCATCCGGGCACTACCTTCCGCCATCCAATCCCCCAGATCCTGCCGGTGAGCAATTTTTTCGATACTTTCCAGCAGCGCATTTCCATCGCCAAATTTTGGCAGAAAGTTGAAATCATCAATCAAATTTTTCTCGACGCATTCCATCGTAAAAGCCACTGTTCCACCGGTAGAGATCGTATCCAATCCATACGCGGCGCACAGTTCATTGGCTTTTGCCATAATTAAAGGATCAGTAATCTGGCACATTGGTCCCAGGCCGGCAATCGACTCGTATTCTGGCCCGCCATAGCGTGGATCAATGGAGATGTCACCTTCATGGGAAGCTACCAATTTACACCGTACCGGGCAGCGGTTACAGGTGTCACGATCTTTGATTAACCAGGTAAATATAGAGGTGGCATCTAATTTTTCAATCCCTTCAATTTCGCCGTCCTGATAATTACGAATACCGGTTACACCAGCATCATGATTCGCTTTTACTGACCCGGAAGTACCATATTGGGTTGCCCAGCCCATCATATCTTTATAATTAGAGATAATCCACTTTTGGGTTATTTTCATCATTTCTTTGTCAGCCAGGCCAACTTTGAAATTCCCGCGAACCGCCACCGCTTTAAGGTTCTTGCTGCCCATTAAAGCACCCAAACCCGAACGTCCGGCAGCGCGATTGATATCATGCATCACAGCTGCGTAGCGCACCAGGTTTTCCCCGGCTGGTCCAATCTGAGCAATTCTTATTTTCGTATCATCCAATTCTTTATGAATTTCTTCCTGACATTCACCCGTTTTCAACCCCCATAAGTGGCTGGCATCACGGATCTCGGCTGCCCCATTTTTTATCCACAAATAAACTGGTTTTTCTGCTTTACCCTGAATGACAACGGCATCAAAACCAGCTTGCTTGCATTCAGCTCCCCACCATCCACCCGCTTCTCCTGAGGCCAGCGCGCCGGTTAATGGGGATTTCCCGCCGACGGCATGCCGGCCGGTACCTGGTAATACTGTTCCCGTGAGAATTCCCGGTGCGAAGATCAACAAATTCTCCGCTCCGAGGGGATCAATTTTTGGCTGTGTGTCCTGCAGTAAATAATGAACGATCAAACCACGACCACCAATCCATTTTCGGTAGAAGTCTGCGCCATGTTCATCGACCCAAATATCTCCACTGGTGAGATTGACCCTTAACACCTTGCCGGTATATGGGCTGGTACCGGCCAGAAACTCCGGTCGCATTTCGAATTGGGTTAAGCCCTGGTTTGTTTTCATGATTTATCCTCCAATAATTTGTGGTACACAGCGAATTTCAGTGCCCGGCGGAATGGTTTCATTCTGATCAACAACCACCCCATCAGCCAGAACAATGTACGCCAGACCTGGTTTGGTGATGTAACGCTTTAAGACCACAATGTAGCGCTGGCCGGCTGCCACCTGGACATCAATTCGTTCAGCCACCAGCGGTTCATCCAGAATCAAATGCGCTGATTCTGAATATTTTTGATTTTCTTCAGCTTTCATTTTACCATTCAAGAGCGAAGGTGTTTGTAAGGCAAGCCTTACAAACACCTTTATTTATGCAATAATATCTTCCTCTAAAACCAAATTAGAGACGACCGCCCATGGTCAGAGCCATTAATGCTTTCTGAATGTGCAACCGGTTTTCTGCTTCATCATAAATCACAGAATGTGGTCCGTCCACAACGGCGTCAGTAGCTTCATAACCACGATCAATGGGCATACAGTGCATGTAGATCGATTTCTTCTTGGCAAGTTCCATACGGCGTTCGTTCGCAATCCAACCTTTATGTTGATCGCACATCGCCTGCACTTCTTCTGGTTCCTCGGTGACCATGATAGGACCCCAGCTCTTGGCGTAAATGATATCGCCATCAGTGAAAGCAGCATCCATATCATCAACCACTTCGAATTTGGTTCCATTTTCGGCGGCATGCTTTTCAGCGGATTCGAGGCACTTGGGCATCAATTCAAATCCCTTGGGGTGAGCCAGGGTAACATCCATGCCCCAGCGGGTCATCAACATCACCAGAGCCTGAGGAACTGATAAGGGACGCACATATTTAGGGGCGTACGTCCAGGAAATAACGAATTTTCGACCGCGCAGGTCATTGCCAAATTTTTCGCGAATGGTCATCAGGTCTGCCATTGCCTGGCAGGGATGATCAACATCATCCTGCATAGAAATCACAGGAATGTCCACATGGCTGGCTAATTCATATTGGTATGCCTGACCAATGTCAGTACGGCAATCACGCACAGAAATACCATGGCCATAGCGTTGCAAGACACCACCGGTGTCCTTGGAATTCTCGCCATGGCCAACCTGTGTAGCTGCTGGGGTCAAATAAATGCCGTGCCCACCTAATTGGGTGATCCCGGATTCAAATGAATTACGGGTTCGGGTTGATTCTTCAAAGAACAACATGAACAAAGTTTTGGCGCGCAGGATATGATCATGGGGTTCGCCAATCGCAAAGCGGCGTTTGAGGTCTCCAGCCATATCCATCATCGAGATCAGTTGGTCATTGGTCCAATCTTCGGTGGTGATGAAATCTTTTCCTAATAGTGTGGTTTGCATAAATACATTCTCCTTTATTTGTTTTGATGATTATGATTTCGCCCCGGTCGTCTCTTGATAGATCACCGGGTAAAGCGCATAGAACATGGCAGCTTTTTTCATTTTTTCCAGATTCACCTGGTCCATGGCGGTGTGAACATAGGGTTCTTCCATGGGGCCAAATCCCAGCGTTGGGATACCAGCCACACCGGCTGAATAGGTGCCATCTGTACTGAACTTCCAGACATCCACTTTTGGAGCTTGCTGCCACAAAGCTTCATAAGTTTCTTTTCCAACCTGGATAATTTCTGCATCTTCTTCAATTAACCAGCCCGGATAAAACGAAGGCCCGTCCAATTGTAATCCAGTATGCGACCTTACGGGTTGAATCGGTATCTCCACCGTAGCTCCTAACGGACCCACAACTGCTTTGATGCCTTCCACAATCGATTCGGCTGTTTCGCCGGGCACTAAACGTCGATCCAGTGCAACCTCACACCAATCCGGAACGGAGTTGGGCGTATGCGGACCGGAAATCAGGCTCACCACCTGTGTGCCCGGGCCAAAAACCGGATTGACCGGTAAGTGCCCGTTCATACCTTCCAGGGCTTCAATTACCGGGGCCATCTTCACAATAGCGTTCTCGCCCAGGTGCGGGGTGCTGGCGTGAACAGCTTTGCCTTGTGTGCGGATATGCACCTCACACCGCCCGCGATGACCACGGCGCAGGGTTAAGTCAGTGGCTTCTGCCAACAGAACACATTCCGGTTTCAAGCCATCCCGTTCCACTAATGAACGAAGGGCAAAACCTTCCGCATCCTCTTCCAGGGTTGCACCCATCACCACCACAGACACATCTTTCAGTAATCCCAGTTTGTTTAGAATGGCAGCACCATACACGATAGCAGCCACGCCGCCTTTGCAATCCGAAGCCCCTAACCCATATAGGGTACCGTCTTCAATCACGGGTTCCAGGGGCGGATGTGGCCATTGACTGGCATCACTGACTTCGTTATTATCGAGATGGGCGTTGAACATGATGATGCGCTCACCCTTGCCAATTCGTCCCAGCGCATTCCCGGCACTATCGACCCAGACCTCATCACAACCAATCTTGCGCAATTCCTGGAGGGTACGTTCTACGGCTGGCCCTTCCTGGCCTGTGTAACTCTTAATACGGATCAGATCACTCAGGTAATTCACCATATCCTGGTTCATCTCTTCCGCCAGGGCTTCAATTTTTGCTTTTAATTCGTTTTTGTTGAGCATTATTGATAACTTTTCCTTTAGAAATCATCCGCAAAAGCATCGACAACAGGTTTAATGTCATCCATCATGGGATAGAGAATCGGGCAGGTCACACCAGCATCCACATATTCTCGCACTTTCTTACGACACTCTTCGGATGTTCCAACCGCCATCAATTCGCGCACAACTTCATCCGGAATAACTTTGGAAGCCTTGATGTAATCCTCTTCGGTGGCAGGCCAGCTCATAATCGATTGGACTTTCTCCAGCAGATCCTCACTGACACCGGAGGCTTTCATAATGTGTGGTTCGGTCGCCAGATAATATGCCACCAATTTCTTACCTTCTGCCATGGCTGCATCGGGATCTTTATCGGATAAACAGCACACCAGCAATTCCGGCCGGTCCACGTCTGCCAGGGTTTTCCCGGCTTTCCTGGCGCCTTTTTCCACCAAAGCAACTGCTTTCTTGATGTAGTCTACGGAAACCACATAGTTCAACACCACCCCATCGCATAACTCACCAGCCATCTCGAGCATCTTGTCGCCGGTAGCACCGATGTAGATGGGAATATTGCGTGGGCTGGTGTCGCCAAAGGCCACATCCAACTTGACACGATCCAGATTGACAAATTCGCCCTGGTATGTCACCTCTTCCATGGTGAACAATTGCCGAATTGCTTCCACGTTCTCCCGCATGGCTTTCAACGGTTTGACGCGGTTAACACCCACCCGGCTGGCAATCGGTTCCCACCAGGCTCCCAGACCCAGCATCACACGGCTGCGCCCATCCACCAGGCCACCCAGTTCCCACATGGTGCTCCAGCTGGCAGCAATCACGGCCGGGTTACGCGTCCAGATTGGTAATACACCAGATCCATAGCGTAATTTTTTGGTAGCTGTTAATAAGGCACTCATCATGACGATGCAATCACGCGCCAGACGGGTATCCGCCTGCCAGATTTCACTGAAACCGCGTTCTTCTGCGTATTTCGCCATTTCCAATTCATATTGAATATCATGTTTATCTTGCAAATATAGAGCTACTCTTTGAGTCATTTATTACCTCCTTCATTTCGGGTATATTGGTTGAGATCAACCATTGGATAACGGATTCGATCTCCGTAATTCCTGCGTTCGGGTTTGTAAGTTGCATCGATTCCAATCTTGGTATGCACACCCCGCATGTCAGCAGTGGGATCCATCTCATGTCCCTGAGCTCCTTCCACCAGGAAGATATCTTTTGACCAATCAACGCGGTTGGTAAGCGCCCAGGTCACATCTGCGGGATCATAAATATTTACATCCGGATCAACTACAATTACCTGCTTGATATTCACATGGGCAGTAAAAGCCGCCATGGCAGCATTCTTGGGTTCGCCCGGGTTGCTCTTCTGGATCTGAACGATGGCGGAGAAGCCATTGCCATAGGGGGGAATGTGTAAACCGGTGACATTCTGGCTGACATGTTTCACAAAGCGCAACAACAGAGGTTCGCGAGGCAACACATTGCCAATGTATATATGCTCATCCCAGCCTGGAATAATGGTCTGGAAAATAGGCTGGTTGCGATAACAAATTGCGGTTACCTCAAAAACCGGAGATTCCCATAATTCCCCATAATAACCGTGGAACTCAGCCAACGGACCTTCTGGCTGGCGGATATCTGGGGGTAAATAACCTTCAATCACAATTTCTGCATGGACTGGGATGTCGATATCCACCGTGACACCTTTGGTGACCGGAACTGCCTCACCACGGATGGCACCAGCAATGGCTAATTCATCCCCATCATAACGGGCACCTCCAGCAATCATAATAGCCGGGTCAAGTCCAATCGCCACAGCCACCGGCAGGCTTTCACCTTTGGCCTGGTTGACCTTGTAGAATTGCATCACGTGCCGCCATTCGTTGACGTTGAAACCAAAAGTATGTTCACCCAGAACCTGCATGCGGTTATAGGATAGGTTTCCCCGACCAGATACTGGATCTTTGGTGACGATCACACCTCCAGTGATAAATGGCCCACCATCGTGCAATCCATGGGTGGGAATGGGCAGCTTATGCAGGTTGATTTCACTGCCGGTGATGATATTCTCTTTCCAGGCAGCTTCCTGTTCGGTCAGTTTGGGCTGTATCCCGTTTTTCGGATCCAGCGCAAAATTCATCTTGTCGATGATATCTTCTTTTTTGCACTCCAGAGCCAATGCTGCTGTATCCGGACTGATAACCGCATTTGCAAAAATGGGCCATGGATAACTCCCTAATGCCTCCTTGACATGATTGAAAATCACACCATTACCCTGCATCCTTGCCAGGGTGGCAGCTACATTCGCCAATTCATGCACCAGATCAACAGGTTGATCAACATTCTTAAAGCGACCTTCCTTTTCAAGTACAGATATATAACTACGTAGATCTTTAATTTTTCCCATTACATTCCTCCTGATTGAATCGGGTAATTACCCACATCCCTGGCCGTTTCCAACATCGCCAGATAATACTCTGGTTTTACACCAGGGTGAATGGAATTACTGCTCGAAGGCAAAAAACCACCACCCGCGGCAGCCGCACGAATAACAGCTTCTGTCTGTGCTCGCACAGCTGCTACAGGTCCATCGACCAGAACCGTGGAACAGTCGACATTTCCAATTAATGTCAGGCGCTCCCCGTAATCCTTCTTGATTTGGGCGATATCCATCCCCGCCCGAGGTTCAATTGCCTGATACGCATCGATGCCACAGGCAACCATATCATCCAAAAGACTATTAACATTCCCATCGGTATGTTTGATATATGGAACCCCATATCGATGACACAAGTCGGTGATTTGTTTCATCCTGGGAAAAACAAATTTTCGGAAATGCCGTGGAGAGAACATTGGTCCTTTGTTGGCGGCCCAGTCATAACCACCATGGATGCCATGCACACCGCGTTCCAGCAACATTTCGGTTAGTATTAATGTGGTTTTTAAGCGTGCATCCAGATAGCGATGAATAAGATCAGGCACATCCACCAGGCCGATCAAAAAGGTTTCCGCCCAATCAAATGTCGATCCAATTTCCACATCTGCTGACCCTACCACCATGCGATCCTTACCGATTCGTTCTAAAATCATATCAACGTGAGAAAAATCCCAGGCATCCGAATCAAAGTGCTGATTCTCCAGATAGACAGTTAATTTCTCTAATTCAGGTAAACCACCCCTGCGAATAGAAGAATCAACCATGTCATAAACATCAGAATCTACGGAATAATCAAATATTACCCATTGGCCAGTAACCGGATTAGTGATCTTCCATTGCCGTTCGGAAATCTGATCTGGCACAGCCGGGTTGAGCGGTATTGGATCACATTGCGGGAACACATCCAGATCAAGTTTCTCCCATAATTCTAATTCATCCAATTTCCGCTGAAGGTGATATTCCTTCACTTTTCCACTCAAAACTGCTTCGTTATAGGCAGTTCCTCTGGCTTTTCCGCCAAACCCACATAAATTCGGTCGACCCAAAACATATTCAGCAGTTGGGTTGTCAATCGTCAGCTCAAAAATCGGCACACGGTCTGCTTCCTGATGTCTGAAGGCCATTAAAGATCGTTCTTTTCCGTTCATATATCGATGCCAGCCCTTTTCTTCAATATTTTTATCGCGGAATTACATTCCTTGATCAATATTTCTTCATCGATAGTGGTTAATCTCCCATTTTGCATTAGAATTTTACCCGCTACGATAACTGTATCCACATCTTCAGCATGGGCGCACAAAGTTACAGCTGAGGTCAGATCATGCACCGGTGCGGATCGCAAAGTGTCTAATTTGATCATCGTCAGGTCTGCATCATCCCCCACTGCAATTGTCCGATCAGCGATCAGCATACTTAAAGCCTGATCGTTGGTCAGATTGGCAGCATCCTGATGGCCGGCCCGTGCCAGACAGATCGCCATCTTGGCATTTTCGATGCAATCCTGGGTATCATTACTGGCCGAGCCATCCGTACCCATACGCATGCGCACACCACGAGCCAACATTTTTCCCACCGGTGCAATCCCGGAACCTAAGACAGCATTGCTGACCGGGCAATGCACAACCAGGGCATTGCGCTCTTTGAGAAGCTCTATCTCAGCCTCATCCACCCAGACCGCATGCACAATATGAACATGCTCATCTAAAATACCCAATTGATCCAGCCAGGTTACCGGCCTGACACCGGTTTCCTCCACAGTCATTTCCACTTCCGCCAACGTCTCGGATACATGGATATGCGAAAAACTGCCATATCTCAGCGCTTGAGCATGCGTTTTTTGGATTAACTCACCACTTGCCCGCCAGGGAGTTAACGGCCCGGAGGCAAATGTCACCTTACTGTCTGGCTGTTGCATGCCATACCAGCCTTCCAGCTCATCCAGGATGGCATCACCGCTCTCCGGATTATTCCCACGATCGGACCAGGCTCTGGCGATGGTACAACGCAGTCCGATTTCTTCAGCTGCCTTTTTAACCGCCAGGGTATGTTCCGGTGTGTGAGTGATCTTGTGATGATCAACCACATAAGTCACACCACCCCGCACATTCTCCGCCAATCCTAATAAGGATGCCAGGTACATTTCCTCCTTCGAAAAGGCGGATTGAAGTGGCCAGATCAACTCTTTTAACCACTGTAATAGTGGTCTGCCACCAGCCAGACCACGCATAAAAGATTGGCTGAAATGTGAATGACCATTCACCAGACCCGGTAAAATTGCCATCCCGTTGGCATCAATGACCTGCTCAGCCTGCAAAAAGGCCTCCTGATCAGGTTCCCCAGGCTGGACGGCTGAAATCACCCCACCCTGTATGCTCAGGAAGCCGGGCGTCAGCCATTTTTCAGGCTGGTAAATATTGCCATTGTGGATGAGGATTTTTTTCATGAAAGTTAAACCAGACTCCTACCGCCATCGATATAATAAACTGCACCGGTAGCAAACTCATTTTCAATCAAAAATTCAGCCAGTTTGGCAACATCCAGAGGTGTTCCAACGCGTTTTAACAGCGAATTTTCGATCGCCCATTCCACCTTGGCCTCTGAAGCGTTGGGAGGCAGCAGCACTGTTCCGGGTGCAATCGCATTCACTCGAATGGCAGGTGCCAACTCAAACGCCATCGATTTGGTGAGCGCTACCAATCCGGCTTTGGAGGCAGCATGATGAGCATTTTCATTCCAGACCTGAAAAGCGGATAGATCGGTGATATTGATAATGACACCCTGACCCTGCGCCTGCATAATTGGAGCGACTACCTGCGAGCACAGGAACGGACCCTTAAGATTGACATCCAACGCCAGATCCCACTCCGCTTCGCTGATTTCCAGAAAAGGTTTTCGCAACCAGACCGAGGCATTGTTGAATAACACATCAATCCGTCCGAACGCCTCTTTGGTTTTCTGCACAAAGGCTTTGATATCGTTGCTATTTCGAATTTCTACTTTCATCACAAAACACTTCACACCCAGTGCTTCTATTTCCTGTTGGGTTTCCTGCCAGGGCTCATCCTCTTCGTAATAACTGAAGGCAATATGCGCGCCTTTGCTGGCAAAATAGAGACCAACCTCTTTCCCTACCCGCATGGCGGCACCGGTGATGAGTATGACGGAATTTTCAAGATTCATAATTTTTTCTCCTTAAAGAACTGTGGCGCCACCATCGACAACAATCATCTGACCGGTGACAAAATCTGCATGGATAAGATATTCAATTGCCTGACAAACATCCTCGGCTGAGCCTAATTTCTGCAAAGGAATACCGGGAATCAAACCATTCCAACGCTCATCTGAATAATCCGGAGGCTTTAGCACCGCACCCGGCAGAACGGCGTTGACCCGAATTTTCGGCGCCAGGGCTGCAGCGCCAGTTCGGGTGATATTCCAAAGAGCTGCCTTGGAGGCACCGTGATGCACCCATATCAGCGCTGGTTTCAGTACAGATTCGTCGATAATATTAATAACAACGCCGCCATCACCAGTCATCATTAATCGGGCGGCTTTCTGCATAAAGAAAAATGGACCGCGAGCGTTGATATTCAATACCTGGTTCCAGGTCTCCGCGGTCACATCATCAAATTCAGCTTCAAGTAAGACCGAAGCACTGTTAACCAACACATCCAGCCGGCCAAATTTCTGGCGAACGAGTTCGATGGCAGCATCAATTTGCTGGATGTCACTCTGGTCACAGCGGATGGCCAGCACCTCGCAACCCAGCGAACGAATTTCCTGGGCTGTTTTATCAGCCGCCTCCTCAGACGAGTTATAGGTAAAGACCACCTGGGCAGCGCCCATCCTTGCTAACTTGAGCGCAATGGCTTTCCCTACGCGGTGTGCACCACCGGTCACTAAAACACAACGTCCAGAAAGATCCATTATTCTCTCCCGCCTTGCGGGGCTGAGTTCCATAATGACCAGAGGAAGGGTTGCTCAATAAACTGTTTCACCCGTTGTAAGAAACGGGCAGCCGGTGCCCCATCCACCAGACGATGATCGAAGGAAATGCTGAGTGCCATCATCGCACGCACCACAATTTGCCCATCCACAACCACTGCTTTTTGGTGAATACGACCAACGCCTAAAATAGCGCATTCTGGTGGGTTAATGATCGGGCTGAAGGCATCAATTTCATAGGTTCCCAAATTGGTAATCGTAAAAGTACCTCCTGTCAGGTCATCCCAAGCGGCAGTACCTGCCAGCGTTTTCTCTACCACCACATCCAGATCATTTTGAAGGCATTCGAAGTTTTTGTAGTCGGCATCTCTCAATACCGGCACCATCAAACCCCGGGGTGTATCGACTGCCAGCCCGATATTAACCTGCTGATGTTGTTGCAACCCCTCTGGAACCAGGCTGACATTCATATATGGAAATTCGCGCAGCGCTTGTGCCACCAGTTTGATCAGCAAGGTATTATAGGAAATCTTGATATCTTTCTTACTCAATTCGCGATTTATCTGTTGCCGGGCCTCCACAAACAGACTGGCATCCGCTTCCGTGGTCAGGTTGGCCTGTGGGCGCTCGATCCAGCTCTTGCCCAGCCGTTCGGCGATGACTTTGCGTAAACCACCCAGTGGTTCCGCTGCAAGCGGTTCAGGAGCTGCAGGCACTGACTGACGGCATTTCTCCACGTCCTCTTTTCGCACCATACCACGCAGACCGGTTCCGGTCACACCTGCCAGATCAACACCAGTTTCAGCTGCCATTTTTCGGGCAAGTGGTGTGGCTTTAATCGCCTGCTGGTCCCTGGATTTTTTGTTCATGATGTCAGCGGTTACAATCATGCCACGTATGCCGCTGCCGCTTACCTGGCTCAAATCGATACCGGCTGCGCGTGCTGCCTTGCGAGCGCGCGGTGAGATGGACACCTGCTCAGACCTGGGTGCAGTGGGAGTGGCAGCTGTTTTTTCCACAGATTTCGCTGCAACGGGTGCCGCAGGTTGTTCCTCTTTTTGCCCCGCATGGTGTGAACTGCTTTTCTCTTTGGTGTAGATTAACCCCACCGGGCTCAGAATCGGCACCACAATATCCGGCTCAATTTGGATTTCCAATTTGCCGCTGGCAGGTGATTCAATATCCAGGGTTGCTTTCTCATTTTCGATCGAGAACAAGGGTTCACCTTTCTCAACCCATTCTCCATCTTTCTTGTACCACTCCACAATTTTGCCATTGACCATGGTTAAACCCAGGCGCGGCATGACGACCTGATAACTGCTGGTAAATTCCTGATCACTCATTGAATAGAACCTATCCTTTTATTCTTTACCGCATAATGTTAATGCAGCCTGGATGATGTCATTTTCATCAGGCAATACATGCTTTTCCAATTCCGGACTATAGGGCAAGGGAACGTTCATCGCTCCGATGCGAATGATGGGACCATCCAGATATTCGATGGCTTCTTCCGCCAGCATAGCTGCGATTTCGGCACCCGGACCGGAACGGCGATGGGCTTCATGCGCAATCACAACACGGCCGGTTTTCGCAACTGATTTGATCAGAGTGTCCTTATCCAATGGTACCAGCGTACGTGGATCAATCACCTCTACATCCACACCTTTTGCAGATAATTCTTTCGCGGCAGCTAAGGCTTTCTGCACCATAATGCCCACAGCGATGATGGTGACGTCTTTCCCTTCACGCACCACGTCCGCAACACCAAATGGCACCATAAAATCAGGGTCTTCCGGTACGGGGCCGGTTAAAGCATATAACATTTTATGTTCAAAGAATAGAACCGGATCTTCACCGCGAATGGCTGTTTTTAATAAACCTTTGGCATCTGCCGGGGTGGCTGGGGTCACAATTTTCAGGCCAGGTACATTCATAAACCAGCTTTCCGGGCTTTGAGAATGTTGTGCCGCTGAAGAACCCGGTGCACCACTGGCTACCCGGATGGTCAAAGGCACATTGGCCTTGCCACCGCTCATAAAGCGTGCCTTGGCGACCTGATTGACGAGCTGATCTCCAGCACACATCAGAAAATCACCAAACATAATTTCCACAATCGGGCGCATCCCCACCAGTGCTGCTCCCAGGCCGCTGCCAATAATATTCAACTCAGAAATAGCCGTATCCCGAACACGCTCATGGCCAAATTCCGCCAGCATACCGTTGGATACGCCCCACACCCCATTAAACACACCCACATCCTCGCCCATTAAAAATACGGCCGGATTGGTGCGCATTTCTTCCACCATCGCTTCCCGAATTGCCTCAGAGTACGTAATCTCACGCATTATTTTCCTGCTTTCTTCCTTAAAATACCAGCCCATTATGGGTATCTGCATAAACGCCTGCCAATGCATCTTCTACTGCAGGTTTTTCTGCGGATGCAGCAAAAGAGACGGCTTCATCCAATTGTTCAATCACCGAACCCTGGATCTCTTCCAGATCACCATCTTCGAATAAACCGGAATCCACCAGTTTCGCGCGTAAGCGGACAATGGCATCCTTGCGCTGCCAGGATTGAATCTCCTCCTGTGTCCGATAATCCTGAGGGTCCCCTTCATAATGTCCACGGTAACGATAGGTCTTGGCTTCGATCAGCGTCGGACCTTCTCCGGCGATGGCTCGTTCGCGGGCTTCGCGCACAGATTCATATACAGCCAGAATATCCATGCCGTCCACAATCACACCCGGGAATCCATACCCCTGCGCACGAATCGCCAGATCATCAATTGGGGTACAGCGCCGCATGGCAGTCCCTTCGCCATACAGGTTGTTTTCCAGGAAGAAGATCACCGGCAGCTTCCAGACCCCTGCCTGGTTGGCAGCTTCGTGGAAGGAGCCTTCATTCGCAGCACCATCGCCAAAGAAGGCTAATGCCACACGCTTTTCCTTGCGCATCTGGAAACCTAAAGCAGCTCCGGTAGCCATCGGCAAACCACCCCCCACGATACCATTTGCTCCTAAAATGCCCAGAGTGAAATCCGCAATGTGTAAGGAACCACCGCGTCCATTACAATATCCCGGACTGCGGGCTGCCAGTTCAGCCATCATGAATTTAGGATCACCCCCCTTGCCAATTAAATGGCCGTGCCCGCGATGGGTACTGGTGATCACATCCTCCTGGCTTAGTGCCATACAGGCTCCCACAGCAGTGGCTTCCTGCCCTACACAGGAGTGAATAAATCCGGGGATTAATCCTCCTCTTCGTTCTTCGATGGCACGTAATTCAAATTCACGCACCAATGTCATCCGGCGGAAGAATTCTGCCAGAATATCGGCAGGATAACGTTCCTTCATTTCATTTGCTTCAGGTCCAGTTCTCATTTTTTTCCTTCATTTTGATAGAATCAAGCAGCTTTTTCCCACAAACGGGTGGCTGCCTGTTGAGATCGTGCTCTTAATGCATCCAGGTCGGCATTCAGTACCACTCCATTGGCCTTCTTCACCTGCCCGGCAGCTACAACCGTATCGACATTCGATGCATTGCAGTATAACAAGATTTGCTCATATATATTATGGTCACTCAGCGGCGTAGGTAAAACCGGTTTCACCAGCATGAAATCTGCTTTCCAGCCCGGTTTTACACAACCCAGTTTTTCCATTCCAATCGCCTGCGCTCCCCCCAGCGTCGCCAGATGCCAGACCAGGTTGGCAGGCATCACACGTGGATCCGTCTGGGCCGCTTTGTGAATGAGAAATGCACCGCGCATAACCTCGAAGAAATCGGTGATATAGCCATCCGAACCGAGCCCAACCGTCACACCGGCAGCCGTTAGCTGTGGCAAAGGCGCAATGCCACCGCCTACTTCGCAGTTGGAAAGCGGCATACTGGTAACACTGGCACCCCGTTTTGCCAGCAAGTCAATCTCATTCTGACTGATCTGAACACATTGCGAGACCAACATACCGGGTCCCAACACGCCCAGGGCATCATAATGTTCGAGGGTGCGCAACCCATTCCGCGCCAGCATGGCGTTGGGTTCGTAATGGCCTTCGGAACAGTGCATATGTGTCAACACTCCGTGTTCTTTCGCCAGCGCAAAAGCTTTCAGGATGAATGCATCCGAACAGGTAAAGGTGGTGTGAAAGCACATCAATCCCTGCACCAGGCCGGGATTCTGTTTTGCCCAGGCGATCATATCCAGGTTCTCCTGGAGACCTGAGACACCATTTTCCTTACTGACCCGCTCGGTCGCTTCGAAGGATAAGATGCCGCGAATACCCCATTTTTTAACCACTTCCGCCTGCCTGACCAACACGCCAGGCAGTGCATAAGGAGCTTCGGTACAATCATAGAAAGCGGTCACACCCGAACGCAGCATTTGTGAGCAATTCCAGTCGGTGGCGGCATTTACCAGATCAGAATCCAGTTGGTCTTCCACCAATGGCCACCAGAAATCCTCCAGGAATGGCATGAAACCATTCGGTGCTTTACTGAGCGGAATACCATGCGCTAAGATACCATACAGATGCGTATGTGCATCCACAAAAGCAGGCAGTAAAACCTGATCAGGGCGTTCCCAGACTTCATCCTGAGGATATTGGGCCAACAAGTCAGCTTTGGGGGCCACATCTGTGATCATATCATCCACCACCCGGATGCCATGATCCTGGCGCGGGGCTTCCAGGGCTGCTGTTACCAGCCACTGCGGGAAAATCAATAAACCTTTATTTGTCATATTCTTGAGTCCTTTACATTATGTGGGGATGAGGGGATTTCCACATTTCAAAAAATTACCGCGTGGTTGTTCTGCCACTAATTTCCCGTTTTCGATCAGCTTTCTTCCTTTAAGAAGCGTCATTACCGGATATCCGGTCAGCGCAAAGCCCTCATAGGGTGTGTAATCCACTTTTTCATGCAAATGATCTGCGCTTACAGAAAATTCTTTGTGCGGGTCAAATAAAACCAGATCCGCGTCAGCCCCTACCAGCAGACTGCCTTTTTGCGGCCAGATCCCAAAGGCTTTGGCGGGATTGGTGCTGCATAGTGCCACCCATTCTGCCAGGCTGAGCATACCCGAGCGCACACCAAAATGATACATCAGCGGGTAGCGTAGTTCAATCCCGGGGATACCGCCAGGAATGGTACGAAAGTCTCCCAATGCAGCCTGCTTTTGTGGGTGAATAGTGAAGGCACAATGATCACTTCCGATCGTACGGACGGTATGTTGACGGACAGCATGCCAGACAGCCTGCTGGTCATTAGGGGTTCTTAAGGGCGGTGAACACACAAAACCAGCCGCGATTTCTGGATTCTCGTCCTGATATCGTTCACGGGAGAGCAGTAAGTATTGTGGGCAGGTCTCCGCCACCAGATTCTGGCCATCACCCAATGCCTTGCCAGCCGCTTTGACCGCCCCGCTTGTGGAAAGATGTACCAGGTAAAGATTGGTACCGGAGACACGAGCCAGATAGATCAAACGCTGCACTGCTTCCACCTCTGCCAGTGCCGGGCGGCTATGCGGATGCCAGCGCGGTTCCAGTTTGCCTTCCTTCACCAGCGTTTGGGTAGCATGCTGAACAATAGCATCATTTTCGGCATGCACCATCACAATCCCGTTGATTTCTTTGACCGCATCCAGAACGGCTACGATCTCATAATCATCCAGCCGCATTTCCCCATAGGTGGTATATATTTTAAAGGAAGTAACCCCTTCCTCAACGAGGGATTTTATTTGCGAAAGCAAACTGGCATCAGCGATGGTCATGTGGAGACCATAATCCAACCAGCTCTGCTGATGAGCCTCTGCCTGACGTGCCTGCAGGGCTTCTTTGAGCGTTTCACCAGCCAGTGGTTCTACAAAATCCAAGACTGTTGTTGTGCCTCCATGGGCGGCGGCCAGCGTGCCTGAAAACCAATCTTCACTGGTGCGGGTCGTGGCGGTGGGCATATTCAAATGCACATGAGGGTCTACCCCACCCGGGATCACCAGCAGACCACTGGCATCCAGCACTTCCTGTGCGGTTAGATTCAATCCAATACCAGCGATCTTGCCATCTTTGATACCCAGATCTGCGCGTTGTGAGCCTGAATCGCTGACCAATTCACCACCACGGATTACCAGATCAAATTCATTCATCTTTATCCCTCCAACTCCAGCAGGATTCTTACGCCAGATTGCCCATCCAGCACGATGCGGGATCCGGATGCAATCTGAGACACCACCAGGGCTTTCTCATCACTGCTGGCTGACCGGATGTGTTCACCGATCAGGATCATTTCAACATTTCCGCGGGTTGCACCTACTTCAACCAGCAATTTGCTGCCATTGCGCTGGTAGGACACTGCAATCGGATCGCAATCCTCATCTTCGATCTCTATTCTTTCACTTCCTTGCGGAAGATACAACTCGATTGTCAAAGGATTGAGTGGCTTTTGATTGACGTAGTCCATCTCCGGCCCCATCGGTATGATTGACCCGGCGCGCACCCAGATCGGCAGCGTCTCCAGGGGCACATCCATACTCAACCATTGCGGTCCACTGTGCACCTCTTTTGTCCAGTAATCCACCCAATTGCCAGCCGGTAAATATACTTTTGTGCGACCATCGCGGGTTAGAACAGGCGCAATCAGAAAACTATCCCCGAACATGTATTGTAAGTCAATATGCTGGGTGGTTGGGTCATCCTGAAATTCCAGCAACATCGGCCGCGCCAGGGGGGTGCCGGTGCGGGTGGATTGCACTGCCTGCGAATAAATATAAGGCATCAGGCGATAGCGTAACTGCAAATACTTTTTAGATATTCGCTCCACTTCCTCCCCAAACGCCCAGGGTTCGCGGGCTTGTTTGCCGTGGGCACGCACATGTGAAGAAAAAACACCTACCTGCATCCAGCGTGCGTAGACCACTTCATCCTTGGGATAAGCGTCTTTGATATCCGCCTGATAGGATTCAGTGAAATCAACATGGAAACAATCATCGAAATAATGCGGCGAAAAATCGAAACCACCCACATCATGGCTGCTGAAGGGTACCCCTGATAAACCATAACCCAACATCGCCCGCACCTGGCAGGCAAGTTGATTTAAAGTCGAATAACTATCCCCGCCCCATTGCACCGGATAGCGTTGCGATCCGGCATAAGCTGCCCGCCCCCACACCAATCCTCTGCCATTTTTCTTCACGGACAATTCGAAGGCAGTGCGATTATAAATCAGGGGGTACAAATTATGCATTTCTAATCCACTGCGTCCATCGAAATAAACACCATCGATAGGTGCCTGTTCGCCAAAGTCCGTCTTGAAAACAGCCACCCCCATATCCATTAATTTTTCCAGTTTTGACTGCCACCACTGGCAGTCTGCCGGGTTGGTGAAATCGACTGCTGCCAGCCCTTCATCGTCACTGGAGAAGGCTTCCATCACATGGCAGACATCCCCATTGGAATCTTTCACAAAGACACCCAGGGCTTCCCCTTCCTTGAATAAAGGGTGACTCTTGGGCACATACGGGTGAATCCACACACAGGTTCTGATCCCCTGCTGCCGCATCCCAGCCATCATTTCAGCCGGATTGGGAAAATGCTCTTCATCCCACTCATAATGGCACCAGGGGCCGTCTCCCATCCACCACGGATCCAGACTCAATACATCGCAGGGGAAACCACGCCGGCGCATTTCCGAAACCACATCCTCCACTTCAGCCCGGGAACGGTACCCTGCTCTTGAAATCCAGAACCCGAAGGACCATTTAGGTGGAATCGGAGCGAAACCGGTTAATTCGGAATAGCGCTTCAAGAGATGTTTGTAGGACGGCCCATAGATCAGGAACATATCCAATTGTGAATCGCGCAAATGGATCGAATAGCTGACGGAGGACTCACTGCCCAGGCGAAAAAGCATCGGATAGGAAGAATGGATGAACAAAGCATAACCAGCACTGCTTAATAACAGCGGTACGTTTTTATAAGAACGGGCAGAGCTGACGTTTCCGCTGTCGACTGCCCAGATGGGTATCTCATGCTTCCATCTGTCCAGGGATGTAAATTTCTCACCCAGCCCGTAAAAAGACTCACCGGGCTGAATGGACACACTCTGACGCACAAAGTAATCCCCGGCTGCGCTCACTTCAAAACCGGTGGGCGGGACTTCGAACCCGGGACCATAAGCACGATCATCGCTGCTCTCCTGGTAAAAAATGTGACCCTGCCCTGCTTCCGGATGGTCGTAAGCCGTTACCTGCCAATTTCGTGGAAAGACTACCCGGATGCGGGCGGTGGAAATGGAAAGACCTTCCTGTGTTTCCAGAATCTTAAAAGGAACCGCCGGAAAATCACAACGCACCAGCATATCCGAGCCACACTCAATCACTCCCTGTGGATTCATGCGCATCCTGAATACATCTTCACCGATCACATCCACGTGATAATCCAGTTTTTCGCCGCTAGCCATTTCGCAGTGGAAAATCACCCCGGTCGCGGTTTGATCGAAGGTGCTCCAGGAGCGGATATAATGCCGGGGGGCGTAGACATTGGTCACATCCAGCGGTTCCGCAATGGTTTTCCAATTTATATTTTGCTTCATTGTTTTTCTCCGTTGAGGTTCTGATAGGAGGCGTTCAGATGATGATCATATTTTCTGGTTGGTTCCGAGGACATGGCCAGGAAATAATTCAAATTAACGCCGAGAGCATTCGCAATATTTTGTAATGACTTTAAAGATGGATTGGATTCCCCGCGTTCGATCTGACTCAAAAATGCCGCTGATAAGCCGGTTTGAGCACTTACCGCGCGCAAGGAGAGATTGAGTTCACCTCGACGTAGTTTCAATTTTTGCCCGACGAAAGAATCCACCATTGTACATTCCTGTCATCATTATCTGGAAATGATAGAATTTAATGCAACGATTTTGCTTGCTCTTGTTAATCTGCCAGACGAACAAGCTGCTTTGATAAAGGAAAAATGATAATTTTGTAAAGCCTTACTTTACAATGTAAAGTTTAACATAAATCCACACGAAATTCAACTATTTTTAAGGTGTTCTTTGGAATGAATTTGGTCAGCTTTTTCGCAACTTGTGCCGACAGTGATGGTGCTTTAAATTTGTCTGAATATGTGTTTGACATGGGCATTCATCGAGAATGATTTTCATGGATGCTGAATGAATGAATTGTCCGAGGTAATCATGGAGAACGTTTCTTGTGAGGGAATTTGGTGTATGGATGAATTTTCCAGTAGGGGTGAAGGATTGGAGGATCGACACAGTTTTCCATCAGGAGATCCGTTCTCCAATCCTTCACCCCTTGTATCATGAGGAAGAAGATTCACAGAGAGTCAAGACACTTGTAACATGAGGAAGAAGATATTATTCTAGAGTCAAGACACTGACCAGGTAAAGATGGGAGAATCTGTTTCACCCCTCAAGCAATTAAGCTTCTAACGTAGATAAGATCCCCATCTTCCTGATCAAAAAATAGGTCGAACAGCATCTTAAGCCTCTCTAGCATTTTATTCGAAAACGAGATGAGCTTGTATTCACAAGGTTGGTCAAACCATTGATCCACCTGATCAGTGTCTAAATCTAGTTTACCAAAGGAATAGAAAAATGGAACAAGCAATTTTAGGTATCGACATCAGCAAAGATAGTTTTGACACAGCTCTTCTGATCAATGGCGCATACAAATTTAACACTTTCACAAATGAACCTGATGGTTTTCACCGAATGACCAAGTGGCTTAACAAATTGAAATGTGGCCATCTTCATTGCTGTATGGAAGCAACCGGACGATATGCAGATCATGTGGCAGAGTATTTGTATGTATCCGGTCATTCTGTCAGTGTAGTCAATCCTGCCCGCATCAAATTCTATGCCAATAGCAAGTTGAAACGAAATAAAACCGATAAAGCAGATGCGCAATTGATTGCAGAGTATTGTTTACGGGAAAAACCGAGCCTTTGGAGCCCTCCACCTGCTAATTTCAAGAATCTGCAAGCCCTGATACGTCATTTGGATGGTCTAATGAAATCCAGACAACAGGAAAGGAACCGGCTCAATTCTGGTGTTAGTACGCCAGGTGTAATCACCAGTTTGCAAGATTGTATCTCTTTTTATGACCAACAAATAAATAATATTCAGTCTCAGATCCAAAATCTGATCAACAATGATCCGGAATTATTGCGACGTCAGACTCTTTTGATCAGCATTCCAGGGATCGGTAAATTGACTGCTGCAAAGCTGCTGGGTGAGGTGAGAGACATTTCTGCCTTTCAGAGTGCCAGGCAATTGGCTGCTTATGCGGGCTTGACACCAAAGAATATGCTCTCTGGATCTTCGGTTCGCAAGAAAACCGTTATCTCTAAGACCGGTAATGCTCATCTTCGTAAACTCTTATTTATGCCTGGGATTACTGCAAGAAATTGGAATCCCATTATTAGTCCATTTTGTGACCGTTTATCCCAAAATGGTCTTTCACCAATGGAGGTGATTTGTGCTTCAATGAGAAAATTGCTTCATCTTGTTTATGGAATCTTGAAATCTGGAAAGCCTTTTGATCCAAATTATCTTGAAAATGCTTGACTTTAAAGACAGCATCTACCATTGGAATGCAAGATCCTGTTCCATACCTGAACGCTGGTCTATTATTTTTTGAGATCCTGTAATAAATCTCCTTTCTTCTTTCCCAACACCACTTGTAAATATACTCATATCCTTGACCTGATTTGGTTACCGGTCATTTTTGACAATTCATCGAGAATACTTGTCAATTATAGTGAGTTGATTTGGATTTTCCGGTGGGGGTGATCATGGAGAATTCATTTGTGATAAGAAACGATCACGCATATCATCATTATTACAGCTGATGGGTTCATTTCTGAGCATTACCAGGGTTCTGAAGCTTCCCCTTGCTGCTATCACACCTACACGATGCAAAAATAAGATCCCTTTTTAGAAGCCTGTCATTATTTATGCTTGCATGTGATAAACTTATTACAGGACAGGGATTGTCTTTATAAATAAATTCTAAGGGGTGGAGGAATTAATGAAACAATTATTGGTTGGTGATAAAGCGCCTAACTTCGTTTTGCCGGATCACCAGGGGAAATTGCATCCACTCTCAGATATTTACCAGGAACATTTCGTGCTGTTGGTGTTTAATATCGGGTTTGCCTGACCACATTGTGTGAACCACATGACGCAGTTGCGTCAGGATTACCAGAGATTTATGGATTTGAATACTGAAATTTTGGTCATGGTTCCCAATGGTCCTAAAATGATCGAAAAACATATACAGAAAAATAATACGCCTTATCGCATCCTGAGCGATAAAGGCTTAAAAGTTGCTGCTCAATATTTTCAGGTAAAAAAGTTTTTTGCAGTAGGAACACCGACTGTGTTCCTCGTAAATCAAAAGGGGGAGATACTTTACACATTTTATGGTAAATCAGTGCAAGAAGTACCCAAGAATGCTGAGCCCTTAGCCGTTTTACAGAAACTTAACTGATCGGGTTTCTTATCTTTCTGGGCGCACAAGAAATTACGCATCCAGAGTCATCTGGATGCGTAATTAGGCGAATTAGCATGCTAAAGATAAAACCTACCCTTTTAAGGCACCTGCCATCAGACCTCGTAAGAAGTATCTGCCGAGGAAGATGTAGACCAGCAACGTCGGTACGGCTGCCAGGAAAGAGCCCGCCATTTGTACGTTCCAGGCAATAATCTGACTGCCCGCCATGTTATTGAGCGCTACCGTTACCGGCCAGTTGGTTGGACTGGTCAGAACGACCGCAAACAGGAAGTCATTCCAGGCTGAGGTAAATTGCCAGATAATTACAACCACAAACGCCGGTGCTGAGATGGGTAAGAGGATATGCCAGTAGGATGATAGCAACCCACAGCCATCAATTCGTGATGCTTCAATCAATTCTTTTGGAATCGTCGCATAGTAATTGCGGAAGGTCAACGTTGTGATCGGAATACCATAGATCACATGAGCAAGCACCAGCCCTGGCAAACCACCATACAGGTTGATGTCACGCATGAATTCAACCAGTGGAATTAAAATACTTTGATAGGGAATAAACATCCCAAATAAAATGGCCGGGAAGATGATTTCTGAGCCTTTGAATTTCCATTTGGCCAGCACATATCCATTCAGTGAACCAAGAATGGACGAAATGATTGCCGCAGGGAACACCATATTGAAGCTATTCCACAAATAGGGAGCCAGCTTATCGTATGCTTCGATAAAATTGTCAAACCGGATCGCTTTGGGTAAATCCCACATGGTTTTTAAACTGACTTCCTCGAAGCCTTTAAACCCAGTTACCAACATGACATACATGGGTATCAGGTAAAAGAATGCAGCCAGAATAAGTGGTATGTAGATGAGCCATTTGTTTGAACGGGTTCTCGCTCTCATACTTCCGCCTCAGTTCTCAGGGTGTAAATCAGATAAGGTATGATGAGCACTGCCACACTCAGGAGCAGCAATATGCCGATGGCAGCCCCCCTGCCAAAGAAGTATCCATCAAAGGTGACTTGCCACATGTAAATCGCAGGCACATCCAGTGGCAATTGTTTTCCAGAGACAGCCACAATCAGGTCAAACACTTTTAAAGAGATATGTCCCAGAATGATCATGGCACTTAAAGTAATCGGTCGTAATAATGGCAAGATAATGTTTTGGTAAATTTGGAATTCATTGGCACCATCCACCTGGGCGGCTTCGCGCAACTCAATGGGAATACCACGCAACCCCCCCAGATACAATGCCATGGTGTATCCTGACATTTGCCAGATGGCTGGTATGGCGATAAAAGCAATTCCCCAGGTTGGCGTTGTATACCATTGATTGATCAGGAAATCTAACCCTAATTTATCAAAAAGTAAGTTCAGTCCACTCATCCGGGAGCCAGTGGCTGGGTTCATCAACCAGCGCCAGACCACGCCAGTCACAATAAATGAGATAGCCATTGGAAATAAATATAAACTTCTAAAAAATCCTTCGCCTTTAATATTTTGATCTAAAAGAATGGCTAAACCAAGACCAATAATCAGGCTACCAATAACAAAAATGACGGTAAAAATCAGGGTGTTACGAATATCGATATGAAAACGTGGATCTTGAAACAAGCCCTTAAAGTTATCCAGACCTACCCAGGTATAATCGGGCAAGAGTCCTTTCCATTTACTCAAAGAGACACGGGCAGTCCATCCAATAAATCCATACACGAAGACTGCAATAGCAATTATGGACGGAGTGACCAGGGCTACCGAAAGCAATGTCTCTCTTTTGATCCGCATAATAATTTCCTTCGTTAAAATTACTGTTAATATTTCTAATCCAATCAGGATTAGAAAGAATGAACGCGAGCCTCCGGGAGGAGGTTACCCCCCTCCCGGAAGTTGATTTTACTTATTTACAGGGACCAGAAGCGACACATGCCGCCACTAAACTTGATTGAAATGCAGCAACGTCCATGTTTATCTGGAACAGACCTAACGCAGTATCAATTTCACTTTTCCAGGAGTCATTCGCTACCACGCCATGCGCTAATGAACCAACCACGACATCGGTTGACCAATCAGCCATCGCTGATTGCAGGTATTCATCATAGAGGGATTTATCACCATCACTACGAGCCGGGATGGAACCTTTGACTGGATTGAATGCATCCTGACCTTCTTTAGAGCCAGCAACGGTCAACCAGGCAATCGCAGCATCGCGATGGGGTGCACCAGTCGGCAGCACAAAACTATCGGACAGGAATTGGAATGTGCCGGCAGTTCCGGGAACAGGTGCCCAACCAAATTCGGTCTTGGGGGCTTTGCCTAATTCTTTGAAGAAACCTTCGGCCCAGTCGCCCATGATATTAAAGGCGGCATCGCCATCCACCACCAATTGAGAGGCATCCTGCCAGCTTAAGGAAGCAGAATCACTGTTGGTATAGGAAAGGACTTTGACAAAGTCATTCAATGCTTTTGTGACGTCTGCCCCACCCCAATCGGTGGTGCCATCCCAAAGTCCGTTATAGGCTTCGCTACCCATGGAGGCTAAGAGGATGGTTTCCATCAAATGCATGACTGTCCATTGTTCACCCATTGCCAGAGGAGCATCCATACCGGCGGCCTGTAAAGTATCCATAGCAGCGAAGAATTCATCCAGGGAGCCAGGAACTGCAACGCCATTATCTTCCAATACCATCGGGTTGTACCAGAGCACATTGGCACGGTGGATATTGACGGGCACGGAGTAGATATTGCCACCTTCTGAAATCAAGGGGATTAGTGTTTCAGGCATAACATCCAGCCAGCCATTTTCTTCATACAGGAAGTTCAATGGTTCCAATTGACCAGCAGCCACATAGGTACCGATCAATTCCTGACCAGCGTGTCCTTGCCAGCTATCCGGTGCATCGCCAGCCTGCAAACGGGTTGCCAGCACTGCGCGGGCATTGGTACCAGCCCCACCAGCAACAGCAGCATTGATGAATTCAACACCAGGATATTTTTCAGCAAAAACTTCAATCATGGCGTCCAGACCTGCGGCTTCTCCACCACCGGTCCACCAGGAGAATACTTCTACTTCTCCAGTAAGGGTGGAGGTAACGGGTGCCGGTGCAGGTGCGGGTTTTCCAGAAGCTTCAAAAGCAGCAACCAACGCTTCCTGGAATGTCTTTCCATCTTTTTGCAGTAAATAGAGACCTAAAGCGGTATCAATTTCACTTTTCCAGGAGTCATTCGCTACCACACCATGCGCTAATGAACCAACCACGACATCTGTTGACCAATCAGCCATCGCTGATTGCAGGTATTCATCATACAGAGATTTATCACCATCACTACGAGCCGGGATAGAACCCTTGACTGGATTGAATGCATCCTGACCTTCTTTAGAGCCAGCAACGGTCAACCAGGCAATGGCAGCATCGCGATGAGGTGCTCCGGTCGGCAGCACAAAACTGTCGGACAGGAATTGGAATGTGCCGGCAGTTCCAGGAACAGGTGCCCAACCAAATTCGGTCTTGGGGGCTTTGCCTAATTCTTTGAAGAAACCTTCGGCCCAGTCGCCCATGATATTAAAGGCGGCATCGCCATCCACCACCAATTGAGAGGCATCCTGCCAGCTTAAGGAAGCAGAATCTGTGTTTGCATAGGTCAATACTTTTTCAAAATCTTTAATTGCTTTGGCAACGTCTGCATCTGCCCAACTTTTGGTGCCATCCCACAGGCCATTGTAGGCATCGCTGCCCAATGACGCTAGAAAAATGGTTTCCATCAGGTGCATGACTGTCCATTGTTCACCTAATGCCAGAGGAGCATCCATACCAGCAGCCTTTAATTTGTCCATCGCTGCAAAGAATTCTGGTAATGTAGCCGGGACTTCGACATCATTTTCTTCCAGAACCACCGGGTTGTACCAGAGCACATTGGCGCGGTGAATATTGACCGGCACGGAGTAGATATTACCACCCTCTGAGATCAAGGGGATCAGTGTTTCAGGCATAACATCCAGCCAACCATTTTGTTCGTACAGGAAGTTCAATGGTTCCAATTGACCAGCAGCCACATAGGTACCGATCAATTCCTGACCAGCATGACCTTGCCAGCTATCCGGTGCATCACCAGCCTGCAAACGGGTTGCCAGCACTGCGCGGGCATTGGTACCAGCCCCACCGGCAACTGCTGCATTGACAAACTCAATGTCAGGATACTTTTCTTTGAAAACAACAATCATAGCATCCAGACCTGCGGCTTCCCCCCCACCGGTCCACCATGAAAAGACTTCGACCTGTTGTTTTTCCATAGGTTGTTCTTCAACGGGTTGTTCTACGACGGGGGTTTCTGCCTGTCCGCCGCAAGCTGTCAACACCATTGAGAACATAATCAATAACGAGATGACTAACCAACTAATTTTACGAGCCTTCATATTTTCCTTCTCCTTCTAAATTTATTACTCAAAAACCAATTTTCATTCAATTCAACAACACAAAATTTAATTTTGCCAGTTCAATTTCTGTTATTTTTCGATATGTATCTCCTTCGAATTTTTTATTGGTTAAATGATTAGGAATTGCCTGCAAGGCAATGTAAAATTAATTATAATGATCCTGTGATGCTTAACAAGGCTTTAACGGACACATCCCGGACGATTAGCGGACACGAGACTCTTATGGATTTTGATATTTTTGAAAATTTGGTAAAAGATGCATTAAGCAACATGTTTGATTATGCCGCACTGGAGGCACACCCTTTGATTGAGGCTGGCATAAAGCCACCACCAGATTTTAAAGGGTCGCGCGGTGATTATCTGAAAAGGGTTTTACTGGATTGTATCAATTCTTTAAAGCCCGGTGATATTGAATTTGATTTTTTTTCAATAGAGTGGCGCTCTTTTGTGATTCTATCCCAACGTTATATTGATAACGTCAGTTCTCTGGAGCTGGCTAAAAAGTTATTATTAGGTGAGCGCCAGATTCGTAGAAGTCAAAAAAAAGCTATTCGGGCAGTAGCTTTAATCTTGTGGGACCAGCTCAATTCCCAAAAAGATTCCCACCCAGATGAAACGGAGACCAATGGCTTTGTCATCAGCTGGGAGATCATCAACCTTAACCAGATTGTCCAAAGCATCATCAGTTTATTTCAGAATAATTTTGAGCGCGAGGCGATCCAGGTGGTATTTGTTCCTTCTCATGAGTCACTCACCGTTAACAGTGACCGGATCATCCTGAGACAGATCATCATCCAAGTTTTTAACCTGCTGTTGCAAAAAAGTAATTGCCGCCAACTTCATATACGACTGGAACAGGAACAGAATGATGTGGTTTTACAGTTTGATCTGCCTGATGATTCGTTTGAAATGGACCAATTTTTGGCTTCCCTGACCTCTCAGGAAAATATGATCCACCAATGGTTGCACGATCTGAATATCCAGTTGGGAGGAAAGCGTTCAGCCACCGGATTTCACCTGGTTGTACGATTTATCGACCAGGAGAAAAAATTAATCCTGGTAGTGGATGACCAGGAACCAGCCTTAAAAATGTATGAACGCTATCTTTCCAAAACAAATTACAAAGTTTTTGGCCTTTCAAGAGCGACCAAAGTTTTATACACCGCGCTCGAACTGAAACCAGCATTAATCCTGTTGGATATCATGATGCCAAACCTGGATGGTTGGGAAGTATTACAATCCTTGCGGTTAAACGAAAAAACCAAACGTATCCCCATCATTGTTTGTTCTGCCTGGGGCGAAGCTGATCTGGCCAAATCTTTAGGCGCAGATCATTTTCTGAAAAAACCGATTATCCAAAAGGAATTATTAGAAATTCTTCAAATCTCACTGGAAAGCAGCCAGTCTGGTGAAACTCAGGCTAAATTTACTCCCGAAAATCAGGCTTTAACACCTCCAAAGCCGAATGAAAAATAACTTTCAGGTCAACCGGCTTCAACGCGTTTTTATATAGTACCTGAAAATACCCCGGATGGGCTGGCTTCTGTTCCTCCCCAAAATCACTGGCGGAGATAATGATGACCGGCGTTTTCTGGTGGCCTTCTATTTTCCGAATTTCTGCCAGTACCTGAGTACCATGAATATCGGGCAGGTCCAGGTCTAATAAGATCGCGTCCACATGTTGCCGATTGATAATATCCAAAGCCTCTTTTCCGGAATAAGCCGGGTAAAAATTAATATTTTCGATGGAATGGATGACACCCGTATACGATTTAATCGCCTGGGTGAAGAGCCTGACCATGCTGGGATCATCATCTATGACCAGTAATTCGTTGGTATGCTTTCCAATCGATTGAATTGTTTGAATCAGCGTATCACGGGCAACCGGTTTTACCAGATAACGGAAGACGCCGCCAGGTAAGATCAGTGATTGTTCGAGCACATCTGAGAACAGGAAGCGGACGACCGGGATCTGATAGGGAAAATTCTCCAGTAGACGAGTGATCTGATTGTCATTAACAAAAGCATCATCCACAATAATGGCAGATGGATAATACTTCTCAATCATCTGGCTGAGTTCGCTGACTTTGGTGGTGGTAATCACCTCGTAATCAAACAGTAACATACCAATCTGTTTTGCTTTGCTTAAATCTGCTGAATAACACAGGATTAAATCTGACTGACTCCGGGCGAATGAACTTGCCACCCGCTCTTCGCCACCCTCTGCCAGATCGGCACGTAAATCCGGTATGGGTGCAATGGGCTCCATGACCGGCAAGAAAATGTGGATGATCGTACCTTTTTGGATTTCACTCTCAATGGTGATTCTGCCACCATGTAATTGCACAAAACGCTTGCTGATAGCCAATCCCAAGCCGGAACCTCCCTCACGGCTCCAATTCTCCTCGCCCGCCTGGCGAAACTCATAAAAAATACGTTCAATGTCCTCCGGGGCAATCCCGGGGCCGTTGTCCTGAATGATGATCTCAACTTCATCCTGCCCATTCATCCTGGCATCCACCGAGATTTTTCCCTGTTTGGTAAAACGCATGCTGTTTGTGATCACATTCAGCAAAACCTGCCGGATGCGGGTGCGATCCACAAAGATATGCGGCATATTTTCCTCAGTGTGGATCTCAAACTGTAAACCTTTTTGAATGATGGGGGCCGCCACCAGGTCTTCGATCTCGTCTAAAAGTGTTTTGGGATCAACCCGCTCCCGGAAAAGCGGCATCTGGCGGGCATCCATTTTTCCCATATCAAGGATGTCGTTGATCAAATCCAGCAGATGTTTACTGCTTTTGAAAATCTCCTGGGTATCATCATAAAGGCCAGCTGGCCAGTCATCCAGCACCGCATAGGTTTCAGGGGCATTGACCATTAAATCACTAAAGCCAAGGATGAAATTTAGCGGGCTTCGCAACTCGTGAGACACAGCCATCGCAAAGCGATCACGGTCGGCACGTGCTTCTTCTGCGCGCGCCCGCGCCTGTTCGAGCATGCGCGTCATTTGCTTCAATTGATAGTTAAACTGGTTCTGCTCCTTCAACATGCGGCTGATTTCTGCCCGATGCTCACGGGTCTCCTGCAACCGTTTACGGGCTTCATAATAATGAAAGGATGCATTTTCAATGGCTGAATTGAGATTGTTGGAAATCCCCCACCCAAAGACACCCGCGAAAACACACACAAAGATAATCGCGAAGGGATAACCCTCAGGCAGCGCAGGAAACCAGCCCATCACAGGAAAGAGCAACGTTATACCAGCTATCAAGGCTTCTACAATTAAAGTTCCGGTCAAACCAATGGTGGATATTGCCATAAAAGGTAACACGGCCAATAGAAACAATATTTCCACCCGATTAAATAGAAAAAACGCACTTAGAATGGTGGCACTCACGCCAGCCAACCAAAATACCTGCGCCAGAAGAAAATTATATTTTAAACTGAACAACGTCACAACAATTGTGACCAGAAAAATGATGGTGCACACCCATAAACCGGGGCTGAATATGCGTGGATAAAACAGAGAAACGATGAAATGAAAGAGCAAATAAATGGCGGAGGTGGAAAAGATAATATACTTCGAGGTCGATTCTAATAACTCCTTCGAAGACCTGTCTTCGGTGAATAATGTGCGCAACCTGTTCATGAATTCAATTATATTCTTTTTTCTCTGATTGCTTAATTATACTTTTTGAACGACCATAAAGCCCAAGATACTTGGACTACTGCATGCCTGTGGTAAATGAATGCACACACCTGTGGTTCAAACCACAGGCTATCAGATTCAACGGTGCACTGCACTTAGGGATCAACCAATTGACAACCATCATGGAAATCCGGATCGGTAATCAATCTACCAGAAGTGCGTTGCACCTTCTCCCCTTCGTTCATTTCACGTGGGGATCAACCAACTGACAACCATCATGGAAATTCGGATGGGTAATCAATCTACCAGAAGTGCGTTGCACCTCACCTTAGAGCAAACCACTTAGGGATCAACCAACTTACAACCATCATGGAAATTCGGATGGGTAATCAATCTTCCAGAAGTGCGTTGCACCTTCTCCCCTTCGTTCATTTCACTTAGGGATCAACCAACTTACAACCATCATGGAAATTCGGATGGGTAATCAATCTACCAGAAGGACGATGTATCTCCGGCTGGAATAAGTGCATCTCTTAAAATTCGTTTATTCGTTCTCAATTCGTTGACGGCAGAAATTATTAACGAACACGAACCAGGTGGAACGCACTTTTGGTCTTGGGGTGATTGGTTTATTATTTCATTCCGATGATTTATGATTCACCCTAAGTGCAGTGCACCAATCGATACATCGCTTAAAACAGATTCCAGACCATTTACATTTCCCCCGTTAAATCATCACCTTATGAACAACTCAACTCTCAACAACTCAAACCTCAACGCTCAATGCTCAACCCTAGAACACTCAAAACTCAATCCCTTCCGAAGGACTTCGAATGCTCTTATCGGAGCAATACTCAATACTCAACCCTCACCCCCCACCGCCTCCATAAACGCCACCATCTTGCCTTCATCCCAATCCATCTGCATGGATGCGCGGGTGAAGCCTCCAACAGGTTTAAAGGCACTGCTCACGATGACACCCTCAGCTACACGCAGTGCCTGTTTCACATTATCAGCATTCACTCCCCCGCCAATCAGGATGGGTGCCTTCACATCACTGTTGCTAATCTCGGAAATCATCTCGAGGGTCTCCGTGAAGGTTTTACCGGTCAGTACCAGCGCATCTGCTCTTCCAAAAACGCTTGCCTGGCGCACTTCTTCCAGCAGCGGCTGCCTGCCCAATGGTTCACCGGTGCGGTCATACACATCCGCAAAAATGGCAATGTCCTCTACCCCAATCTGCTGGCGGTATTGGAGTGCCTCAGCTGCGCAGCCTTCCAGCAACCCCTCCGCCTTGACCATGGCACCCACATATACTTTCAGGCGCACAAATTTTGCACCAATCGCTTGAGCGATAGCGAGCGGTTCTCTGGCACCATGCCCCAACAGGCTGACACCCAGCTCTAATGCCGGGAACTCGTCACGGATATGACTACCAATCACTGCCATCCCGGCAATAACATGCGGCGGGATGGGCCGGGAAACGGGATGATCTCCCAGATCCTGCAAGGCCAGCGCTCGAATGCCGGCTTTCACTGCCAACTCGGTGTTGCGCAAGGCAAAGTCGCGCATCTCCTGCATGGATTTACGATCCGGATGTCCCGACGCGGGGAACGGCGGCAGGTGCAGAGCTGCGATAATTTTTGGCAAAGGCGCATGCTGGGTCATCATCTACTCCTCGTTGAGATACTCCAGGCCGAGTGTCTCACTGTTGCGGATACGCGAAATTCCACCGCCGCCTTCCTGACTGCGGCCACCCAAGAAATCGCGGAAATAAGGCTCACCTAAAAGTTCCGCCCGGTAAGCTGCAAAGAGACTGCCGGGGATCATCGATATTACTGCCTGGAACATTTCCGGAACGCCATCCGCCAGCAGCAATTGAACAGCCCGATCGGCAAACAGACTGGCTTTCTCACCCGGGGTGATGACCGCCACCCGCCGGCCAATCGTCAGGGCGGCAGTAACTACTTCACTCGCCCGTGATCCATCACGCTCACCGGCACTGATCACAAAAGTTGGGGTGGAGGCTGTTTTGGCAAAATACTGCAGATGGGCCCACTCTTCCAGATCCTGCCCGATGGCAGCATCCCCGCTGGCTTCCAGGATCTTGGCTGCCGAGAACAAAGCCGCCGCGTATCCCGGACCACTACCGCAGAAGACAAACTCATTTTCATCTGCCCATTGAAATGCCAGATCCTTAACCAGACTGTCATTTTTCTCAATGGTTGTTTCGATTGCATCCGCCAGATTCCTGATCTCCCGACGATATTGCTGCCCCTCTTCTACACTAAGAGTACCACGCTGCTCACCCAGATAAATCGCCAGGAGCAGCAAACCAACCTGATTGGCGACGTAGGACCGTACGCCTGGGATAACCATCCCTACCGGGTCTTTGAACTCCGGCTGAGTGCTATCGATCACCCAATCAGCAGCCCGGGCGATGCGGCTGCCGGGTGTGGCCGTCAACGCCAGCACTTGCGCACCAGCCTGACGTGCCATCAGCATCCCTTCCAGCGTACGCGAGACCTCACCGGATACCGACGCCCCCACCACCAGGCAGCGCTGCGAATGATGCAGGCTATCTGCAACATAACGCGCAAATTGCATGGCGGTTAACGCTTCGGTCTCGATCCCGCTCAGCGTCCGAAAAGCCAGTTGCGTGGCAAGGGAAACGTGATGCGAATCCCCACACCCCATCAGGTAAATATGATCAAAGGAACGGCAGTACTCCCGAGGCAATGTCGTTGCAATGTTCTCGGTAAAGTCCGGCACAATCTGACGCACCAGGTGAGGCAGGCTTCTGATTTGAGCAATCATCGGGTTCATTTATTTTCCTTGATTAATTCTGCCAGGATGTGACTGATCACCGGATCATTCACACTGGTATTGTTCAGGGAGAGGAAGCTGCTGACTTCCTTTAAAGTAGGTAGCTCTTCCCCCGCCCCCCAGCGGCTGGCTGCCAGTGCTCCCAAAGCATTCGCAAAGCTGCCTGCCATTTGGAGTTGCCAGCCCAGTGTCAGGCCATGCATCATCCCGGCGCAAAATGCATCCCCGGCACCGGTGCTATCCACTGCCTGAACAGGGATCCCGGGCAGATAGATATCCTGATTCTGATTGATGATGCGGCAGCCATCTTTCCCCAACTTCAGCGCAATCGTTTGCACACCGGATTCGATCAAATTCTCGATTGCAGCTGCGAGGGTCATTTTCTGGGTCAATTCCAGTGCTTCCGCTTCCCCCAGGACAATCAACGCTAAGTGACTTAGCAATTCTTGCAACATATCCCGCGCGTCAGTGGCCGGTTCCACGCCTACATCCAGGGAAATCTTGATATTTTTTTGTACTGCCATCTGGACGGCTTTGCGAACGGCTTGCGCCTGCGGTGCTACCAGGCAGGCATAGGAACTGATGTGTAAAAAGTCCACATCTGTGAACTGGGATGATAAAATTTCATCAGGATGCAGGTTACGATTGGCACCGCGATAGGTAAACATGGTGCGTTCAGCATCACTGGAAACTACCAGAAACGTCAAACCGGTTTGACCGTGTTTCTCCTGGACAATGCTATCAGTCCGCACCCCGGTTGCTTCGAGTACCGGCAATAATTGCTGCGCCCAGATATCACTGCCGGTATGCGTCAGCAAGGTTGGTTCACCCCCCAATTTTGCCAGCGCGATGGCCGTATTGGCAGCCGAACCACCGGCATGTTGATGCATGGCTTGGACCGTCCCATCGCCACCTGCTTCCGGATAGCCAGCCACCTGCATAAATACATCCATGCACAGATCACCAATCAGCACGTATTTTCCAGATTTTTGTTCAGATTGCATTGATTTCATCCAGGTGGACCAGGTTATACGCTGTGAATTTTTCGGGGTCCGATCATTTTCTCAATTTCCAAGCCAATTTGGGTGGCCAGCAGCACATTGTTTTCCAGCAGGCTGCGATTGGAAACGACCGTTCTACCGGCAGAATGATGCGCCATGCGGGAAAGCAGATAGGGTGTGACACCCTTACCGGAGACGCCCGCCGCTGCCAGATCCTGATTGGACAGCGTTTTCCAGGCTTCCACTTCTTCATTGGTTATCTCATCCTGCCTCGGGATTGGATTGAAGACCAGAATGGCATTGGTTAATCCCAACTTGCGTGTTTGCACCAGCATATCCGCAATCTCGGCCGGATCATTGGCACGCGGCAAGCCGATCCCACTCGAACGCGAGTAAAATGCCGGCATTTCATCGACCTGGTATCCGACCACTGTCACCCCGATCGTCTCTAAAATCTCATAGGTGCCAGGTAAATCCAGAATCGCTTTGGGACCGGCACTCACGACCACAATCGGCGTACGCGAGAGCTCGAACAAATCCATGGATACATCCCAGGGTCCGGGATGTACCCCGCCGATCCCACCCGTGGCGAACACGTGGATATTATTCAGATAAGCCAGGCGGGCCGTGGCACTGACCGTGGTGGATGCGTAGCGCTTCTGCGCCAGCATAATCGGCAACTCGCGCACCCCGGCTTTGAATACATTCTCTTCGTGTGCCAGTTGTTCAATCTCTTCTCTGGTCATGCCTATTTTTATTTTTCCACCCAGCACGCCAATCGTCGCCGGCACACCACCATTATCGCGGACAATGTCTTCCATCGAAAAAGCCGTTTCGACATTCTGGGGGTAGGGTAAACCATGTGTGATCACTGTTGATTCTAAAGCTACTTTCATCTTGTCTCCCTTTATTATTGAGCAGTAAACATCCTGTTACTATGATATTATAGACTGAAATGGATTGTTTTAGTATCCACGAATAAAAGTGATGGTTCAGGCGCACCTCAATGGTCAATAGTCTGAATTCGTAACCTCTGAGCAAAAATAGGAGAAAAAATGATTGTACAAATTTACACCGTCCAAAGCCCCGCAGAAGGACTTGCATTGGCTAGCCTGGGCGTGGACCATATTGGCATCACCCCTTCAGATCATGGATTACCGGGTGAAATCAGCAACGCATACGCAGCGGAGATCTTTGCAGCCATCGGCGAAAAGGCAGTAAAGGTAGCTCTGACGGTGGATTCAGATCTGTTGAAGATCGTTGATATGGTCAAGACGGTTAAACCAGACATCCTGCACCTGTGTGGGGATCTAAAGCTGGTGACACCTAAGAAAGTAGTCGAACTGCGTGGGCTTTTACCGGGAATGCAGATCATGCAAGCCATCCCGGTGATGGATGAGACAGCCCTACAGATTGCCAGAGATTACGAGGAGGTATCCGATTACTTCATCCTGGATTCCTACTCCGACCAGATTGGTGGCATTGGCGCAGCCGGCTTCACCCATGATTGGAGCATCAGTCGCGCCATCGTGGATCAATCGCAGATTCCGGTGATCTTAGCCGGCGGCCTGTCCCCCGACAATGTCGCAGACGCCATCCAACAGGTACAACCCTGGGGCGTGGATTCACTGACCCGCACGAACCTGCCATTGGGAGATGGCAAATTCCGCAAGGATCTGGAACTGGTCAAATTGTTTGTGGAAAGAGCGAAGAATTTCATGTAGGGGCAGCGGCTTGTCCCTGCCCTTTGGGCATTGGCTTGTCCCTGCCCGGTGAATGGACCACCCCTCCGACCATGGCACCACCCCACGCCGTGATTTGTGAAATGCCCCGTGATTCGTAATGTACCGATCCGGGGTAAGGACAAGCCATTACCCCTACCGTCTTCGCTACGGTCTGTTTTGATACACATAAATCTGTCATTGAGCGTTGTGAATGTAGGGGCAGCGGCTTGTCCCTGCCCTTTGGGCAGCGGCTTGTCCCTGCCCTGGTGATTGGCACCACCTCTCCATTCATGGCATCACCCCACACCGTGATTTGTGAAATCCCCCGCAATTCGT
>SWCH01002999.1_pt1 | contig 38330 bp, 44 predicted proteins | sample 4690051 | NCBI WGS metagenome assembly SWCH01 (sample SAMN10267282, study PRJNA491770) | bioreactor metagenome | isolation source: DHS bioreactor inoculated with | place: Japan: off Shimokita Peninsula | reverse complement strand
TTTATGTACTTTAAACTTTCTTTTGCAGTCTAAACAAAGAAAAAAATGGTCACTGATGATCAACCGATGGCTCTAACTGGTTGAGTTCAACCAGAGCATTTTGAAATGCATTTTTAGTTATAACCCCATCATCCAGGGATGATCTGAGTTCAAAGGTAATGTTCTTCACAGTAATTCGATCGCCCTTATTCCGTAGATTAGCGTAGGCCATGAGGATTATAGGGTCCTTTTGTGCCAGATCGTAAATAGTTAAGGATTTATTCTTTTCAGATTCAGTTTTAACCACTGCATCAGTCACCTGTAAATTAACAGTCCTGGCATCAGGATTAACTGGAGGAACTGCTTTCACTTTAACTGAAGATAATGATTCGTTCACTGTTTTCCGGAACTGGCTGAAATTCACTGAATAATTATCCTGCCAATTTAGGGGTGTTTTATTCACCACATGGTTCAAACTATCTATAAAAGTGTAAAATAAGCCACCATTTTCACCATAAATGTTATCTGTTTCTGGATAGTAGGGGGTTGTGAATTCACTAACCCATTTGGTCCGATTTTCACGGTTGGTTATTATAACATAAAACTCGGCAACTTCCCTTTTTCCCTTGGGCACCTTTTTGAACTCTCCCACAACAATTTCACCACATATCTCATTGCCAGGGCTTAGCTCATTTAAAAATTTGGTATTATAATCTTCCATATCTCCATATTCAGTCAAACCAAAATCCAACATACACCTGAACCCCCATTGGTTAATTAATTTTTTCTATAAAATATTATAAAAACTTCCATCAGGATCTTCAATGGTAGGAGTTAAGCCCTGAATTTCAAAAACCGGGAATCAGTTAATATGTTCATCTCCTAAAATGTTCCAGGTTCTTAAAATCCGCTTAACACCCCTTTCAGTGCTCATCACCCTTCCCATCATGGTGCCTGCTGTTAAACTGAACACTAATCCCATTAACGGAGGCCCCTGCAACCAGTAGGAGAGATAATGGGTTCTGGTAAATACAAAGACCAGGTAACAAATCAGGATTATGGCACCAATCCAGTCCATCTGACCAATAACATTACTGGTTTCATCATCCCAGCTCAAACGATACACACGACTCACCAGTGTACCAATGCCCAGACCAATGAGTACCCCTCCCAGAGCCCATGAAATACTAAATGTACCGGTTATGACTTCGTATATTATCACCAATAACATGACCACCATAACTATGGTGTAAATTCGCAGGCGCTTTATAAGTCGTTGATCTAAGTATTTAGATAACTGTTTTTGGCTCATTTACTCCCTTTTCCCTAATTTTTAACAACTTCAATAATCCTCTATTGAATTATTAGTTATCATTCTTGAATAATGTTTCCGAATCCTTAAAAGATATGTTTTTAAAGTGAAGTAATAAAGAATTAGGAACATGGATGGTCATGGCCGTGTTTTTATTACCTGTATTGGTTAAGGTAGAGCTGGAAGAACTGGATCCGGTTATCCAGATTGACTTATACCGGAGTTTTGAGGTTAAACTAGCCACCAGCATTGCCATTGGAACTGGTTATTGCCAAACCGCTATTGTGTTCATGCCTTCTCTGGCAGTGGTTGCCCTATCTCTGACCACTTCTCTGGCTAGTTTAATGGTCATCCCCCTGGTTCTGGCCCTGGGAGTGAGTGCCCCTATTATTGGAAGATTGCTGGATAAGTTCGGTACCAAAATAGTCATGCTTTTTGGTATTTTTATCCTGGCAGTGGGTCTTTTATGCTTAAGTTTATCGGCCACCAGTTTTTATCTGTTCATAGTATCGGGAGTGGTGGTCGGTCTTGGTCTGGGAGCTGTGCTGGGCTCACCTCTTCGTTATATCATGCTGGGTGAGAGTCCACCTGATAAACGTGCCGCAGGACAGGCTATAATAAACTTCAATGCCAGTGCTGGGCAGCTGGTGGGAGGTGCACTTATTGGTGCAGTGATAGGTTCACAGGGAGGTAAACTGACTGGTTACCAATCAGCTTATATTTTAATTGCCTTTATTGCCATTGTTATGATGCTATTAACATTAGGGTTGAAGAATCGTGCTGAGCAGTTAGAAACCATGAAAACAATTCAAACTAAAAGTTCAACCTGAATTTAACATCCCTCCTTTACTTAAAAGAATATTAATAATGCATTAAATATCAGGTAGAGCATTATAACGATGTGGGACAAGCCATAATTGAAGAGGCTCAAAAACTGACTGGAAGCACTTATGGTTTCTCAGCTGCTGTAAATTCAAACACTCTAGAAATTATTGAGGATACAGAAGCCATAACAGTCCTTGAGGATTACCTGGGAAATATCAACATAGAAATACCCACCAATTCAGATGGAGATTCTGATGGGATTAATTCAGTAGATGGCGGAGACACACTGCTTTGATCCATGAACTACATTTCACGTAGCCTTTTAACTCGTTCATCTGTGGGAGGATGTGTGGAGAAAAGGGTGCTACCCCTATTACTGCTTTTAGCCCCTAAAGCCGGGTTTATAATATATAGGCCGTTAAGTGCATCGTTTCGGAGTTTGCTTTTACTTTTCTGCTGGTCGCTGATTTTTTCCAGGGCACTGGCTAATCCCTCAGGGTATCCGGTGTAATTGGCCCCAGTAGCATCTGCAAGGTACTCGCGTTGTCTGGAAATGGCGAATTTGAGTAATTGTGCGAATATTGGGGCGAGGATTACCAGAACTAGAAAGACAACTAAAAATATTAACTGACCCTGTCCCCCTCCCCTGTCTCGACCCCGGAATAAACTTCCATATGAAGAATACCGAGCCATGTATCCTAAAAATACGATGGTTCCTACCAGAACAACTGCTACCGTGGCCAGTAGAACATCATAATTTCTTATATGGGCCATTTCATGTGCTATTACTCCTTCAAGTTCCAGACGGTCTAACCTTTCCAGTAAACCCCGGGTAACAGTGATACTGGCATTTTCAGGATTACGACCTGCGGCAAAAGCATTAGGAACCTCGGTATCAATTATGTATAGCTTGGGCATTGGCAATCCTGCAGCAATACTCAAGGCTTCTACAGTATTATGAAGATATGGTTCTTCCGGTTTAGATACCTCCCGTGCCCCGGCCATGGTGGTTACAATATTCTGGCCTCCGTAATAGGTGACCAGCATGATAATGGCAAACAGTACAACTGCCATTAACAAACCCATTATGGGCGACCCAATGTATAACCCAATTAAATATCCAATGACCCCTATTAGAACTGCGTAGAGCAAAAAGAAAAAATAGGTCCATCTTTTATTAGCGGCTATGTTCTTGTATATGGGATCCATTAATATTCACCTTTAAAAATCAACTTGGGGTACTTCCCGTACTTTATCTGATTCAACTTCAAAAAATTCCCTGGTTTGGAATTGGAATGCCTGGGCTATGACATTAGTGGGGAACTGTTGTACGCTGTTATTCAAATCCAGAACGGTTCTATTGTAGCGTTGTCTGGCGTAGGCTATCTTATTTTCTATACCCACCAGTTCTTCCTGAAGCATTAGGAAATTTTCATTGGCTTTAAGGTCAGGATAATTTTCTGCAACGGCAAAGATGGATTTAAGGGCTTTTGAAGCCATATCATCTGCTCCAGCATTTTCCTGGACTGTGGAAGCATTCATCCAATTACTTCTGGCCCGTGTAACCTCTTCCAGAAGTTCACGTTCATGGTCCATATACCCTTTGACTGTGCTTACCAGGTTGGGAACCAGGTCAAACCGCTTTTGCAGGAGGGTGTCAATGTTGGAATAGGATGTGTCCACTGTATTTCGCATATTAATAAGTCGGTTGTAACTATAAACAATGTAGATTACTATTAATATTAAAATTCCCAAGATTATGTATACATAATTCATTTTTTTTATCCACCCTAAGTATAATTTCTTCAAATCTTACTGTGATATTAAAAGCTATGATCGTTAAGTATTTATTCTTAATTACTTTCCAATGATAACTCTTTTAGAGGAAACTCAGGGAGTGCCCTTCTCGGTATGTATTAAACCAGAGAAATGGGATGGGAACCAATACTATAATCTAATAGCTCCCCAATGTGATTACATTGTCCCCATGCTCTACCTGGCCGACTATGAAGTGGGAATAAGTCATTTGAAAAGTCTGATAAATTTTATAACTACATCTATCAGGGGAAAATTGTGGCCGGACTTCAAACTTATGAATCTGACCAGAATCTTACTCCTAAGGATGCAACACTATACTCGTGTAGTGATTCGCTTCAGGTATGGGTTGAGTAATTTTCATAGGTAGTTAAACCAGATCTTATTCTAGTCAAAGAGTCCACTACCAAAAAAGCAATCAATACAGTATCCATCAGCACCCATATGGTTAAGGCAGTAGCACCGGCCACAAACTATGCATTCATCAAGTCCCGGGTTTCCACAAAAGTCACACTTTTCACACATTTATTATAACTCCTATTTACGAAAGTGGATGGAGGTTTAGAAAGCTCCACCTCCACCTCCACCTGATCCTCCACCTACTCCACCAACTCCTCCACCACCTCCACCTTCTCCCTTGGTGGCGGTGGTCATTCCAGTACTCAGACTGGATGATAGGATGGCGTAACCGCCGTAGTAGTGGAAGAGGTATATGTCACTCTGGTTCAGCTGGTCTTTTGGTAAGGTCAGGGACATGGATTTTCGAACCTTATCTGCTACTCCCAGGGCAGTGGCGTAGACCAGGTATTTATTCCACACCACCACTGATTCTGGAGGATACTCTTTTATTAAAGAGAAGTCCTGGAGATATTTTTTGAATGCTTCCCATTTAGCATGGTAATCAATACCTTCCTGGGTCCATCGGCCGGCGATCTTCTCTGGTAGGATCAGGGAGATAATAGCCACCAGGCCCAGAACAATGGAGGCAATAAGAGCATTTGAAGATGCAGGTATGGGACTGAATACTGAAACAAAAAACACTATTACCGCAATTACTAATCCTAAAACTCCGTAGACCTTCATGTAGGTGTCTCCAGTCTTAACGAAGAATTGATCAGTTTTCTCATTGAGGAATGTGTTCCTTAGATCATCCTCCCAGGCATCGTAGGAGTGCTTAAAGGCCTTAGCATTTTCCTGGTGTTTGAAATCCCTCTTCATCTGCTTAAGGTCCACAATATTATTGGTTGCTATCCGTTTAAAGAAGTGGATAACCTGTTTTTCAAAGGAATAAAGATCACTGATACTCTTATTTTTGATCTCAAGGTACACTTTCTTATCCTTGCCCTCTTCCTCAGTGTAGACTCCTAAATATTCCCGGTCTATAAGATCCATAATTGTGGCCTGGAAACCATTCATATCTGGAGTTCCAACTATTTTGGTGAACCCTTTACCGGATATGGCATTGACCACTGCTGGTGGGTCATTGCTAGGAAGCTCTCGCTCATACTCTCCCTGGTAACTAGTTTTTGGCTCCCTTCCATATTTAAAGTATAATATTAAGGGAGTAACAATACTTAATAGCATTAAAACTGCTAGTAAGGAGAATAAGTTGTTGTAAAAATTTATCTGGTCCTGGTATTCCTGCTGGATCTTCTCCATTTGAGGCAGCCCATCCTGGTTTATCTGCTGGGCCAGAACTGGATTGGTAAACTGGTCCTTGGGAATAGCCAGACGCACCTCGAAATAGTTTCCAGTGGATATGGTTTTTGTTGCGATTTTCAGGATGGATTCATTTAAGATGGGGTAATCATCCCAACCATCACTTAAAACATAGTATGGTGGGTTTAACCAGTATTTAACACCCTCTTTGGATTTAAGGTGCACGCGGGTGGTTAGATCTCCCACATCCACATCCCATTCTTCACCCCACGCCTTAAACTGTAATCCAGCAATATCATTGTAGATCTTTATCACGTTAATCATGTCGTACTCAATGGTTATTTCAACGTTCTTACTGGTAACTGGGGTGGTTTTCTGACTATCAGAGAACAGGTAAATCTTTAAAGACTTCATGTCACTCTTATTAGTGACCTCTAAAGTGGAGTAGGCTCCTTTGGTAGATACATTCAGGTTCTCAATTCTTTCCCCAGGTTTAAGGGGAATGTCACGGTAAACCCCATTGTAAGTACCTAAAAATGAGTAGTAAAGGGTTTCTTTAACCCTTAAGTTCCCATTTTCCTGAACATAAAGATCAACACTGGCCCGGGGAATGCTGTAACTCCGGTCATCATCTGCAGCGAAGCTAATTGCCGGGAGAACTGACAGTACAAGGATCGAAAGCAAGATCAGGGAAGAAAATTTGATTTTATCCATTATATCCTCTCTTTTGATCTGGGGGAATTTTATATCGGGTTTAGAATTCCACTTTAGGCACTGTTCTTGCAGATTCTTCAACTTCAAAGAACTCTGCTTCCTCAAAATTAAAGGTGCTGGCAATTAGGTTGCTGGGGAACATCTGACACTTGTTGTTGTACATTAATACTGTGTCATTGTAAAACTGACGGGAGTAGGCGATTTTATCCTCAGTTTCAGCCAGCTGCTGCTGTAATTCCAGGAAATTCTGGTTAGCCTTTAGATCAGGGTAGTTCTCAGCCACCGCAAATAAGGATTTAAGGGCACCAGTTAACATGTTGTTAGCTTCCTGGCTTTCCTTAACAGTTTCAGCACCCATTACTGCAGAACGAGCCTGGGTAACCCTTTCAAAAACACCCTTCTCGTGGCTGGCGTAACCTTTAACTGTTTCAACTAGGTTGGGTATTAAATCTGCTCTCCGGTTCAGCTGCACATCTATCTGAGACCAGGCATTTTTAACCCTGTTTCTAAGCTTCACCAGACTGTTGTAGAGCCCGACTATCACTCCTATAATTAGGAGTACTATTATTAGAATTATTATATATAACCACATAGTTTCATCTCACAATGGATTGTTACTAAATATTATAGGTTTAACGATAAGATGTTTACCATTCCTTTTATAAACAAAATAGGGTACATCAAAGAATTTTTACGTAGAAAAAAAGGGCATTTGAGGTAAATAATTAGAAAATCATCATTTACAATTAAAAACACGTTTTTTACCATTTGACAATGTATATTCATGGATAAATTCAAAAAAAGGAGTAGGGCACTATCGTACCCTCAAGATTAATTGGTTCTAACTTTTTCAGGCGGTAAAATGGACACTTAGTGTGACATCCCCGTTGGGTGCAAATGTACTCAATGAAGTAACGTTTTTATCGTCTCTCATCAAGGATGCAGTTAAAGTATCTGAACTGGTATCTTTTTTCTGTACTTGGACTTTTACACTACCAATAATGTTACCTAAATCTATGGTTTTATCACCAGTACCATCGATGGTGCGAGTCCCTGATGAATCGGTTATGGTACCATTCCAACTACCCTGATAATTCACCACCAGCTTAACCGATGAGGACATACATCCAGATACCGCTATTACCATACACACGAATAGCACCAGCAAACCTATTTCCTTTTTGTTTAACATGTTAATTTTTCCTCCCTATTCCATGTTTTTTTCATTAAGCATGTTTTAACCTTTATTTTGATTTAAAACTGTTGATGATGGTGTCGAGGTTAGCTTTTTGGCTGTCTAATGTATTCCCCAAGTCTGATCCTCGTACTACGCAGGCAATAATATACATCATGTCTCCTTTCTCCCAGTTTATTATTTTGTACTGTGATTTATGGCCCTGGGCATTATCCCCTTCCACAATGTTCAGTGTTGCTGAAACACCATCCACAGTGACTGTGCTCTTTTGTGTTGTTACCTGATTGGTGAGGGTGTTGGTAAGATCATCTACTATACTATCTTGATTAACCCCTTCTGACTTGCTTAAAGCAAACAGCCCTACGCCGGTTACTTTCAGTCCATTGGGATCAGCTGCAAATTGCGGGTCGATAATGTAAACTGCACTACCGGTTGAGTCACTCTGGCTGTTGTTAATGGTCCAGGTTTTAGGGTAGTTCAAGGAAAAGTCATCATTACTGTAGGCCGTGGTTTCCACTTGTGGTGTGATAGATGGTGTGGAGGAGTTGGATTGGGGCATAAAATATAAGGCATATGCAGCAATTCCAATTCCAACGATAATAACTACACCAATGATAATTAAAATAATCGGTAAACTGGAAGATTTCTTTTTATCAGGTGCAGACTTAGTTGTTTTGGTTTCTGTTAATCTGCTACCGCAAGTTTCACAGAAAACAGCACCGTCCTGGTTTTTTGTTCCGCATTTTGGGCAATACATTTAAAAAAACTCCTTCTTATTCTTTCTAAAAACTCCCTATTCTTTTAATGTAATTATTTATGTGTAAATCATTAAGGGTATTCATTGTTTAAATTGTGGAAGTGATTGCATCAGGTGATTACACACCTATATTATGGCCAGTTCACCGGCACTGGTAATTTTAAATGCTTTGGGGTCGATTAAACCCATTTCTCTCAGTTCACGGATGTGATTGTAAGTCATTCCCCTGCTTATGCCTATCTTTATGGACAGGTTTTTGACGTTGTTTTCACCGGCATACAATTCCTCCAGTATGATCCTTTTGGTCTTGGATATTCCGAAGTTGAGGATGGGTAGGTCGATTATGTTTTTATCTTCCTCGGTGATGTAGACGATCTTTTCCACCATATTGTGACGGGCGTAACTTCCAAAAAGAGCTCCCAGTGCCTGGGGTTTTCTACCGCCACTGATATTTACCACGATATTGCGTCCGTGGGCGTATTCTTCTTCTATGATTTCCACTGTGTCCTGGGCAACTATCACCACGTTGTATACACTGGTGGGTATGGATTTGATTTCCAGGATTTTGCCCACAGTTTCCTGGAGCATACGCTCTGCTTCCACGATCTTATCTGGAGGATTCTCCTCTCTCAGTAGTATGATCTTATTAGGTGAGAACTGGGTAATGCAGGCCATTACCGGTTCCAGGGAATAAATAGTTGATATTAAAGTATTTTCCATTTTACCACAGGGTAGTTTTTGTTAAGGTTTTTTATTGATTAATACATTTAATTCTCCTTTAACCTCTATATTAGTGTTTTGATGTTATCTATTGAATTTAGTAATGGAATAACTCTTTTTTTATTTAACTTATCTGGTTTACTATGGTGTTGTAATTAATATAATTAATTTGTGAATGGTAAACATTAACATTTATATACAATAATGATTATATGAATGATATGTACCCACTGTGGTAATGTTAAGTATATTGGAGATTTTAATATGGGTGAAAACGTTGTAAATGAAACAAATCTAACTGATTTAACAGAAAATAAAAGATCAAGGACCATTGAACTAGTATTAGGTATTGTTGGAGGAATATTTGGATTATTTGGCGGTGTTTTTGCTTTACTGTTTATCCCTGAATTGGGATTCAGCGCCATCTTAGCTTCAGTTGTTGGGATCATTGGGGCAATATACGTTACTCGAAATCCAAAAAGGGGAGGTTTAATTCTAATAATAAGCTCAGTATGGCTTTTAATTAGTATATCATTTTTTGGTGTATTGGGTTTTATCCTACTCTTAATAGCTGGTTTAGTGGCCATATTTAGAAAATAATTTGTATAAATGATGGATTTGGAGGATAATATGAATAAAAAAGCAATAATATTGGGAATTTTAGTTTTACTTGCCGTGGTAACCATTAGTGGTTGTACAAGTTCTGGAAATAAGAATTCTGTTAATGTTACTAATTTAAAAGTGTCCAGTGAAGGCTATGGAATGTATTATGTGACCTGTGATATCGTGCCTAAACAGGATACAAGTTACCTGGAAATGGTACTGGTGTGGTACGATGCAAGCGGTGCAGTAATAGAACGCAGCCCACTTGCCTGGAACATAAATGATGCCAAAGCAGGTCAAACAATTAAAGCAAGGGGTACAGCATCATTATATCAGAAAGGTTATCCTGCTAAAGTACAAGTTTTAATCTTTGACTCAAGTTTCTCCGGAGGAAGTGACAAAGGAAATATTTTCAACCAGACTATACCGGTTGGATAGTCCCTTAAACAAATATTTTCTTAATTATTTTTTCTTTTTTTTCAAGAAAAATAGGGGGAGGATTAAAATGGTTAATTTTAGGGTAATGGTGGTGGAAGACGATGGGATCATTGCCCTTGGTCTTCAATACAAGTTAGAATCATGGGGTTACACTGTGGATCCCATGGTCTTCTCAGGGGAAGATGCAGTTGAGAAATCATTCCAGCAAAAACCCGATCTCATATTAATGGACATTGGGGTTAAAGGGGAGTTAAATGGGATAGAAGTGGCTCATCAAATCAAGGAATTGAATATCCCAATTATTTACATCACTGGTTTGGATGATGAGATTGTAACCCAAAAGGCAATGGAAACAGTTCCCTATGCCCTCTTAAAAAAACCAGTGAACAATGATGTGTTAAAAAACACTATTCAATCCGCTCTGGAAGAATTAGATAAATGAAAAGGGAGTAGGTGATTTAATGGAGGAATTAATTGCTAATTACTTGCAACACATGGAGTTGGGAGAAATCCAGGAACATAAAAGCATGTCAGTATTCCCTCTCTACAATAAGGGAGACAATGGACTGTACATCACCCTTAAGGAAGCATTAGAGGCAGATCTTTTAACCATCACTGAAGTGGATAACTACGGTTCAGTACCAGAATTGAAGGTGATAAACCAGGCCACTGTCCCGGTTTTATTATTGGACGGGGAGGAACTGGCTGGCGCCAAGCAGAATCGGGTTTTAAACACCACCATACTCCTTAAAGAGAAGTCAGAAACTATTATTCCAGTAAGTTGCACTGAACAGGGGAGGTGGAGTTACAACTCCCTGAAATTCACAGAATCCGGGAATCTGGCATCCCTCATGGTACGCCGACATAAGTCCGCCTCAGTGAACCAGTCACTAAAAAAAAGCGGATTATTCCGTTCGGACCAGAGAATGGTGTGGGATGGTATAGATGAAATAAGTCTCAAATCAGGTGTAAAAAGCAGGACACGGGCAATGCAGGATGTTTACCAATCCCTGGAGGAGGATCTGAGGGAATATCACCTATCATTCCCGGTACGGGATGGGCAGAAAGGAATCCTGGTGATGGTTAAGGGGGAGGTTATGGGTCTGGATATTGTATCCTGTAGTATTGCCTACCTTAACCTCCACCGTAAACTACTGAAAAGCTATGCCCTGGAAGCAATTCTCATGGAGGGGGAAGATGAAGATGGATTCAATGGATTGGATAAGGCTAAGTCATTCCTGGATGAAGCAAGCCTATCCATGGATGAGAAGCATGAGTCAGTGGGTTATGGATGGGATCATCGTCTGGAAGGCCCAGGAATACTGGGTTCATCCTTAACTTATCAGGACCAAGTGATTCACACTGCACTGTTTAAGAATATCCCTGATGAAAACCAAAAAATGTCTATTTACCGGCAACGGAGGAGTTTTAGGATGTGAAATTTTATAACTCATCCTAGAACTTTATTTTGAATAATATTTTTATCACCATCAGTCCCTGATTAGAGTTAAAAGAATTAGTAAGGGTAAGATTCCACTTATCAGATTCAAAAGGCAACTGGCCACGTCTCCGGCTATGAGGTTACCAATTACCAGGAAAAAAACCCCAATAAAATAGAGGACCAGAAAGTAGGGATTTATATTTTTATCCTTCGAAACTGCGGTTTTGTAAAACTGAATTACCCATCCAATGGTGACCAATATTAATCCGGCTATAAAATACATATAATTCCCTCTTTAATGATTGTTTAATGTTAGTTAGAAGTTATTTTAGTCAATTAATTAATATTTCTTTTTGATTTAATCTATGTAATGTGGTTAGTCAGATTTATTTTTTCATTTCAAAGATTTTCCATTTACAAATCACATTTGGTAGAGATTTGGGTGTAAACTTGGAATAACTACTTTTAAGGTAAATGCTTTATTTAGTAAACAGAGCCTTAAAATAAGGTAAAACAGAACAGTTGGTAAATGAACAAACTGTTCGGATGCTTATATTTTTAGGGGGATTATCATTTTTTAAAGAGCCCCTGATTTATTGAATTCTAAAACAATTGGAGTATTTCTAAAATGGTTTATGATATAATATTACCGGCCATACCCTTTATTGGAGGGTATGCATTGACTTACAGTCTTTACAAAATGAATCTAATTAAAAGATCAATCCATATCAACTTGTGGAACCTGATCATTCTATTATCCTTTATCATATCTGGAGGAGCGGGTTTCCTTCTCCTTATATTTATGGAACTGGGCATTAAACTGCCCATTAATCAGCCTTTACTTTACTGGCATGTTGAGTTAGGGGTGACCCTGGCCCTGGTCACTATTTTCCACTTCCACATTTACTGGAAGTCAGCAAAGACCATGTTCATAGCGGCAAAAAGGAGGTCTAAAAATAAAACTTAAGGAAAAGTTTATCACCGCACTTACCTCTATCCCCCTTATTGCTGGGGCTACCATGTCCGGGGCATGTGCTCTAAGCTGTCCCTATGGTATAAGCTGCACTGCTCCGGGACAATGCCCCAGATACGTAGATGCAGGTGGGGATGGTATATGTGATCTGGGACAGCCCACTACTTCCAGTTCCAGTGCAGAAAGCACATCCTATGATAATGATGGCAGTTCAGCTTACACCCCCCTGGATCAAACTGACACGTCCAGTAGTGTGTCATCAGAATCCGTGCCAAACAGTTCTGATAATATCAGTGCAGTGGCTGACCCTGGAAACGGTATGGATAACGGTAGTATACCCGATGAACCCCAGTATTTCACCCTCCCTGTAAGTATGCTTCTTATTGGACTTTACCTAATAACTCATTTCCTATTCAGTAAAGGTATACTCAGCCGACAGAAACACCGCAGAATCTGGAACCTTCTAATCACCGCTGGAATGGCAGGTAGTGGAATTACCGGCATATTATTAATACTATTCATAAATCTGAGTATAAAAACTGCTTTAAATCCCTCACTGACTTTTTGGCATGTGGAACTATCGATACTGATGGTTATTGCCACAATAATACACCTGCATCTTTACAGAAAACCATTCAAGAACATGTTCCGGGTTCTCTTTGGAGTGAAAAATTTTAAAGTGTCTAAAAAACCAGCTTCCATCCTGGCAGTGGTGATCTTAATCACTGTGGTAGCGGTATCTGGACAGTATTTAAGTTCATCCCTGGATGAAGGTGGGAAAGTTAACACCGCTGCTAATATTACCTCCAATAACACCACTAACAGTAATCAGGAACAGGACTCACAGGAAACATCCACCAACAGTGTTCAAAGTCCATCTACCAGTGATGTTCAAACCTACGACACATCTGGAGATTTAGAGGAGACAACCACTACTACCAAGTCTGGTGGGGGTAAAGGTAAAAACAGGTCTTGAAGCGGAAAGGGTGTTATAATTCCCTTTTTCCAATTCTTTTTTTATTAAAAATAACTTCATTTTTTTGAGATTATCACTTTTTAAATAAATTTCCTTTTCTTAGGTATCACCTTTTTTTGAATTCTCCTTTTTAGGATTAAAAAAATTTTTCATTAAAATTTTTCAATCCTATTCCAAAGGATAATATTAGTGTCCTATGAATTGGTATAACAGTGATGGGTTTAAAAAATAATCAGGGTACCGTAGGTTTGGTTCCCCCTGCTGGATTGGAGCAGAATGTTCTGAAATCACAGGCATCACAGGTTCTTCGTTCAGGTTGTGGATTCCAGGAATTTTGAATACCACACCCATCCACTTCACAGTTAATGTTTTCCTCAATATCTCCCACCACACTATCAAAGGCCCTTAAAGATTCATGTAAGGAGTCATCTTCAATGGGTATTATCCGGATTGAACGCAGGTTCTGATAGAATTGAGATAGATCAGGTGGGCTTGTTCTGGATTTCCAGTTCATGAGTAATTCTAGATCGTCACCATCCGGCATGATATCAGTTTGATGGTTTATAACTTCCCCTTTAAGTTCCTCCAGGTCCTTTTTAAATCTGTGGAGTTCGTTGATGTAGAAAAGTATTCCCACCAGAACTGGTTTAGAATCTGGTTGTAGGGAACGGAGCCAGGCATAGGTCTGTACCTGCCACTGGTGATGTAACCATGATGGAGACCCAGGGACCGGTCGGTTCATACCCTTGTAATCCACAATGATCTCATAGGAGTCCAGTTTCCGGATCTTCTTTTTAAATTCAGGGTTACGGTGGAGATATTTTATTATAAGATTATCCGGGGTGGCCTCCTCCAGCTGCACTGAACTTAAAACATCCACAATACCAGTGACACCGTAATAATTGGAACGGCTGACATCCTTCTGGTAACGGGGCATGTCCCGTATACCCTTAAGCCTTACCTCGGCATCATCAATTAATGGGAATAAATGAGGTCCCCAGGTGTTAATGGCCTTCTCCGCTCGGATGCTGGCCACCAGTTTATGAGGATGATGGTGGTCTGGGCAGAGTCCAGGGTTATCACTTTCACCTTCAAAGGTACAGAACAGGTTTGGTGGAGGGTTCAGTCCCCTGGATCTCATTCTCTTATTGATTTCCAGTTCTACCGGGCGGATCTGGGTTTCCCAGTCCCAGGGGAAGTCCTTCCAGTGGTGTTCATCCCAGCGGAGGTAAGCTTCTTCCATAACCCCGTGGATGAAGTTACCGAACCATAACTGAACTGGCATGGAAGGGGGTAGTGTGGCCTTATTCTGGTAACGGTACTGTAAAGGGCATGTCAGATAGGATAACAGGTCCCCGGTGAGACTGTATTCTGGTATAATATAGGGTTTGGAGCGTACAGATAAAGACATGGGATACACCTTTTTTTTTAGATATGTTTTATATTTTCCAAACGTGGCCAGTGCCATTTACCATCTCGGGACCAGCCTGTAGCCACGTTTGCTATTCTTCGAGGTCCCTGCTTGGTATGATAACCATCCTTGACACTCTCTAATCCCACCAACAAAAGAACATCCTGAGGGCGGCTGAAGGCCACAAAATACTGTCTTATAAGGTCATCAAAGGCCCGGTCACGAGGGGATCTATCAGGTTCCTCCAGGGGTGAGCAAGTTCTGAGTTCATCTTCCATGTTGCAGGGTTTCCCACCCTCACGGGGGAATCGTTTGAATTCCTGGGCAGGGTAATTTTTTGAAAAATCCGAACCAACATCCAAAATAACCAGGGGAAATTCCAGTCCCTTGGCCTGGTGGATGCTCATAATGTTAATCCGGTCGTCAGGAAGAGTTTCCAGTAGCCCCTCATCCACCTCTATGGCACCAGTGGCTAAAGGCACCAGTATGTTCCATATGGCCTCCCTCACCGAGGCCTGGTTCAATTCTTCATCATCATAATGGAGTATTTCACCCCCGAAATTGTTGAAGATACCAGTCTGGGACATGGTACGGGTCACCGCCTCCAGGTACACCAGACTCTCCACATCATTCTTAAGGTGAGGTATCCAGGTTACCAGTTGATAGGTCAGTTCAATCAGGGGTACATTGCTCTTCCATTTACTCCTACCAATGGGTGTTCTGTTTTGCCAGGCATCAACAAATCGTTTAAGGGATAATGGCTTGACTGGTTCCGGGTCTTCTTCCCAGTATTCCCTGGCTTTATTCCTCCATACAGCGAAGTTGTGTTTAGCCTGGCTGGGTAACTTCTCAATGGTATCTTGTACCTGGCACTTGGGGTCAATACATTCCATGATCAACCCGCAGAGCAGGGCAGTTTGCCAGGCTCTTTCCAGGTCACTTCCCCGGGGATTGAAAACATTAAGGTCATATTTCTGCATATTTTTTCTTAAAAGTAAGGGTAATCGGGGTTTACCACTACTGGATAATTCTAATGGTGAGCTCATGAGTACTGATAAATCAGCAGGACTTCCTTCATCGGGATCTGCCTGGATTATGAATTTTTCCCCTTCGTGGGAGAAGGTGTATCCATCATTCAGTACTTTATGGATGAACTCGGATAGATCACGGGCCAGGGTGGGAAGATCATCACGGAAGAGTCCCATCACCGGGAAGTCAATGTAATCATTTTTCCTTCCAGCTTCAATGGGTGGTTTACCCTTTACCCTGGCTGGCTGGAACCTGGGATCTAACTGGCAGAACTGGTTGCAAATTTGGACAATAGTCTGGGTGGACCGGTAATTCTGTTTCAGGTAGATGAGCTGTGGGGTAATGTTAAGTTTTTCAGTTATCCTGGTTTGGTAGTTGGTGAATAGATCCACAGTGGCTCCTCTGAATCGGTAGAGGGACTGGTCATCATCCCCCACAACAGTAAGGCTACCACCATTATTTAGGGCATGTTTAGCCAGCTGGAAGTATATCCTTTCCTGGAGAAGGTTGGTGTCCTGGTATTCATCCACCAGTACCATTTTTAGAGTGGTGGTGAATTTATCCAATTTTCCCTTAATGAGCTGGTCCAGGAATTCAGCTTCCAGGGAGGCAAAGTCATAGAGCAGGTTATCTCGGAGGTACTGGGTGTAGTAGGCCACTGATTCCAGGGCCAGTAGAAAGCCGGGGTGGTCCTTGTTTTCCAGGAGCTGGTTCCAGTATACCTGGTCATAGTATAGCCGGTCCTTTATCTCCAGGAGGTTGCGTGCCATTTCTGGAGTGTTAAGTCCCCAACTGGTACCCCGTAATCCTTTAAGATATTCTCGTAAGTCATCATTGTGGTGTTTATCACCATCGAATAATCCGATTCTGAGCATCAATCCACTGGCCACGAACTCTTCAATAACCACGGGTGGTGGTGCTCCAGGGTCGCGGTGGGTTCTAAGCACATCCTCTGAGATACTGTCCAGGGTCCCGGTTATGATCTGATTGAAGTCTAACCCCCTTAGATCTGGATGTAGGTCTTCAAATTCAGGATCCTCCAGGAGAACTTGTCTTATCTCGTCTCCCCATGAAAGGATTCTGGAGCGTAACTCGTTAGCTGCCTTTCTGGTGAAGGTTGTGGCTAATATGGATGAAGGGTGAACATCATCCACGTAGATGAATTTCAGTATCTTCAAAACCATGACCGTGGTTTTACCACTACCCGGTCCAGCCACCAGAAACTGGGATTGGGTGAGGGGTGCACTTATGGCCTGGTTCTGGTCCGGGTTGTCCTCTGCCCTTATCCGTCGGTTTAAGTGTTTAGTAACAATGTCCTGGTATGTTTCCCATAAAATCAATTGATAACTCCCCATTACCAAGTTCTAATGTAATATGTAGTATTGATAGGATCATATTTAACATAAAATTGTTTTGGGGAGAAATATTATTCAAAGGTAACCACCCCTTAAAAAAGCTTATAAATGATCTTAATTATTTAATTCTAATATTAATCCATAGAAATAAAGTTAGCATCCTTCAATGAATTATATTTATCCACATCACAGGTTATCACAAAGATCTGCTGGATTTGTGAGTATTTTCCAGTATAAAACTCAATTTTCGATAGAATTAAATAAACTAAGAACTGAACTATAATTGGTGAGGGTATGACCGAGATTGAGAAAGAAATTATTCAAATAAAATTTCTGCTTGAAAAAATAGAGGGTATTATTGATTCCCGGCTTATCGGAGAGGAAGATCCTGAAAAAGATGAGATTAAAGAAATAATTGATTTCGAAAGTAGGAAAAAAGCCGGAGAACTAGAATTAAATGAGATATAAAGTTTTTCTAGATAGAAAAGCCCTCAAAAATTTGGAAGATATTGAGTCAGATATTTCTGATTCTATTATGAATCGAATTATTAAACTAAAGGATGGATTTTTGCCCGAACTTGATATTAAAAAGCTTAAAGGGTACTCTAACCATTACCGTTTGAGAATTGGCAAATATAGAGTTCTTTTTCAACTACAAAAAGATCACGTGATCATCATTTATGCTATTTTACCCCGTAAAAAAGCTTATAAATGATCTCATTATTTATTCTAAAAATGGTTAATCCATAGAAATAAAATTAGCATTAACCACTGAGTTGTACTTATCCACATCACAAGTCACCAGCAAAATCTGTTTTTCTTATATTGTTAATAGTGACAATTGAATAATATTAAATACTAAAATATTAATATTATATTGCAATTAAGCCATGATAAAATGAATAAATTATTTATACAATTGAATACATTTTTTATTCATGTTAAGTAAGTTATTCACTTCCAAAACCAGGACCAAAATTATCACCCTATTCATGTTAAATCCAGGTGATGAATTCTATGTACGTGAAATAACCAAAAAAATCCATGAAAACATAAATTCAGTACGGAGAGAACTGTCCAATCTGGAAGATATGGGTCTTTTAGTAAGCAAGAAAGCTGGTAATCTTAAATATTACAGGGTAAACAAGAGTTTTTATCTTTACGATGAACTTTATAGTATGGTTATGAAAACAGAAGGTGTAGCTAAACTATTAAAGGAAAATACGAAAAAATGGGGTCAGATAAGTTTGGTTTTCATTTATGGATCCTTTGCCTCCAAAAAAGCTAGTCATAGTAGTGATATTGATATTTTCTTGGTGGGAACTGTAAGTGAAGATGTTTTAATTAGGGATTTAAACTCTTTAGAAAGAAAGCTGTCGCGTGAAATAAATTATGTAATATTATCCCAAGGAGAATATCAGGAAAAAATTGAAAATGATGATCCATTCATTAAGGAAATACTACGAGAACAAAAAATCATGATTATAGGTGAAATGGATGTTAAATAAGCTGGAAGATGAAGGTTACATAAAAAGGTTACCAACCGATCCCCGGAGGGTTGAAAATTCACTTAATTTAGCCAAAAGAGATTTTCTAACTGCTAATAAAATGTTAACTGATGAAAATTATGACTGGGCTTTTAACATTGCATATAACTCCATGCTGCAATCTATTAGAGCCTAATGTTTCACATGGGATATAGACCATCCAGCAGAAATTCACATATAGCGGTGGTCAAGTTTACAGAAACCGTCATGGGTGAAGATTATTCAATTTGTATGGACCGGATGCGCCGTAAAAGACATCGGGCAGTTTATGACCGGACTGGATTCATATCAAAATCTGAAGCTCATAATGTGGTTACTAAGGCATCAATACTAATTCAAAAAGTTAAAAATAGGATAAATCCGTGAATAGGATATCGATTAAGATTTTACTCTACCGAAATAAAGTTAGCATCCTTCAATGAATTATATTTATCCACATCACAGGTCACCACGATTATCTGCATGTTTCTTGCATTCTCCTCCAGTATTTCCAGGGCATGATGCATCCGCACCGGGTCAGTGTTCACCAAGGGGTCATCCAAAACCACCAGCTGCTGCTCATCACCACTTAAAATATTCCCCAGTGCCAACCGGAACAAACACCAAACCTGTTCCTGGGTACCGAATGATAAAAGATCAAGGGGTGCCTCCTCCCCACAAACCTCAATAGAATCCGGTTTCATCTCTCTACTAAAGCTTAGTGAGTATTTGGGTCCTAAAAGTTTCTCCAAATCACCAGTGACCTGTTGACGGATGGGTTCCGAGAGTTCACTGATAGTATTCTCCCGATAGAAACTGGTTAGATCAAATAACAGTTCCAGGGCCTGGGCCTCGGTATCCAGTTCACGTTCTCTACTTTTGAGTTGTTCCAGCTTTTCCTCAAGCAGGTTCGTATCTCGGGATTGATTGATTAAGATTTGGAGCTCGCTATCCCAACGTGCCATTTTAATTTTCTGGTTTTGGATATCTTCTTCCAGTCTTTGCACCTTGGTTTTAAGTCCTTCATATGCACCGAGGGGTTGTTTTTCCTTTTCATCTATTTCATCCTGGTAAACCTGCCAGGCCCTCTTTTTCTGATCAAGTGTTACTGATAACTGGTTCAGTTGTTGTTGTCTTTCTTCCTGGCTGATACCATCCGATTCTAAACGTTTCAAACCTTTTTTGATCTGGTCCAGGATCTGGGCTTTACCATGGATATCAGTTTTATACTGGTGGATGTTTTTTTCCAGTTCCTGAACCAGTGTTCTATTGGCATCCATATCATTATTTAACTGGTCCCTTTCCTGGCCCAGTGTTTTTAATTCCCCTTCCAGCTGGATGATTTTACGGGAAAGATCCTCCCTTACCTGTGCTTTATCCCTACTTTCACATTCTGAGTAGGGAGAATCATCTGGGATTTTACTCCACTTTAGTTTAATCGTATTTTCATATTCAATGATCTCCTTTTGAAGTTCCTCCCTGTTCTTATCTGTTTTTTTAGACAATTCGGATTCAATCCTCTTTATATCATCTTCTTTGGTTTTTTTCCTGATGATTAAACTTTTCAGTTTATCAATATCCTCGGTACCAAAGGGAGCTACTAGTTCCTGGTAAAGGAGTTCCATTTTCTCCAGTTCTTCCTTCATTACCCGAACATCTTCACTGCCACTTTTAACCTCCAATTCCCCTAGCTGATCAATTTTTATCTTCAGGGATTGGTTGGCAGTCCAGGATATCTGTTCATCCATATCTATAGAGAAGGGATTGCTTTCACTGTCCAGAATTATTTCACCAGACATCTCCACTTCCGGCGAAATATTTAAAACCAGACCCATGGCCTCCAGACTTATCAGGGTTTTATCAATATCTTTTTTAAGTTTTTCAATTTTCTCCATCTGGCCTGTTGTGGGGGCGATGATTGTGCTTAATTCTTCCCGGGCCAGGTACAGATCCTGATATAAATCGTCTATTTCCTGGAAGCGTTGTTTTAGGGATTCCAGGGCCTGTTCATCCATTACCGTGGTGTGGGCAATACCCACAATACTCTTCTCATCATTGGCCAGGTCCATCTTCTGGGTGATTTCACTCAGGCTGTTCTTTTTGGCCTGAATCTTCTCCTCGAGATTATCCAGTTCAGTCTCCAGGGGATTCAGCAAAACTTCCATTTCATCCTTTTCTTTAGTTACCTGGTCAATTTCCAGGTAACTATCAACGATATCCCCAATTTTTTGGGTGAGAGTTTCAAATTCGGTGTTGATTTCCTTTATCTCCCGTTCCAGTTCTTCCCGATTATTCTGGTGTTCCTGGGCAGCTTCCACTTCCCCGGCAAGTTTATCCCGTTCCCCAGTAGCGGCCTGTAGGTTGGCCTGGTTCCGGTTGAGTAGAAACTCAGTATCTTCAATTTGACGGATCAATTCATCCCTTTTAGTGTTTTGGAGTAGGGATTGAGATAGTTCCCCCTGCAGGTTGTTAATCTCGTCCTGGACTTTTTTCAGCTGGCTACCCTTTTTCAGGGTCCTGGTTTTCTCGGTGTAGATCTCTAAAAAACGGGAACGAATACTGGATAAGACTATTTTTTCAGTGTCTGATTCTATGGTGGCACCCACCATGGCCTGCAGGGATGAAAGGGTTTCATCATTTAGGTCATCACTGATGATTGGTTTTCCCTGAACCATCCACAGGGTCTGTCCCAAACCCCACTGCTCTGGTCTGGTGTCACCCCTACCGGGTAATGCTCCGCCCACCAGTTGGATCAGTTCCTTATCAGCACGGTCACCTTCGGCGATCTTCTTCCAATTGTTTCCATCCATTTTTTCCAGTATGCTACGTTTTTCCTGGAATCCTTTGCTGATCCGGTATTTTTCCCGGTTTTTGGTGAAGGTTATGGTGGATCTTGGTTGGAGTGATGTTCCCCATGGTTTAAGGGATTTGATCCTGGCCGAGCTACTGGTGTGCTTGGAGTAGAAGGTGGTGATTAGAGAGTCGATTAGGGTGGTTTTACCACTTTCATTGGCACCGTGGAGGATGTTCAAACCGTCCTGGAGCTGGATTTCCCGGGGTTCGGTGAATTTTTTCCAGTTTTCCAGGTGGATAGTTTCCAGTTTCATGGTGAAGCCTCCTTGATCATCTGGTACATTAAAAGAAAAGCCCGGTTAAGGACTTCTGGAGATAAACCCTCCACCAGGTCCTGGTCCCGGAGCTGGTTGAATATTTCCTGGGTGCGCTGGCTGCTGATATCGGCATAGTCCTGGATTTCAGGCTGGGTTTTCATCAATGCAGTGAGGGCCTCAAAGGTCTGGTTAACCACCGCCCCCTCAGGTAGTAGTGCCTTCAGTTCCAGGAGGTTGGGTTTAAGGTACAGTTCATCCAGGGAAACCTGGAGTTTCAAAAAATAATCATGGTAATGATCCTCTAACTGGGAAAGGTAACTGATGGTTTCCTGGTCAGTCACTCCACTGAGTTTGAGATAGATAACTTGATTTCCTGGTTCGGTGATGCTTTTAAGTTCAGCTTCCAGGTACTGGGCATCAGGAAGACCAGTGATCTCTTCTCCACGTTTCTGCCAGATGAGAGCACCCACCCTTATAGGGGTTATCTTTGGGGCGCTGCCCGGTGCATCAATCTCCACCAGAAGGGTCTGACCACTCTGGTCTTCACCGAACTTAGTGGTTTCCGGGGTTCCAGGGTACACGGTACGGTTGATTCCCCCACTATCCGGATGCTGGAATAGTGAGTGCCATTCACCCAGGGCCAGGTAGTCCAATCCGGATATCTGGGTTCTATCCGGGGATATGGGGAAGTTAGCCTCGTCAATGAAACCTACATGGAGGTTGCCATGGGCCACTCCAATGTTTATCTGGTTGGATTCATCTTGAGTTTTAATCCACTCCGTGGGGTCATCCCGGGATTGTTTTTGACTCACTGGGCAGGGGTAGAGGGTGTAGTTACCAGTAACCACTGGTTTGTTCTCCTGGAAGATGGTCAGGTTGTCCACACTTTCCCATACTGGGTCATAGAATAGGGAGTCCCTGGTGAGGGGGTCGTGGTTACCGGGAAGTACATAAACCGGGATGGGGGATATTTGTTGGAACATCTGGCTAACTTCTCCCACTAAGTTACGGTCCACCTGGTTACTGTCCAGGAGGTCCCCGGCAATTAAAACAAAATCAACATCATTATCCCTGGCAGTTTTTAGAATTTTTTGGGCGGTTTTTAACCTTATATCCCTTGCTTTTTGAGCTTTATTTCCTAACTGTTTATATTTTAACCCCAGATGCCAGTCGGCAGTGTGTAAAAATTTCACCAAAGACAATCCCCCAAAGATCTTATCATACGTTATTGATTAGTTGGTATTATCTAGGTATATATTTATTGGTACTGGATATTGTGGTCATGAGAATGGTTTATTTTAAAATCGGTACAACTGAAATTTTATACTATTTCCCATGATTAATGTAAATATATTCCATTATCATTGGAGCAATAATTAAGGGCTTAATCCTCATTCAATCTTTGAGATCTAGCTAAATATCTAAAATTTATTAAAGATCAAATTACTTAATTGATAACAACGACATCCCGAAGTGGTTAAAATTAAAAACAAATGTATAATATCCGTGTTAATACTATCTCTAGCACTTTCTGGTGTGGTGGCAGCGGCAAATTCCAGCAAGTCTTTCCCCACCACCGAACCAGCACCAGTACCCTACACAAGCAGTGTAACCTCCACGTACCTTTTACCCCCTTCGGGGGCTGGTTTTATTCTTGGTTACTATATTAACCCCAGTGTCACACCCCTATCCAAGATCAACTTCACTGAATTGGAAAAATCAGGAATTACGGATATATACGTTCGGGTTAGTAATGATAATTATGCATCAGTACTGCCTGATGCTAAAAAAAGGGCCGATGCTGTGGGGATAAAGACTCATGCCTGGGTATTCCCTGGATTTAGGTATGCTTCAGAGGTGGCGGGTATGAATATCGGGGTTCACCTGGATGTGGAAACCTATGAAATGCCCTCATATATACAAGAGATCAAGGCTATGCAGGAAGCCACCCAGGGAGTGACCTTCTCCCTATGCGTGAAACCGGAAATATGGGATGGGAACCAGTATTACAATCAGATAGTGCCATTATGTGACTACATCGTCCCCATGCTCTATATAGGTGATTATCCTCATGGATTGTCTGGTTTGAAATACTGGGCATGGATATACAACATTCTCTACCCCCGGAAAATAGTGGCCGGACTGCAAACCTACCAGTCCTACCAGAACACAACTCCAGTGAGTAAAGGCACCTTATATTCAGAGATCAGGGCAGTGCAACCCAACACCCGTGGAGTGATCCTGTTCAGGTACGGTTTATCCAATTTTAGTGATTAGTTTAATGTGGAAGTGGATTAATATGGAACCTTCTCCTGGAATGAATAAAACTACCCAGGTACGGGTAGTGGTGGTGATAATCTTAGTTTCAATCATAGGTATTGCCGTGACAATGCAACTGTTGAGTAAAGAACCCCCTGCCAATAACACCACCAATAATACTAATAAATCTGGTAATTTCACACCACACAGTTGCAAGATCACCAATAACCCATCCTCCGTTGCCCCAGGTTCTTCAGATATTGAAAATTCAGGGTTTAATGGTGTGGATTTGAGTGGTTACCGGTTGGTGGATGTGAGAAGATCCAGTGACACCGGTAATGTACGTTGCCGGCTCTGTGGAGAGTGGGCTGTTTTGAGGACAGTTTATGAATACGAAAACAGTGCCGGAGAGAGGATAATGATTGGAGAAAATTATTGTACAGGCTGTGGTGGGACCTGCAAGGACTACTGGCAGAAGGGAAAATGGTCTGATCTTTAATCCTTAAAATATCTAAAAATAATCCCTACGTGGGAAGTCTGGATGTAAACGCCATTACAGGTGAAACCGCAGGGTAGCGGTAAAGGTAGTAAAAAATAAAATATTTATTTTCTTTCTTTTATTTTAGAGGCTCTCTGTTTCCAAATAGTAATCATTGGCTTTAAGTTTGTAAATCTTTACATTAACTAAATAATCCCCTATATTATGTAATTAGGTTGTAAATTTAATTTTATCAATAAGTAAATTTCCTTGAACCGATTATTCGTTGATATAAACTTTATATTAAGTGTTTTTATTTATATCGGCGAAATAAAATGGTTAAATGATTTAAAAACTGAAAATAACAGGATTAATGGTGTTTAAAAATTTATTTTATGAGGAGTAATTCACTAATTTTATTAATATGTAAATTAAAATGAGTAATAATTACTTTCAAGGCACCGAAAGATGTATAGTAAGTTTACTATAATATTATAGTATATTTACTATAATGATGTTGTTATGAAAGACAATAAACTGGAGATACTGATAAAACTCATTGAACAGGGAGATAATCTTCCAACTATCCGTAAAATATCCTTGATGACAGGTATTAGGTATACTAATGTTTATAACATAATTAAAAAGCTTGAAAAAGAAAATATAGTAGATTTAGAAAAAACTGGTAATGCATACCGTTGTAGGCTACAGAAAACCCCTAATCCATTAATATTCAGTGCAGAGTATGAAAGGAGAGAGTTATTAACAGAAAATAGTGATTTTAAAGTTCTTCAAGAAAAATTAAACAATCTACCCTTCCCCTTCATTGCCTTGTTGTTTGGTTCATATGCCAAAGGAAAGGCTTCGGAAAATTCTGATATCGATCTGATGGTTATTGCAGAAAGTGCTCGGGAAAAAGAGATTGAAAGAACATTATCCATTCTTCCCCTGGATATTCATTTAATATTTTTCACCTATGAAGAATTCATGATGATGATTAGTAGTAATGAATTCAGTGTTGTTTTGGAGGCGACCAAATACAACGTGATCTTAGTGGGTATTGAAGATTACTACCGGGTGATGAGAAATACTGGACGAGGAACGAATAAAAGAAGCAAATAACAATGTAAAAAGATATTTTAAGGAAAAGTTAATCATTAGGAGAGATCCAGAAACTGACATAATTAACACCTTTAGAATCAACTCTGAAGACAGTTTAAAGGTTGCTGACTATATTTTTAGAGAAAATTTATCATCTTTGTGGGTTATTGTGACTTCGTATTATTCCATGTATTACATTGCTAATGCCGTGCTTTTTAGTTTGGGATATAAAGTGGGTGATAGAATCTCTCACAAGGTAACTAGTGATGCTTTAATTGTGTTCATAAGGGATAAATTGGCAAAAAACATCTTAGAAGATTATGAAACGGCTAAAAGAGAGGCAATGGATCTAAACAATTTGAGTGATGAGCTAATAGAAAGTTTCGATTACGAGAGAAAGAAGAGATCGGCATTTCAATACGATATGAATACAGTTGTAAAAAGAACCAAAGCTGGAACTTCCCTAGAAAGGGCTAAACAATTTAATTTTCAATTGACAAAGCTTCTAGGATAATCATATAATCTTAATAAATCCATTTACTCCCTCTTATATCTCTGATTTATTGTACGGGTAATTATGGGGATTGGTTTATGTGTAAGATTTTAATTAAATATTAAAGTCTAAAAATTAGGAAGTGGATGATTATCATAATTTCACAAAAAGAGGAGGTGGGAATGTCATTATTCGCCTTTGAATGAGTATCCATCTATATCAGGTCTCAAATCAGTGAATACGATCCCGATACTAGTATTACTCCATTTTATGGTGGTCAACATACTCTTGTAAGGCTTCGGCAATCCCTTCAGACCGTACCTGGTATCCTTCTTTCTTTAACACTTCATCCAAGTTATTTACAAGTTCATCTGGTAATGTCATACTTATTCTCATATGGTCTCCCTCCTTGCTTATTATCTATTATATAATAATTAATAAGTTAATAAATATTTCGATTAGAAGGCATAATTGTATAAAAAAATATTTTTTTGATAATGAAATATTAGAGAAGTAAAAAATCAGAATAGTTCTATTTTTTCAGGAATAGTTTTGTCTCTAAACTTATAAATAATCTAAAATATATAATTTTTAATTTGAAAAGGGAGATTAGGGAACAAGTTGAAAAATTCCTGGAAAAACAGGATGAAGTTGTACTGTCCTACCTTTTTGGATCTGTTGCCCAGCAAAGAGCGGGTAAACTGAGTGATGTGGACCTGGCGGTCTACCTTGATGAAACTCTTAATAGCTATGAAAAGTTTGATCTGGAACTTGGACTCTTATCTGACCTGGGAGATATCATCGGCACTGACCGGGTGGACCTGGTGGTGATGAATGATGCACCCATTTCACTCAATTTTGAAGTAATAAATGCTAATCATCCACTTTTTATCCGAGATAAGGATCTTAAAGTTGATTTTGAACATTATATTATGTCCAGATACTTGGATCGTCAGTTCTACAACCTCAGATGGCTGATGATTTACTTAGAAAAACTGCTAACCGAATCAAATGAAAACCAGATAAAAGGTTGCCCGGAAAATAAAGAATATGCAGAGATATGTTAAGTTCTTAAGGGAGCACTCTGCCAGTGAAGATGATTTATTAAAGGATTACCTCTTAAAATCAGCCATTGAACGTAATCTTCAACTGGCCATTGAATCTTCTCTGGATATAGGAGAAGTTATAATATCCTCTGCTAATCTGGATAAACCCGAAGATTACCCTAGTATAATATTAATTCTGGGGAAAAACGGAGTGATTCCCATGGACTTTGCCCAGGAGTTTCAAGAGGCAGCAAAACTCAGGAATATACTGGTACACATGTACACTGATGTTGACCCGACAGTGATAGCCAGGATATTAGAGAAAAATCTGGATGATTTTGATGAATATGCACGTTATATTGACATTTATTTGGAATCCGAGCATGAATGACTTGTGATATTGATGTACATAAAAAAAATCACGTGACTCGTAATCATGTATTGTGTATCTTAATATGAAAAATTAAGTGTTTCCATTCCTGTTTTTATCCAGATATTTCCTGGTAACCTCTTTATCAAAATCAGAAATATAATCATTATCCTGGATTTTTCGGTATTTTTCAAATTCTTTGGAGGCAATCTCTTTAGCTACTGCTTTTGTAACTTTACCCGGATTTTTTAGGATGTCATATTCGTTGAATTCTAAGAATTTATCTAACCTTGATACCCAGTCCTCCATGGACATGAGTTTATGTCTCGTAGCTTGATTCTCTGCATAGTCCAGGTACATGTTAACGATACGATTCAATTCTGAAATCTCTTCCTGGGATAAATAGTTTTTAGCAACCCCAGTGTCTGATTTTAAGATTTTACCTTCTGGTGCATTCTTCCAGGTGGTGAGGCCCATATTCTTTTTGGTGCTGTCAGCTCTTTCTGATATGATTTCTGCTGCAGTGTGGTGAGTTATGGCCCAGTGAAGTTTATTTTGAACAGTTGCATAAAAGGTTCGGGTAATCTCAGCATCTTTATTATAATCAAAACTGCACTGTGCATAAATGTCAGTTATTTTCTGGTAAAATCTACGTTCACTGGCCCGGATTTCACGGATCTTTTCCAGTAATTCATCAAAATAGTCTCGACCAAAACGGGTCCCGTTTTTTAAAAGATCTTCATCCAAAACGAAACCTTTAGTTATAAATTGATTTAAGACGTTAGTAGCCCAAATACGAAATTGCGTAGCCTCTTTAGAGTTCACCCGATAACCTACAGCAATAATTGCATCCAGATTATAAAAATTAATATCTCTACTAACTTCTCTATTACCTTCTTTTTGAACTATTAGGAAATTCCTAATAGTTGACTTTTCAGATAATTCACCGGTTTGAAATATATTTTTCAAGTGCTCATTTATGGTTGGTGTTGTCACATTAAAGAGTTCTGCCATGGTTTTTTGTGTGGACCACATGGTGTCATCTTTTAGGAGAACTTCGATGGTTGCCGCACCTTCATCACCCTTGTAAAGAATTATATTATTCTTTTGTAATTTTTGATCTTTGTCCATAGATCTCAACCCTAAAAATATTTACTCTTCTTTTGGAATAAATGAAACCCTCTTTATTCATTTATAAAGTTTTACCAGTTTTCCAGACTTTATCTTACACTTAATGGTTAGTGGCTGTGTGTATTTTACTATGATCATTAAAAGTTTTGATAGTTGTCCTAAGGAGTATCTGAGAAGTAAAAAGAATCAACCTTTAATCAAATAAAAAAAGCTTAAATAAAATAATGAGGCAACCAGGAAGTGAAATTAACATCTTCCCGTGGAAATTGATACCTTAAAGGACTTCCACAATTTTCCTAAATCAATATTTTTCCTCATTATTATACTCCTTATACAATACGTGAGGTTATTTGTATAAGTCTGCTGTTTCAAAGGATTATGACCTCTTATTTTAAAATTAGTTTAGTTTTAGATTATCTATGATAGATACCAGTTCAATGCTTTGTTTCCTGGTTTGTTCAACTGATTCATAGGTGTATGTTTCATATATCATGGCAGGAATTCCTGCTTGAATTAAGGGTATGGTAACATATGAAGGGCTGGTGGGTTCTGGTGGACTGTAGATAGTTAACCAATTTGTTTTATTTTTGATTTCACCAGCTATTTTAAGAGCTTTTTCTGAGCTGGCTGGAATAAACAGGAACTTTCTCACTTTATAGTTCCCTTCATTGGAGTGTACATCAATAACTAATTTTATAGAGTTGTTTTTAATGTTGGGAATTGCATATTTATTTGCCAAATTTTGTCCATTAGTTCTCCCTTTATTATAATTATCCGGGTTCTGGGTTACATTAATTTTGTAAATATAGTAGCAGTTTTTCAGGGATTTATCACTGGTTTTTATGGTTTCTACAATGGCGTCGTGGGATTGGTATTCTAGGGGATGGACTCCTACAACATAAGCTATACAATTTGGGGAGCTGGCATTTCCATAGGGACCATAACGGGTGACAGTGCCATATTCAGTTTGTCCTAAAACCACACTGCTGAAGGAGGGTGTTGTTGAATTAGTATTTTGGCTAGGATATAGGTAAAATGAGGAAATAAAAGTTCCACTAAACACTAAAACCAGAATGATTAATAATTTAAGGTATTTCCTCATTTGATCACATTTATGGTATTATTACAGTGGGTGGTAGTTGGTTTGTGGATTTATATTGGGTTAAAACATTTACATAGAGGTTTAATAGACTTTCTGGAGATAGGTCAGGTTGTCCGGCTACAGATATGCCAATATAGTTGGGAGATAATCCATTGTTATCCATCCAGCTGTGGGTTCTTTGAGCCATATCCACATATTGGCTTTTAGTTATTGTGGCGGCAGTTATGGTTCCAAAGGGACTGTCAGGGTTCCCGTAATTTCCAATGGGAATATTTCCGGTTTGACCACTATCTATCATAACAATACCTTCGGATAAGATGTAAAGGCATTGATTTTTGTCGAGAGTGACCCCCTTAAAGGTAATGGTATCAAAGCCAACTCCTATTTTAGATATTTCCTGTGCAAGGTTAGGTACCTGGGATACAGGGAATCCTGTGCTCATTGAAATCGGTTCATTATTAACCGTGCTGTTGGGGATAGTTGTGTTCGAGTCATTGGGTGCTTTTAGGAGAACTCCTGCCATTATACCAAGCACTGCAACCAGGGCAATGATTGAAACAATTAATATTTTGTTCATTTGTGTTAGACCTTCAGTTTCTTTTTTTGAACTTGTTGGTCTGGATAATGTATCTTTCCTTATTTCATTACCACATTGTTCACAAAAACTTGCATCCGAGTCATTTTCGTGTCCGCAGATTTTGCATTTCACTATTTAAGCCCCCCTGTTTCTTGCCTTTTTAATACCATTTTTTAAGAACACTCCAAAGGACCCTCCTAGGGCCCCTGCAACAAAAACTAGAATGATTATAATAATTCCTTTTAAGAATGTGTATAAAGGTTCTAAAGAGTTTGAATTACTGTTGCTGGCTGTGTTCAGATAAGATGGTGTTTGAGAAGCTGTAGAACTGGCAAATGGTTTAAGAGCACTGGCAATTGATGCTGCAATACCCATTGTTATTAATAATATAATGCCTAGGATAAATCCCAAAATTGTTAAAGCAATTAAACTCATGAACAGTCCATTTATCATTCCATCTTCAAAATCTCTACATCCAACTATGCCTGTGGTGATCCCGCCCACAAAAACCATGGTTACTAAAACTAGGCCTATGTAAATGGTTAGATCTATGGCGCCGGAGACAGCTACTGAACCATATAAAAAAGAGCATAATATCAATATTAACGTTGAAATTGCTAAACCAGCAAAAACAGCTAATAGATTTATTTGACTGTTAAAACGCTCAATATAATTTTTCTTAAGATTTTTACCGCATTTTTTGCAGAACTTTACATTGGTCTTGTTTTCATGACCACATTCAGGACATTCCAATATATTCATCCCCATCAAATCTTGTTCAAAGCTAATGTTATATTCTCACATTATTTAAATTATTACATAATAGTTGTTAATGAGTATAGATTAATGATTTAAGGGCTAGAATGAATGTAATGTCCTGTTTAAATAGTTTAATGTTAATAAAAAGCATTTATTAATCCTTTTTTAGTCACCCCACACTCTTGTTTTAACCAACAAAAAATTGATTTTCATGGGATCCAAGAGGACTACCAACATTGATCTCCGTAAGATAATATCCATAACCGCCTACAAGGATTTATAACATCTTCGAGAGAAAACAAGCAAAAAACTGATTACTTCACAGCTATTGACCGCCATACTATAACTTTCATCATTAACTGAAGATCCCATACTATTCCTTTTACTAGGCTTATAATGAAGGCGGCTGTTGAGGGGAAAATCAGGCAGATTTGATTCTAGTTGTGAAATAAATTATCAAAATAGCAAACATAAAAACATTTTAAGGAAGGCTAAGTTTATAGGAAATGCCGGCTATAGTGAATTTGTTGGTTATGATTCATGGGCTAAAAATAGAAAAAAGATTTAGAGCCCCTTAAAAAGTCAGAAATAGAAATTTAGTTTAAGATTGAAGGTGTATTATGAAATTAATATCTTTAAATTTACGTTTTGGTGGTCAAAAAAGAACACCACAGATAATAGATTACTTGTTAAGTGAAGATGCTGATTTAGTGGTTCTTACGGAATTTATGATGAATGAAAAGGGTAAGGAGATAATCCGAAAAATTAGCCAGAAGGGATATAACATTAAGCCATCAAATGATGATGGTAGCATGGGGTCCTTTATTGCCAGTAAAAGTGATTTTGTAACTAAAAGTGTGTTTGATCGGTGGACTGAAGTTTATATTCCTAAAAATGATTTATATGTATTGGGAGTGTACGTTCCTGACCAACCAGGAGCAGAAAAGAACATATTTTGGAAGAGAATTTTAGAATATGCAAAAAACAATATAGAAAAGAATGTTCTAATAACCGGTGATTTCAATAGCTGCACTAAAGAAGATTCTTCCAATGGTACTGAATATTATGCTAAGGAATTAATGGAATTAGAAGATTTGAAATACATTGACCTATGGAAGAACTATTCTAAAGAGGGTTCTCCTAGATATACTTGGTTTTATCATTCAGGAGAGGGCTTTAGATTAGATTATGTATTCATTTCCCCAAAGCTTGCTGCGAGTATGGATGAGATAATAGTATACCATGATTTTAATGTAAGGGAAGCAAAGATTTCTGATCATTCATCATTAATCCTTGAATGTTTATTCTAAGATTTACCCTATTAATTAACCCATTTTTTTGAATTTATTCCTTGGTTTCTAGCAGGATTCTTTTAAATTCTTTCCCTGCCACCGTTAGCGGTAATACTGGGAGATATGACGGAAAATATACTGGATTGATAACTTTTTTGTTCCGGAAATAACAGACACAAAAAATATTTTTGGATAAATTAAACACATTAGCAGATTGGGAAATCTCATTTTTAACTAGTGAATTAGTTAGTAAACGATATTTCAAAAATCAAAATGAAGATGTCACTATATTAAAGGTTGGATCTACTAAAGCACCAATTAAAACCCTGGGTGGAATGATTATAAATCCAGATATTACTGTTAATGAGATGGATACTAATATAAATGATTTATTAATATTGCCTGGAGCTGATACTTGGTTTGAACAAGATAATCAAAAAATAATAAAAGTAGCAAAAGATAGAATTGAAAAAGGTTTAAAAATTGCTGCAATTTGTGGAGCAACTGGTGCTTTAGCAAAAGCTGGTGCCTTAAATAATAAAAAACATACAAGTAATGATATAGAATATTTAAAAATGTTCTCTCCTGAATATACTGGCGAAGCTTATTATGTTAATGAACCAGTGATTAAAGATGAAAACTTAATAACAGCTTCTGGATTAGCCCCAATTGAATTTACATATGAGATTATTAAACAGTTAGATTTATTTAGGGAAGAAACATTATCCGCCTGGTATAATCTATATATTAAAAAAGAACAAAAATATTTTTATGAATTAATGAGTTCATTAAAAAAATAATCGGCTAACAATGGTTTCAAGCGGACCTGCATCTGAAGATGTAGGTGATAAAAGTTTTTTTTGTGGTGGTAAAAGCTGGTTGTGGAGTGGCTCGCCGCTTAAACCTATGATAAATAATAGATGAGATGGAAGTACCAAGGATAGTATGGTAAGCCAATAATGGAAATAACTCAAACGTTGTACGTCACCAATCGAGATGATTGGCGAAATTGGTTGAAAGAGCATTACAGAAGTGAGCAAGAAATCTGGTTGATCTACTACCGGAAAGATGCAGGGAAACTGCGCATACCGTATAACGATGCAGTCGAAGAAGCACTCTGTTTTGGGTGGATAGACAGCATTATGAAAAATCTGGATCATGAGCGGTTTGTACAGCGGTTTAGTCCCAGAAAGAGAAAAAGTGATTATTCGCAAACAAACAAAGAAAGGCTAAAGATGCTCATAAATCAGGGCAAGATAATCACGGAAGTCTTGGACAGTTTATCTGAAGTCGATTTGGATGATTTCGCTTTTCCAGCCGATATCACAGCAGCCATCCGAGAGAACGAACAAGCTTGGGAAAATTATCAAAAATACTCTGAATCATATCGGCGGATACGGATTGCTTACATTGATGCGGGTAGAAAAAGACCGGGTGAGTATGAAAAGCGCTTGAAGCATTTCATCAAGATGACAGAGAAAGACAAGCAATTTGGCTTTGGGATTGAAGATTACTACTACTAAGTGAAGAATTGCTGAGAAATACTGTGCGGGCTAACCCCGGCTGCACAAGACCGGGATGATCGCCCGTCGAAACCGCGATACACATAAAAGCAATTTTAAAGGATATTGAAAAAATTTTTTAACAAAAAAGTTAGTTCTATTTTATTAAAATTTTAAACGATAAAATTAAATTATCAAATAACGGGCGCGAAACGAGAACTTTTATAAAGAAAAGTAAAACTGGTTTAGCTAACATAAAGGGCATTCAAGTAAAAGTAAGCTTAAGTGTGCGGTCTATTAAATAAAATTGTTCTAACGTACTGCCGGCAGCTTAGCCGCAAGGTCGTTAGCGGTAATGAGGGGCGATACAACGGAAAATAAAACTTATCAAATTAGGAAACAACAGATATGGTTAAAATAGAAAAAATTATCGAAAATAAGAAACAGTTCCTTGACTTATTGTTGTTGGCAGACGAGCAGGAAAATATGATTGACAAGTATTTACCTGGTGGAGACCTGTTTGCTTTATATGACGATGATTTGAAAAGTGTTTGCGTGGTAGTGCCCATAAATAGCAGAAACTGCGAGTTGAAAAACATAGCGACATATGAGAAATATCAAGGCCAAGGGTACGGTAGAGCATTGATAAATTTCATTTCTGATTTCTACAAAAAGGAGTACCAGACAATGCTGGTGGGGACCGGTGAAACCCCGGCAATCTTGTCGTTTTATGAAAGTTGTGGATTTCGAAAGTCATATCGAGTAAAGAATTTTTTTATAGACAATTACGACCACCCCATGTTCGATGGGGACATACAACTTGTGGATATGATTTATCTTAAAAAGGATTTATAGGAATAACAGGAAATGTATTAACCAATCATTTAGTCTCAGGGGATAAAGATGTGAGTTCCACCATCCGCTTCGTTCTATATACGCGACCTTAGTGGCAAGCATGAGTACTGGAAATTGACAAAATATAAAATCAAGGGTGATTATTATGAGCAACGAAAACCAGACGATTCACGAATTCGACTTGAATATTATTTATGATTATTTTCAGAACACAGAGCGACAAGGACCTGGAAGTCCGGAAATAACGCTCAAAGCACTGAGTTTTATAGATGGTCTTACCGCAGAATCCAAAATTGCCGATATTGGTTGCGGAACAGGCGGTCAAACAATGGTGTTGGCCCAAAACACAGCCAGTGAGATTATCGGTGTTGATTTATTTCCGGAGTTTATCCAACAATTTAACCAAAACGCCCAGAACCTAAATCTTCAAGAAAGAGTGAAAGGTGTCACGGGCGATATGAAAGATCTTCCCTTTAAGGAAGGAGAATTGGACTTGATTTGGTCGGAAGGTGCGATTTATAACATTGGATTTGAACGTGGATTAAGCAAGTGGCGAAAATTTCTTAAAACAGGGGGATATATCGCAGTTACCGAAAATACCTGGTTTACCCAGGAGCGACCCACTGAGATTGAGGACTTTTGGCAGGAAGCCTATCCTGAAATAGACACCATATCCAGCAAGGTTGCTCAAATGGAAAAAGCAGGTTATCTTCCCATTGCTACCTTTGTGGTTCCCGAATCTTGTTGGACCGATTATTATGAAGTTCAGCATCCCCAAATGCAAGAATCCTTACTGGAAAAATATAAGGGCAATAAATCTGCAGAAGAATTCATAGCCTATCAGCAATATGAGGCAGAGTTATATCGTAAATACAAAGGATATTATGGGTATGTGTTTTATATTGGGAAAAGAATCAGATAAATGACTACTTTAACCAGTGGTCATATTTCCTAGGTTTTTTTTAGTTGTATATCAATCACATCGAGGTTGGTAAAGGGTGTAAGATGCCACTGGGAAATCCCCTACGGCGGGGTTTTTTAAAGGAGAAAATAGTATTAGGGGGAGGAAGTTTTCACTGGTGATTTTAAATTTATACATAATTTTAGTCAAAATTACTTCTTTAAAGTAAATTAAGTTTTTACCTTCCGGATATTTACTCTAAAACATGAGCAATTCTTTATAAGTACTCACTCTTAAAGTTGAGTAACTTTTTATATGTGGTTACTCATAAAATAGAGTAAAGGTGATAATATGAAACCCAGCAACGATGATCTTTTAGATTACATCCTGGCAAGATTAAGAGAAGGTCCCAGATTTACCCAGGACCAAATTCAAAGAAATGATAAAAAATTTAAACATAGATATGCTTTTTTAAAACTAAAAACGCATGTTGATAATTTTTTAGAAGGCAAGGATGAAAACAGATTTTTAATCATGCCCGGTTTAAGAGGTGTTGGGAAAACTACATTATTATTCCAAATTTATGAATATTTAACAAAGGAAAAGGGCATCAAACAGGATCAAGTCCTTTATATTTCCGCTGATCACCTGAGTGAATATTTAGGTGGTAAAATAATCGATGCCGTAGATGTTTTTATTGGAGAAGTTCACCGGAAAACCCCGGTAACCCTGGATGAAGAACTGTTTATCCTGATAGACGAAGCACAATATGATAAAGAATGGTCAAATGCTGGTAAAATTTTATTTGATCAGAGTAAAAATATTTTCATGATCTTTACAGGTTCTTCAGCATTAAGTTTGGAATTAAATGTTGACGCGGTCCGAAGATCCAAAAAAGAATCAATATTCCCCCTAAACTTTTCAGAATACTTGCTTTTAAAACATGATATTAATCCTCCCCCTGGAACATCAACCAGCATTAAAAAGTTAATTTTCACAGGGGATATAGAGGATGCATGCCAACGAGAAAATGAACTAATGAGGGGAATGTTGAGACTCCCACGACCACTTGAAAAGGAGTGGGAAGATTATCTGTGTTGTGGAGGATTTCCCTTTGGAATTTCATTAGACAATCATGATATACATGAAAAAACCTTTGACATGTTGGATCGTGTGATTGAAAAGGATATATCTCTCATCAGATCATTTAGATCCGATACCCGGAGCTCGATTTTTAGGATAATTATGTTTTTGGCTATTCAAAGAGCAGGTGAAACATCTGAGGGTAAATTAGCAAATGATATAGGAATTTCTTCATCCCTGGTTAAAGACATACTTTCAATCTTAGAGAAAACTCATTTAATATTTCATATTAAACCATATTCTGGAAGTGCCAGAACACTAGTAAGAAAAGCATGGAAGTATTATTTTTTATCTCCATCAATAAAGACCAGTATAAATTTCGAACTGGGCAAATACAATCCTAAAAGAAGAGAATTTCTGGGTGAACTTGCAGAAAACATGGTGGCTTCATATTTTTTCATATTCCAAAAAACCATGAATACCCCCCATGGAATATTTTATGCAGCAGAAAAAGAGGGTGTCGATTTCTTATTAAGTGATATAACCTGTGAAATCATACCGGTTGAAGTAGGAATTGGCCATAAAGACCAAAGACAGATAAAAAAGGCAATTAATAAATATAATTCCCATCACGGCATAGTGATATCCAATAACCACAAAAAGATCACCCGTGAAGGGGATGTGATTTATATTCCCCTGATCATGTTTTCATTTTTATAAAAAAAAATAGTAAGGGAAACCCTTACTTTATGGTGATGGAGTCCACGATATTCTGTATTACTTTCTGACTTTCGGCGGTATTGTTACTGGGAGTTGCGAATATAATGTAGTATGCAGTTTTGTTGTCTTTGGTGAATACATAGGTGGTTGCAAATACTGTAAGGCGTGAAGATGCTCCAGTGGCATTATAGGTGTAAACTATGGTTTCGTAACCGTTTTTAAGGGTGGTTCTGTTAACGAATGGTGCCTGATTTGCTTCTTTTATTATGTAATTGTTGTTCAGGTTGTCAGCGGCGGCTGTGAGGGTGCTGTTGGTAATGTTGCCCACCCCAATCTCCATGATGAAATTGTAATTATCAATGGATTTACCATCAATGAAAACTCCGGTTATATTAAAACCAGATTGGTTTGCCAGTTGCTGGTCAATGGCTGGAGCACTGATCTCAGTCCAGTTTCCAGGATACTGCAATGACAGACCCGCTTTATCAAAGGTTTTATAGTTATCCGTGGCACATCCAGATACCATGACCACACTCAGAGCTAAAATTAACATTATTATAGTAGTTTTATAATCAACCCTCATTTTTCTCACCCCTAAATATCAATAAAGATTATTATATTTATTATTATGGCTCTTTTTAGTATATAATAATTATTTCAATGGTAAATATGGGGTTTTTAAAGAATTATAGTAAATTTACCATAATATCCCAGTAATTTACTATAAATCTAATAATATACCTCAAATTGGAGTTTAATGTTTTATTAATAAACATATAAATCGCTTAATTTTCACGAATATTTCAAAAAACCCATTTTTTTT
>SWCH01000478.1_pt1 | contig 39050 bp, 43 predicted proteins | sample 4690051 | NCBI WGS metagenome assembly SWCH01 (sample SAMN10267282, study PRJNA491770) | bioreactor metagenome | isolation source: DHS bioreactor inoculated with | place: Japan: off Shimokita Peninsula | reverse complement strand
ATCTATTTTTCTATCAAATGTTCTAACTAAATTATACGAGGGGGATGGTTTGAGACCAGTGAAAAAGTCTTTATTTTGTCATTCTGAATGAAACGTAGTGAAATGAAGAATTTTCAACACTGCTAAAACACAAGATTCTTCGTTACACTCAGAATGACATTTTCGGGAATCTGTCATATTAATTGACTTTTTCACTGGTCTCATACGGTTCTTGCGGTTGGTTTTTGAAGCTACGTATATTCAAATCCTTACACGAAAAATTGACTGAAAGATCAAAACAAGAAGGTGTCAGCATGAATTAATATTGTGTGTATCTCATTAGTAAGAACAGTAGTATCCCGTGGAAGGAAAAATAAGTAATCAAGACATTGACAGTTGTAGATACTTTGTATATACTTTAAATGAGAGGTGATATATATGTATACTACTATTCAAAAATGGGGAAATAGTCAGGCATTAAGACTGCCTAAGGCTATTCTTGAAATGGCTAAACTCAATGAAAATGATAAGGTAGAAATAAAGGTTCAAGATGGTAATTTGATTATTGTTCCTGTGAAAAAACATATAACTCTTCAAGAAAGAATTGCTGAATATAAAGGTGATTATAGCTGTGGTGAATGGGACACTGGAAAGCCACAAGGCAAAGAGGTGTTTTAATGAGATATATACCAGAGCAAGGAGATATTGTATTCTTAGAAGTTGATCCACAAGCAGGGCATGAACAGAAAGGCAAAAGACCTGCTTTAGTTGTTAGTAATAACACATACAATAAATTTACTAAAATAGCCATGGTATGTCCAATTACTAATACTAATAGAAAATTTCCACTACATGTAGAACTAGACAAGAGAACGAAAACATCAGGAGTTATCATGTGTGAACAGGCAAAGGCTTTAGATGTACATGCTAGAGAAGTTTCTTTTCACGAGAAGGCACCAAAAGAGATTGTGGAAGAGGTGGTAGATATTATAGTAGGATTTATTGAAATTGAATAGACTAACCTACACAACCAGGGGAACTGGCTCGAAATCATCAACCTCTATATAAAATAGCACCTTTAGTTTAAAAGGAGGAAAAAATATGGATTCTAGTTATTTTCCAAAAGTTGTCCAAGTAATTCCTACGGAAGATTATAAAGTATATGTATATTTTGACGATGGTTCGATAAAGCTTTATGATGCTCAATATATCATTAATAAGGGGATATTTAAAAAGCTTAAGGATAAAAAAATATTTATTGAAACTTGCACGGTACTAAATGGAACCTTAGCTTGGGATATAGATGGAAACTATGACACTAGCAAGTGTCTTGATTTAGATCCAATAGAACTATATGAAAACTGTCCTGAGGTTGAAGAGCCAAGTGAATTATTAAATCAATAATGATAAAATCATGGGGGCATTTCTCAACTTTTGAGAGTAATGTCCTAAAAGTTTTTTTGAGGATTTTCAGACAAGGTATTAATACATTCGTATATAATATGAAAATACTAAAAATAGTTGGAAATATTGGTATATTGACATGTGATAATAGGTAAGATAGAATGTAAATAAAACTGACCAGGGAGTCAACATTTAGGAAGGGATGAAAAAGATGAAAAAAATAGTAAGCTACATACTCTTAGTAACACTTGTACTAGGGACTTTTGCACTAGCAGGAGCTGAGAGTGATATAGTGGATAGTATGGATTTTCAGGGGGAAAACTTGGAATTATCCCTTGAGGAAGCTTTAGAAATAATATTAGAAGATAATCCTAATATTGAAAAAGCAAAATTAGATTTAGAGCAGGCAGAGGTAACATATGATGATATTAGATACGATGTAAGGGATGCAAAAAAAGAAATAGGTGGAAAAAGAAAAGATTCTATACCGTATTTACAGTATATAACTATGCAAGAACTAACTGCAGACTTTACTTTAGCTAATGCAAAGCGAGGTTTAGAAGTTACTATTGAAAGTCAAAAGGCAGATATAGAAAGTTCATATTTTGGATTGCTCCAAGCAAAGGAATTAGTAGAGATAAATAAGGCTAATATGGATATATCAAAAGAATTATATGAAACAGCACAAAAAAAGTTTGAATTGGGTTTGGTGGCTAAGCAAGAAGTATTAAACAGTGAATCTAGTTATATAAATGCTCAAAATCAATATAAACAATCCCAAAACAATGTAAAAATGGCTCAAATGGCTTTGAACACAAAGCTTGGGTTTGATGTAATGAAAAGCATAAATCTTAAAGATGAATTGGATTACAAAAAGTTTGAAGCTCCTAGTATAGCTGAAGCGGTTTCAAAAGCTTTAAATAATAGAACTGAAATCAAAGCCGCTGAATTTCAAAATGAACTGCAAAGTATAAAAATGGATATAGTACGAAAGCAGTATCCTGATATTACTTTTATGTATAGAGAACAAAAAGTAGTAGAGGAAAAGGCTTTAAAAGATTTACAAACTGCTAGAAAAAATATTGAGATGGAAGTAAGAAGTAATTATCTCAATTTATTACAGAAGGAAGAAGAAATTCTATCAGGAAAGAAAACAGCAGAGTTAGCAGAAGAGGCTTTAAGGCTAAGCCAGCTTTCCTATGATGTGGGAATGACTGTATTAACGGATGTGCAACAAGCTCAAACGATGCTTCAACAGGCTAAGTTAGGTTTATCTAAGGCTATATTAGATTATAATCTAGCAGTATTAAAGTTTGAAGATTCTATAGGTGTTGGTAGAAGTAATGTGGGTGGATCTGCACCACAGATGTAGCAAAATAAAAGGGAAAGATTCTTCGCTAAGGCGAGACTACTGAAAAAGTCAAATAATAAAGCAAATCCTCGAAAATGTCATTCTGAGTGAAACGAAGAATCTGGGTATTTGAATAACTTTCAAGATTCTTCATTCCGCTATCGCTACATTCAGAATGACAAACTGAAGGACTTTTTCAGTGATCTCGCTAAGGCTCAGAGTGACAAAAACAGAGATTTTTTCAACAACCTTAAACACCCATTTTGGGTGTTTTTTCTTATATTTGGAAATTGGTTGAAGGTACATTATAGGTAAGTTATAATAAAGATTGGAGTGAAAAAAATAAAAAAAAACATCATTTTATGGGAACATTTTTCAACACTTATTAGTCTATATAAATAAGTATATTTACGTTCATCTCATGGCTAACAACTCAAATACTTCAACTTCTCCAAGTTGGATAAAAGATGTTGTACAGTCCTTGGATAGGTTTGATTAAAATTCAGCTGGAGTTAAAATTCCTTCTGAATTAAGTTTCGCTTTATAATTCATAATTCTTTTAAAGGGGGCAGTGACTTGGCGTTATTAGAGCTTAGTGGGATATCTAAAAGCTATAAAAGTGGTCAATTAAAGGTAAGTGCATTAAAGGAGATTGATTTAAATATTGAGGATGGAGAGTTTGTGTCTATAATGGGACCTTCTGGTTCTGGAAAGTCTACTCTATTGAATCTTATAGGGTGTTTAGACCTTCCTTCAACTGGTACATATAAGATTGGGGATAAGTATGTCCAAAAACTAAATGATAGTGAGCTATCTGATATAAGGAATATATTTATAGGTTTTGTATTTCAAAGGTTCCATTTATTGCCTAATTTAAGTGCAGTAGAAAATGTAGAGTTGCCATTGATTTATCAGGGTGTTTTAGGTAAGGAACGAAGGAAGCGAGCTATGTCCGCATTAGAGTCTGTGGGACTTGCAAAAAGGGTTAAACATTTTCCATCACAGCTATCTGGTGGAGAGCAACAGAGGGTAGCTATAGCAAGGGCAATAGTAACAGATCCATCAATAATACTAGCAGATGAGCCAACAGGAGCTTTGGATTCAAAGTCTAGTGAAAATATAATGAGTATATTTGAAGGACTTAACAAGGATATGGGAATTACTATAGTTCAAGTAACTCATGAATATAAGGTGGCACAGCATAGTGATAAAATTTATCATTTGCTAGATGGTGAATTAGAACGAATAGAGATAGTAAACGAGGCTATTTAAGAAAAAGAGGGGGATGTTTTTATGAAACAGCGAATGGTTATGATTATTTTGATAGCACTTGTAGTCATGGGTGGAGGGTATTATGCTTATAATGAACTAGTACCTGAGAAAACACAGGAGACTAGTGGACCAGTATATTCAACTAAAGAAGTAACAAAGGGAGATATAGATGTAGGTGTAGAAACTACAGGTATGCTAAATCCTACTAATGGTGGAGGTATTAGAGTACCTGGGGAAAGAAGTTATGGTGGTGCTCCTGTAAGCTACATATTAGAAGAAATAATCCTTGAAGAAGGAGCAGAGGTTAAAAAAGGTGATTTAATAGCAAGACTATCATCTAGTGATTTGGAGATAAAGATAGAGGAAGCAGAACTTAAGCTTAAAAATAAAAAAGATGAGTTGGAGGACTTAACAGGGTTAGACTATAATGAAGCAGCCTATATTAATCCGTCTGAAGGTATAACAGTAAGAGCTCCTATTGCAGGTAGGATAACTAATTTAGAGGTAGAAGAGGGAACAGATTTACAACTAGGAAAGGTTATATGTAGGATTGTAGATGATTCCAGATTTAAAATAAGAGCAAAGCTATATTCTTCAGAGGCAAAAAAGGTTTCAAAGGGTGATAAGGTTAAGTTGAGATTTGGAATGTTTGATGAATTTCATGAAGGAACTGTTACTGATGTAAGTCCTAATGCAGCTCCTGATGTAGGTGAAGATGGAAAGGCTAGCGGTTTTGTATATTGGATGTGGGTAGAGGGAGATAATCCTGGACTAATACAGCCTGGTATGGAAGTACAAATAGGAATAGCTGAGGAAGGTATCAATGTACATTGGTTTGCAAATAGTGCAAAAGTGGATAGCTACATAGAAGAGAAGAAGGTAATAAACAGGGCAGAGGCAATAGTAACAGATGTCTATGTTCATGATATGGAGATTGTAGAAAAAGGAGATATGATTATCTCTATGGCAGGAGACGATGTTCAAGAGGATATTCAAGAAATACTTGATGAAATAAGTGAACTTAGGATAGATATGACACAGCTTAAGTCAAAGCTAGATCAGCTTGATATCACCGCATCCATGGATGGAGTTATTTCAAATATCCATGAAGAAGAGGGTGCATCAGTGATGGCTGGCCAATGGATTGGTGATATTTATAATACCAGTGAAATGATGCTTTGGACTCAAGTGGATGATATAGATATTGTCAATGTTAAGCAGGATGCTCCTGTTAAGGTTACAGTAGATGCTATAGCAGACCAAAGCTTTACTGGTAAGGTAACTCATATATCCCCATCAGGACAGCAAGTAAATGGGATAACCCAGTTTATGGTTAATATAGAAATAGAAGGGGGGCCTCAACTGCGACCTGGAATGCAGGCAAATGCATTTATAGATGCTGGTAGTGCCAAGGATGTACTATTGGTACCTATAGAGGGGATTTTCGAAGAAGATGGAAAATCTATGGTAGAGGTTCTTAAAGAAGATGGCACAGTTGAGATGTTAAGTATAAAGGTAGGTCTAATGAACTATCGTTATGCTGAGGTTTCCGAAGGACTACAAGAAGGAGATATGGTTATCACAGGTAGCAGTGCGGATATATTACCTAGTGAGCATATACAATCTAAAGACCCTATAATGCCAGATTCAGGTAATGATGGTGGAGGAACAGAAGAAAAACCACAACAAACAAATAACTAGGAGGTAAAGTAAATGAAAAAGAAAAATGCAAAATCCTTCTTAGTTAGATGGTGGTTTACTGCAAGAATGGCGATTCACGGTATATTGTCTAAGCCTTTGCGTTCAGCACTGACTATTCTAGGGGTAGCCATAGGTGTAGCATCTGTGGTCAGCCTTATGGGCATAGGAGAAGGAGCAAGAAGAGCTGTAGTTGAACAATTTGAAAGTTTAGGAACAAATGTTGTATCTATCAGGGCACATAGTAAGGTAGCTGAGTTTGACCCTAATGAAACTCTTGAGTTAGTTGATAGAGTAGAGGGTTTGGAAATGGCAACCCCTGTAGTTAGGGTAGATACCATTATGAAATGGATGAGGGCAAGAGGCAAAGTAGGTATTATAGGGGTAAATGAAGAGTTTTCAGATATAAGAGATCATGATTTAATAGCAGGACATTTTTTTACAGGTATTCATGTAGAGCAAAGAGCTCCTGTAGCTGTCTTGGGTCATGATATGGGTATGGGACTGCTGGGAGGGCGTAATCCAGTAGGACGAAGTATAAAACTAGATGGTCAAAACTACAGAATAATAGGAATTCTGGAAGCTAAAGGAAAAGGCAATGCTGATGATATAGATAACAAGATAATTATACCTTATTCTTCAGCACTTAAGATTGCGGAAAGCAGAAATGTAGATGAAATATGGGGTAAGGCTGCTTCAGCAAAAGAGGCAGATCTTGCAGTAGTACAGTTAGGAAGAATTTTTAAAAGAAAATTAGGAATAGATCAGAATGCTCCTACCCCTGGATCTGGTGGAGGAGAAAGTGGTGGAAATATGGGTGAACCGCCTATGATGGAAGGTCCACCTATGGAAGAGCCTGCGCCTCCTACAAAACCTGTATTCTCAGGAATGGGAGATGACTTAATTACTATAACCAGCTTAAATCAATTGGTTGAAGAAGCAGATAATGCAAATCGTGTAATGACTTTACTACTAGGAGGTATAGCAGCAGTATCCTTATTAGTAGGTGGGCTGGGTATTATGAATATAATGCTGGTGGCTGTAACAGAGAGAACAGAAGAAATAGGAGTGAGAAGAGCCTTAGGTGCAAAAAAGGGAGACTTATTACTACAATTTATACTAGAGGCTTTATATGTAAGTATAATAGGCTCTCTAGCAGGGATAGCTGTTGGTATATGGGGTATGAATATTTTTGGACGATATGGTTTCGAAACAGCTATAAGCTTTCAAGCTATACGTATAGCTGTGGTAGTTGCCATTAGTTCTGGTCTGTTATTTGGAGTGTATCCTGCTATATCAGCATCTTCTATACCTCCTGTGGAAGCTTTAAGACGACAGTAGCTTAGGATAATATTACTATTTTATAACAATTCACTGCTTTTAAAGGATTTTGACGAAGAATATAGAATATTGTAGGTAGTATATACATAGGAGGTCGAAAATGTAATGAATATGCGAAGAATAATATCCATACTTATGATAGCAACTATGTTGGTAGCAGGAGGTACTACAAGCTTTGGAGCTAGTGCTTTTTCAGATGCTAATAAAATACCATCATGGGCTACAGAGTATGTGGAAAAGGTATCTAGCAAGGGAATTATCAATGGTGTTCCAGATGAATCAAATAGCTTAAAATTTTATTTTAAACCTAATGATGAAGTTACTAAGGTTCAGGCTATAAAGATGATTTTTGAAACACTAAAGGCAGCAGATAAGCTTGAGAGTACAACGGGATTAGTTTCAAAATATAAAACAACATTGGAAAAAAACAAAATACCTAGCTGGGCTCATGAAGCAATAGCCTACGCCCTAGAGTATAATATCATTATTTCTAGTGAGCTTGCAGATTTTATGACCGCTACTGGACAAAAATCAGCTAGAAGGGTAGATGTTGCAGTATTTTTAGGAAAGGCATTAAAAATGCCTTTAGCATCATGGCCAGTACTTAACTTTATTGATGCAGAGGAAATTATCAGTGGAGCAGAAAGATATGTAGATCTTTTAGTTAAGCAAGGTATAGTAGGTGGAGATGAAAATAATAAGTTCAATCCAAATGCTTCTTTAAAAAGAGTTGAGATGGCAAAGATGATAGCATTGTCCTTTGATTTACTAGAGGAAGAAGAGAAAGAAGTTGATTTTGAAGTAAGGGAATATACTATAGACAATGTAGTTGAAGATACAAGAACTATATTTGTTATAGATGAAGATGGAGATACAGACTTTTTTAGAATACCTCAAGACATAGCTATAGAACAAAATGGTTCAGTGAAAAGCTTTAAATCTTTAGATAAGGGCATGAAGGTAAAATTGACATTAGATGAAGATGAATATGTAAAAGGGGTTGTAATAGACGATACAGTTACAGAGTTTGAAGGAGAAATCACAAGTATTATTGAGTATAATGATAGTTATTTAATTACTGTAGAGGAAGAAGAGGATAATAAGAAAAAGACCTTTACAGTAAATGAAGATACAGATATTGAAATGGATGGAAAATCTGTTGAGGCTAGCTCTTTGGCAAAAGGAGATTTAGTCAAAATGGAGATAAAAAGCAATATAGTTACAGAAATGACAGCCGAAACAAAGACTAAAGTTTATTATGGTTATTTGGAATCAGGGGTTGTATTTAAAAATGTTACCCCAGTGATCCAACTAAAAACTTCTAATACTAAGATCGTTGAGCTAGAAATAGATGATGATGTGGATGTGGAGAAGAACGAAAGACGTAGTGACTTGAATTCCTTAGTAAAGGGTGATTCAGTAAAGGTAGTTACTGAGTATGGTAAGGTTGTGGAAGTTGAAGCCAGCAGTACTAAAGAAAAAGATGAAGGAACCATAACAGAAATAACTATGGGAAGTGCAAATACAATCACTATTGAAAATAAAGATGGAGAAAGTCAGACCTACGAAGTTAAACAAGATGCTGATATCGAAATAGATGGTGATGACAAAACATTTAATGATTTAAAGTTGGGATACTATATAGAGTTTAGGATTGAAAGTAATACTATAACTAGTATAGATGCTGAAAAAGTAGACGATGTTGTTAGAATAATAGGTAAGGTCACAAAGGTATATGATGATTTAGATACTCTTGTACTTAAATATTCCTATATTTCCAATGGAAGAAAAGAACCTGATTCTATAAGAATTACTAGAGATACAGAGATTTTTTCTACACAAAGGTATCGTGAAATAGATTTAGACGATTTAGATGAAAATGAAATTGTATATGCAGATGGATACTACCAAGATACATTGTTTATTGCAAGTAAGATTTTATTGTTAGATTAAACCTTAATGGCGAGTAATATTACTCGCCTGTTTTATTTTAGAATGAGGGGAAGGTTAGTAGTTAGTGGTAAGTGGTTAGTTGTAAAACCCAAAACCAATAAGAGTATTTTCTTAAAAAGTACGAAATGCTTTTTATCTTTACTAACTACTAACCACTAACTACTAACTTTTTAAAAAGGATTTTCTATTTTTATATCGAATACTTATTAATAGAAGGGAGGTGCAGTAAGATGTTAATCAATAGTAATATAAATGTCGGGGTGAGATGTGAAAACTGTGGGGTTGTAGAGGTTCATGGTATTACATTTTTTCAGATTAATAATAAAGAGTTAAGACTGCACTGTACCTGTGGATCTGAAAAGCTTTTAATAGTAAATAAGAATAAAACAGTGCAAATCTCAATTCCTTGTGATATATGTGGTATAAATCATGTCTACAGGTATGGAATAAGGGAGCTACTTAATGGGAAAAACAAAAAAGAAGTTTGTCCTAGTAAAGGAAATGATTCACTCTGGATAGGCGAGAAGGAGTGGATAGAGAATGAAATTATCCAAATGGAAAGTGCTATGCCTTTAAGTGATATTAAAAAGAATATTTTTTTTAACAACCCTCAAATCATGATGGATATTTTGGAATGGCTCTATAGCTTAAAGGATAGAGATTATTTGAATTGTGAATGTGGTAGTGAAAGTAAGGACATAGGGATCAATTTGTTTTCAGATAGGGTAGAGCTTTATTGTAAAAAATGTACAGGACTCAGTGTTATTTATGCTGAAACAGAAGAAGATTTAAAAAATTTATTGAAAACTGATAAAATATTGATTCATGAGAAAACCTTCGCTTGTATAGATGCTATTAATTTTAATGGTGATAAATAGTCGAGTAAATACTCGACTATTTTCATGGATTCCTTTCATCTATTCAAAAACTTGGATATAATAGAATAGGGATAACTTTTAAGGGAGGTATTGGGTATGAAATTATTTATTGATACGGCAAATGTAGATGAAATAAGGGAGATAAGCTCTTGGGGAATATTATCAGGAGTAACAACCAATCCAAGTCTTATTGCAAAGGAAGGTAGGGATTTTCATCAGGTTCTTCATGAGATTGTTTCATTGGTTGAGGGACCTATAAGTGCTGAAGTAACTGGATTAACTGCAGATGAGATGGTAAAGGAAGGAATAGAATTAGCTAGTATACATAAGAATATAGTAATAAAGGTACCTATGAACATAGAAGGGTTAAAAGCTACTAAAAGCCTTTTAAGTAAAGGAATTAAGACAAATGTTACTTTGGTATTTTCAGCAAATCAGGCATTATTGGCTGCAAGGGCAGGGGCAAGCTTTGTTAGTCCTTTTGTGGGAAGAATGGATGATATCGGGAATCCTGGATTAGATGTTGTACGAGATATAGCAAATATTTTTGATATACATGGAATAGATACAGAGATAATTGCCGCTAGTATAAGAAATCCACTACATGTAATGGATTCTGCCTTAGCAGGAGCACACATAGCAACAATACCAACAGAGGTTTATAAAAAAATGTTAGTCCATCCCATGACAGACCAAGGAATTGAGAAGTTTATGAAGGATTGGGAAGGAAGGAAATAAAAAACAAGGAGGATAATTATGGATCGTAATTTAGCTTTAAATCTTGCAAGGGTTACTGAAGCTGCAGCATTGGCTTCTGCAAAATATATGGGTCGTGGTGATAAAATTGGAGCTGATCAAGCGGCAGTGGATTCTATGAGAAGAATGTTTGATACTATAAACATAGAAGGTGTTGTGGTTATAGGAGAAGGTGAAATGGATGAGGCACCTATGCTTTATATTGGAGAGCATATAGGTAAAGGTAACGAAGATTCTCCTAAAGTCGATATAGCTGTAGATCCTGTGGAGGGAACAAACTCTGTAGCCAAAGGATTGCCTAATGCTATAGCTGTTGTTGCTATAGCTCCAAGAGGACATTTGTTAAATGCTCCTGATATGTATATGGATAAAATAGCTGTGGGACCTAAGGCGAAAGGTGTAGTAAGTTTAGATGCACCTGTGAAAGAAAATCTTATAAATGTGGCTAAGGCTTTAGATAAAAATATTTCGGATCTTACTGTAACTATGCTTGACCGTGAAAGACATCAAGAGATTATTAAAGAATGTCGAGAATTAGGAGTTAGAATAAAGCTTTTTAATGACGGAGATGTAGCAGCAGCTATGGCTACATGTTTTGAAAATACAGGAGTAGATGTGATGCTTGGTATAGGCGGAGCACCTGAAGGAGTTATATCTGCAGCAGCTTTAAAATGTATGGGTGGAGAATTCCAAGGGAAGCTTGTTGTGTATAATGATGAAGAAAAAGAACGCTGCGCTCAAATGGGTGCGTGTACAGATAAAGTATTACTTTTAGATGATTTGGTAAAAGGCGAAGAAGTATTTTTTGCAGCAACAGGTATTTCGGATGGAGATCTTTTAAAAGGAGTAACGTATCCAGGAATGAATATGGCAAAAACTCACACTGTTGTTATGAGATCAGAGACAGGTACGATAAGATTTATAGAAGCTATACACAAGATGGATAAGAAGCCGGAGTATGCGAAGTAGGAGTGGAAGAGAGTTAGTTGTTAGTAGTAAGTAGTTAGTAGGGAAACCTTAAAACCTACAAACTTGAAAGGGTAAAAAAGCTAGTAGCAAGTGGTTGGTACTTAATTGCAAATACAAAAAAGTTCTTAGCCCTTTGCTACTAACCACTAACCACTAACTACTAACCAACTAATGTTTAATTTATCTAAATCCAGTCTATAATAAAATTATCACAATAAAACTATCTCGCTATTGACAAGTCATGTTATGACATATACAATTACATAAGAAATCATGTCTTTTTTTAGTTTTTTTAAAAAGAACCAGTAGTAGGGATTTAGGTTTTTAGCCTTTGCTACTAACCACTAACCCCTAACTACTAACAATAAACTTATACACGGAGGTGAGTATTTTTTGGTTTTACTTGAGCTTGAAAATAAGAAGCTAAGCGAGCTTCGGGAAATAGCAAAAACCTTAGAAATAAAAAATATAGTAAAATATAAAAAACAGGATTTGATTCAAGAGATAATGAAGACCTCTCCTAAAAAAGAGGAGGAAAAACCTCCACAACCAGAGATCATAACTCCCACTGAACGTAAAAAACTCCCTGACAAGATTAACAACGAGATAAATAACAGCGAGGCAGTAGATACGGTAGAAGGTGTATTGGAGATAACAGAAGGTGGTTTTGGTTTTTTACGATTTTATAACTTTCTTACTAGTGAAGAGGATGTATATGTATCACCCTCCCAGATTAGACGATTTAATTTAAAGACAGGGGATAAACTCCTGGGTATAACAAGACCCCCCAAAAGTGGCGAAAAGTTTAGAGCTCTTCTATATGTACAAAAAGTTAACGGCGACAAACCTGAAGTTGCCAGCCGGCGACCAAACTTTGAAGATCTTACCCCGATTTATCCAAATAGCAGAATTTCACTTGAATACAACCCTACTGATTTATCCACTAGAATTATAGACTTAATAGCACCTCTAGGTAAAGGTCAAAGAGGTCTTATCGTAGCTCCTCCCAAGGCAGGAAAAACTATACTCTTAAAAAAAATTGCTAATAGTATTTCTAAAAAGCATGAGGATATAGAAATAATAGTATTGCTTATTGATGAACGCCCTGAAGAAGTTACGGATATGCAGCGTTCTATTAAAGGTGAGGTTATTTATTCTACATTTGACGAATTACCTAGTCATCATATAAAGGTGGCTGAAATGGTATTAAACAGGGCCCAAAGATTGGTGGAACAAGGTAAAGATGTAGTGATTTTACTAGATAGTATAACAAGATTGGCGAGAGCCTATAACTTGACTATTCCTCCTACAGGAAGAACATTATCAGGAGGTTTAGATCCAGGAGCGTTGCATAAGCCTAAAAGATTTTTTGGTGCTGCAAGAAATTTAGAACAAGGTGGAAGTTTGACTATACTAGCTACTGCATTAGTTGACACTGGAAGTCGTATGGATGATGTTATATTTGAGGAATTCAAAGGTACAGGAAATATGGAGTTGCATTTAGATAGAAAACTATCTGAAAAGCGTATATTCCCTGCTATAGATATGAATAAATCTGGAACAAGAAGAGAAGACTTGCTACTGAGTCAAAAGGAAATGGAAACAATATGGAATATTCGTAGAGCTATGTCTAACAGTCCTACACAAGAAGTAACTGAAGCCATAATCACTAAACTTATGGCATCTAAGACAAATATGGATTTTGTGGATAGAGCAAGAAACAAGATTTTAGAGAAATAATCCCTTGAAATAGAAAATATCATGTGCTATAATATAGTAGTTGATGACTAAGATTAAGGTATATTCACATATACAGAGATACTGATAGAAAGAGGTGAGTCCATGAAAGCAGGAATCCATCCAGATTATAAAAAAGCCGTTGTTAAATGTGCTTGTGGTAATACATTTGAAACTGGTTCTGTAAAAGATGAGATAAGAGTAGAAATTTGTTCAGAATGCCATCCGTTCTTCACAGGTAAGCAAAAGTTTATCGATCAAGGCGGACGAGTAGAAAAATTCAAGCAAAAATATGGCATGAAATAATAACAAATATACGAAAATAAAAAGTTAGAGCAGTTGCTCTAACTTTTTTAATAGAAAATTCAAAAAAACATAAGAACAACTTGAAATTTTTGTAAAATAATGGTATAGTATTCTCTGGATCTAATCTCAAGATTCCATGTATTTTAAAATAGGTTTGCAATTTTTTCGACCACCTATAGTAAGACATAGCAATAAAGAGAGAATTGTCAAAGCAACAAATGAGGAGAATAATTGAATGGCAACGAAAGAAGTTATTGAAAAGTTAAGAAACGAGTTGAATGCTTCTATTGAAGTAGCAGAAGAGCTAACGCAAAAGGAAGTTTTAGAATTGAGTCAAAAACTAGATAAGGAAATTAATAAATTTCATTTTGGTGGAGACGAAAAAAGAGATAATGAAGAAAGATAATGAAAACTTAAAGGGTGGATAAATCCACCCTATTATTGTTATTTGTAATGTTTATACGGTTGTGCTACACTTGTAAAGTAACTTAATGTAGTTTTGAGAGGAAGGTTAAATTGGAGAGAGATAAAATTTTTCTTGAAAATGCTAAGCCTACCAGCATTGGAGGTCAAGCAGTTATAGAGGGAGTCATGATGAAGGGTCCTGACAATTTGGCCATAGCAGTACGAAAGCCTGATAATGAGATTGTGATAAAAAAAGAATCTTTAAAAGGGCTATCTAAAAGCTCAGGAACTAAAATTCCTATTATTCGAGGGGTTATAGCGCTTATAGACTCTATGATTTTAGGAATAAAATGTTTAACATACTCTGCTGAATTTTTTGAAGAAGAGGAAGATGTCAAAAAAGGCAAATTCGAAAAATGGTTGGAAAATAAGCTAGGAGATAAAGCAGATGACGTGTTCATATACTTTTCTGTATTTATTGCCATACTAATGGCAATGCTTATATTTATAGTACTTCCTACTGTGGTTACCAACTTTTTAAATGATAGCATTAAAAATCATATATTATTAAATGGTGTAGAGGGTGTTTTTAGAATACTATTATTTGTAGGGTATATTGTTTTGATTTCTAGAATGAAAGATATTCAAAGAGTATTTGAGTATCATGGTGCAGAACATAAAACTATACACTGCTATGAAAGTGGGAAACCACTAACAGTAGAAAATGCTAGAGAATTTACTACGCTACACCCCAGGTGTGGTACAAGTTTTATGCTTATAGTTATGGTTATTAGTATAATATTATTCTCTTTTGTGGGTTGGCCAAATCCACTTGTGAGGATCGTATCAAGGTTTATATTGATGCCTGTTGTAGCAGGAATATCCTATGAGATTATTAAATGGGCAGGTAAAAGTAAATCAAAGCTTGTTTGCATGGTAAGTTATCCAGGTCTTATGCTACAGAAGCTTACAACTAGAGAACCTGATGATAGTCAGCTAGAGGTTGCTATAGCAGCAATGAACAATGTATTAACTAAGGATGAGGAGGCAGACCGGTGGTAGTAAGCATACGGGAAGTATTGAGGGATGCCGTTAGTAGGATTGAAAAAATAGGAGCACAAACACCTCTGCTAGATGCAGAGGTGCTTTTATGTACGGTACTTTCTGTTGATAGATTATATCTGGTGATCAATGGGGAAAAAAAATTGACTGAGGAGCAATTTATTAAGTATCAAAGATATGTTGAAAAAAGAACTGTAGGCGTACCTGTTCAATATATAGTGGGTAATCAAGAATTTATGGGAATGGATTTTTATGTAGAAGAAGGTGTATTAATACCTAGACCAGATACTGAGATATTGGTGGAAGCTGTACTAGAATGGATAAATGAAAAGACTGATAAATCTAGGATAACAATAATTGCAGATATAGGTACTGGTAGTGGAGCTATAGCTCTAAGCTTAGCTAAAATGGCGGAAAAATCTAAAGTGTATGCTGTAGATATTTCTTCTAAGGCTTTAAAGGTAGCAAAGCTTAATTCAGATACCCATGGATTGAATTCAGTTATATTTCTTGAAGGAAACCTACTAGAACCTTTAAAAGAGGCTCAAATAGAATTAGATGTTTTGGTGTCTAATCCCCCATACATACCTAAAAAGGATATAACTGAGTTGCAGGTGGAGGTGGCTTGTTATGAACCTTTATTAGCTTTAGATGGAGGGGAAGATGGTTTATATTTTTATAGAAAACTTGTAGATGAAGGTTGGGTATTATTAAGGAATGGAGGCATTATAGCCTTTGAGGTAGGTCATGATCAAGCTGAGGGTGTTGAAAGACTTTTGTTTGAAAATAAGCATTATAAGAATATAAAAAGAATTAAAGATTTAGCAGGGATAGAAAGGGTCATAATTGCAGAAAATAGTAAAATATGATATAATAACCTGTTAGAGAATACAAACTTTATGAGGTGAGATAGATGTTTGATAAATTGGAATTTCTTCAGGAGAAATATGATGATTTAAGTAAAAAAACAGCTGATCCTGAAATAATAAGTGAACAATCACAATGGCAAAAATATATTAAAGAATTATCAGATATAGAGCCTATTGTTAATAAATACAGAGAATATAAAAAGGTGAGAGAAGATTTAGCTGATGCTAGAGCTATTCTTCACGAAAGCAATGATGAAGAGCTTCGAGAAATGGCTAAGCTTGAGATAGGTGAACTAGAAGAGCATGAAGAAATAATTCAAGGAGACTTAAGAATATTACTTCTTCCTAAAGACCCTAATGACGAAAAAAATGTTATTGTAGAAATTCGTGCAGGAGCAGGTGGCGATGAAGCAGGACTCTTTGCTGGTGTTTTATTAAGAATGTATACTAGGTATGCTGAAAGAAATCGTTGGAAGACAGAAATGATGAGTTTAAATGAAACAGGTGTTGGGGGTATAAAAGAAGTTGTATTTATGATTAAAGGTAAAGGTGTATACTCTCGCTTAAAATATGAAAGTGGTGTCCATAGAGTACAGAGAATACCTACTACGGAATCGGGTGGAAGGATTCATACATCCACAGCCACAGTGGCAGTACTCCCAGAGGTTGATGATGTGGAGATAGAAATCAATCAAAATGAAGTAAGGGTAGATGTATTTAGATCTTCAGGTAATGGTGGACAAAGTGTTAATACCACTGACTCGGCAGTAAGGCTTACCCATGTTCCTACAGGAATAGTGGTATCATGTCAGGATGAAAAATCTCAGTTGAAAAATAAGGAAAAGGCCTTTAAAATATTAAAAGCAAGACTTTATGATAAAATGCAAAGCGAACAAAATGCAGAAATAGCCGAAGCTAGAAAAAGTCAGGTTGGTACGGGAGATAGAAGTGAACGTATTAGAACCTATAACTATCCCCAAGGACGTGTATCAGATCATAGAATCAATATGACACTTTACAAACTAGATTATTTCCTTGATGGAGATATAGATGAAATACTAGACGCTCTAATTACTACAGATCAAGCAGAGAAGATGAAACAAGTAGGGTAGAAGATAGTTAGTGGTTAGTAGTAAGTAGTTAGTGGGGAAAAGAAAAGGACTACTAACTACTAACTACTAACTACTAACTACTAACTACTAACTACTAACTACTAACCAAAAAACCAGGGTCACTTAAAAGACCCTGGTTTTTTAATGTCTAATTCCTCAAAAAATGTTACATTTTTTACATATTTGGCTACTCTTTCTTCTTGACAAAAAAAATAGGGGTGGTAAACTAATGGTTGAATGTTTCAAATGAATAAAAAGAAGGTGTATATACATGGCTACTAATTGCCAGACGTAACTAATTTATTTAATGCGGATTAAATCATATTTTAGAGGGCCTAATGCCGCATTGACCCTTTATGTACTAAAAAATGTAGAATAGACAACTTGTAGATGTAAAGTCTTATGGAGGGGGAATAAGTTATGGAATCTAAATTGTTTTTTTTACTAGAAATAGGTATACTGTTATTAGGAGCAAATATCGGAGGAATAATTAGTAAAAAATTAAAGCAGCCAGCTGTACTAGGTCAAATACTAGTAGGAATTGTTTTAGGTATGGGTATTATGGAAAAATCTGAGTTTGTCAATCATATTTCAGAAATTGGTGTTATTCTTCTCATGTTTATAGCAGGATTAGAAACCGATGTTAATGAATTAAAGGCTTCTGGGGCTTCGTCCACTACTATAGCTATAGCAGGAGTAATATTCCCTGTAGTACTTGTAGGTGTAGCAGCATACCTTATGACAGGAAACTTAATTATAAGTTTATTTTTAGGGATTATATCTACAGCTACTAGTGTAAGTATTTCAGTACAAACTTTACAAGAAATGGGCTTTTTAAAAACAAGACAGGGTATAGGAATATTAGGTGCAGCTATTATAGATGATATTATAGGCATTATTTTATTAACTTTGATGATAGGAGTAGTTAGCCCAGCTTCTGACAGTAGTATAGGTATGGTTTCTCTTAAAATTTTTATGTTCTTTGTAATAGCCATAGTTATAGGGGCTATATTTATAAAGGTGATATCAAGAATAGGTACAACTAGTAATTTAAATAAGAAAATCGTTTCATATGCTCTAATTGCATGCCTAGGGATGGCTTTTTTATCAGAAGAAATGGGTGTAGCTGCCATTACTGGAGCTTATTTTGCAGGAGTTATTTTCTCTATGACACCATATCACCATAAGGTGTCTCATGATGTACAGTTAATAGCGTATTCGTTTTTTACTCCAGTTTTCTTTGTTGGAATAGGTCTAGGAGTAGATATGGGTTCTATAGCTATGGCTATTGGTTTAGGATTGACTATATTAATTTTGGGAGTTATAGGGAAGATTTTTGGATGTGGTTTAGGTGCAAAAATGATGGGTTTTAATAATAAACACTCATTACAAATAGGTATAGGAATGGTTCCTAGAGCAGAGGTAGCCATTATTATTACAAATCTTGGAGTGCAAATAGGGATACTAGGTCAGAAGGAGTTTGGAGCTGTTATTTTAATGGTTGTAGCTACTACATTGATGACTCCTTCTCTGTTAAAGTGGTCTTTTAAAGGTGAGGTTAGTAAGGAAAAGGCATCGGCATAAATTAGGAGGGGGAGTGCCCATATGTATGTACTGTTTATTGTATTAAATACTAGTGAGCATGTTAGAGAAATCGTTGAGAAAATGAGGGAGTTAGGTGTTAAAGGAGCAACTATTATAGACTCTATGGGTTCAGGAAGATATAAACAACAGACATCTTTTGGTGATATACCACTTATTAGCGGATTGATGAATAACTTTAATATAGGTATAGTCCATAATAAAACTATTTTTTCTGTAATGGAAAATAGAGATCAAGTTGATGAGGTAGTAAATGCTGTAGAAGATATAATGGGTGGAGATATGGAAGTCCCTGGTACTGGAATAATGTTTAGCTTTCCAGTAGAAGTGGTAAGAGGTGGCAAAATAAGTACAGATATTAAAAAGAAGAAAGTTCGAGATCAACAAGGCTATAAAACAGAATAGTAAATACAATCCCGTGGATATAAATCCTCGGGATTTTTTGTATATAAAGAGAAGGAGAGGAATATATATGTTAATGGTTAGTAGAAAAGGTTAGTAGCAAGTAGTTAGTAGTTAGTGGGAAAAGATCAAGAGTCAAAAACGCTTTTATATCTGCTACTAACCACTAACCGCTAACGTTCTTCTGGAGGTTTTTTTATGGATAGAATCATGGCAATTTCATTAATTGGCTTATCTGTTGGGGTATTTGGTACTGGTATGGGAGGGCTGATAGCTTTTTTTATTAAAAGTAGTAGTCAAAAATATCTTGGATTTATACTAGGGATTTCTAGTGGTTTGATGCTTTCTATTGTATGCTTTGATCTGTTGCCAGAAGCTTTTGAGCTAGGAGAATTATATATTGGTATACTGGGAATAACAATTGGTGTAATAATCATTATTATGCTAGATAGTGTTACTTCAATAACACCTAAAAAATATTATAAGGGAAATAATAAAAATTTTGTAAAAACTGGAATGCTTCTAGGTATAGGAGTTGCATTGCATAATTTTCCAGAAGGTCTTGCTATTGGATCAAGTTTTATGGCTACCAAGGAGTTAGGTATGGGCATATCGATAGTAATTGCTTTGCATAATATGCCTGAGGGAATTTCCATGGCTACTCCCATGAGTATTGGAGGTATGCCTAGAATCAAAGCTCTAGTCTACACTATATTAGCAGGTATTCCTATGGGTATAGGTGCATTTTTAGGGGCTGTTATTGGAGAAATATCTCAAAACTTTATAGCTTTTTGTTTAGCCTTCGCAGGAGGTACTATGCTATATATAACCTGTGGCGAATTAATTCCAAAATCTCAAAGCTTAAAAAGTGGTAAGGTATCTAGTTATGGGTTAATGATCGGATTTATTTTGGGAATAATGATAGCTAAGAAATTTTAGGGGATAGTTAGTGGCTAAAAGAAAAAGATCTACTAACCACTAACTACTAACCACTAACAAAAATACATGTTATATCTACTAACTTTGGTGTATAATAGTAACAGAAATCTTATGAGGAGAGGCTATATGTTGGAAACAAAAATTATTGATATCAATCCCAATAATATTGATATGGACAAGCTAAGAATTGCTTCAGAGGTATTAAAAGCAGGAGGAACGGTTGCTTTTCCTACGGAGACTGTTTATGGATTGGGGGCAAATGCTTTAGATAGTACAGCTTTGAAAAGAATTTTTCAAGCAAAGGGCAGGCCTTCAGATAATCCACTCATTGTACATATTTCAGAAAAAGATTCTGTAAATGCTCTTGTGAGAGATATTCCGCAAAAAGCTACTATACTCATGGAAAAATTCTGGCCAGGTCCTCTTACTATGGTTTTCAGAAAGTCTAAAATCATACCAATTATTATCACTGCAGGACTTGATACTGTGGCTATTAGAATGCCTTCTCATCCTATTGCAAAGACTTTAATACAGATGTCAGGAGTGCCAGTGGCTGCTCCTAGTGCAAACCTTTCAGGAAAACCTAGTCCTACACAAGCAAATCATGTTATAAAAGATCTAAATGGCAAGGTGGATGTTATTATAAGTGGAGGTAACTGTAGCGTGGGTTTAGAATCTACTGTGCTTGATGTGACAGAAGAAATTCCTGTTATATTAAGACCAGGGGGCATAACTTTAGAAATGCTTCAAGAAGTGCTAGGTGATGTATCTGTAGATAAGGGCTTAGAAGACATAAAGGAGACTCCAAGGTCTCCAGGAATGAAGTACACTCATTACTCACCTAAGGCAGAGGTAGTGATGGTTACAGGAGAATTAGAACACATAGTAAATAAAGTTAATAACCTAAAGGAAGAGTATGAAAAAGAGAAAAAAGTGGGAATAATGGCAACAGAAGAAACGAAAGATATTTATTATGATGCTCTAGTGTTATCTATGGGCAGTAGGAAAAATCCTCAAAGTATAGCTGAAAATATTTTTGCCATACTTCGAGAATTTGATGAAAAAAGTGTAGATATAATTATAGTAGAGGGTATCGAGGTAAGAGATATTGGATATGCAGTTATGAATCGACTATTAAAAGCTGCAGGATATAATGTAGTAAAGGCAGGGAGGTAGAGTCCTTTGAAAACTATATTATTTGTTTGTACAGGTAATACCTGTAGAAGTCCCATGGCAGAGGCTATTATGAGAAGACTCTTAGAGGAAACGGATGAAAAAGTAAGTGGAATTAAAGTTGTGTCTGCTGGTACTACAGCTTTAACGGGTCAAAAACCTGCTGATAATGCAATAAAGGTTATGAAGGATACGGATGTAGACATTAAAAGGTATGAGTCTACGCCCTTGACTAAGGAGCTTATTAAAGAAGTAGATATTATATTGACAATGACTAGGAATCATAAATATCAAGTCTTAATGATAGATCCAAAAGCTGTCGAAAAGACATTTGTACTGAAAGAATATGCAAGTGATTTATCCTTGGATATTCCAGATCCATTTGGCCAGTCGGTAGATACATATAGAGAATGTGCTAAAGAGTTAGAGAGAGAATTAAAGAAAGTTTTAATTAAAATATTAAGAGATTTAGAAAAATAAAAATATTTCTATGTTTTGAAAATACCTTGACATAAGTTTGTATTTCCAATAAAATCATAACGATATTTGCAAAGTTGAATTAGGAGGTGTAGTGATCTTGAAAATAGCATTAGGAAGTGACCACGGGGGATTTGAATTAAAAGAAGCAATAAAAAAATATTTAGAGGAAACAAAGGTGCCATATGTAGACTTTGGGACAAACTCCACAGAATCAGTAGACTATCCTGAATTTGGAGAAAAAGTAGGACAGGCGGTAACATCAGGAGATTGTGACAAAGGTATTATTTGTTGTGGTACTGGGATCGGAATATCTATAGCTGCTAACAAAGTAGCAGGTATAAGGTGTGCAGTAGTTTCGGATACATACTCAGCACAAATGTCTAGAGAACATAACAATGCCAATATATTGGCATTAGGAGGCAGAGTTGTTGGTGAAGGCCTGGCTCTAAAGATAGTAGAAGTATGGCTAAATACAGAGTTTGCAGGTGGACGTCATGAAAGAAGAGTAAATTTGATTAGTGAGATAGAGAAGAAAGGAGATGTTTTTTAGATGGAAAATGTTTTTGTTATGGATCATCCTTTGATACAACATAAATTAACTTTAATAAGGGATAAGAATACGGGTTCAAAAGAATTTAGAGAAGTTGTAAAGGAATTATCTACATTGATGGCTTATGAGGTAACCAGAAACTTACCATTAGAAGAAATTGAAGTTGAGACACCAGTAACAACTACCAAAACAAAAGTTTTGACAGGTAGAAAACTAGGTATAATACCTATATTAAGAGCTGGACTAGGAATGGTTGATGGTATTTTAGACCTTATTCCTGCAGCAAGAGTAGGTCATATTGGACTCTATAGGGATCCAGAAACATTACAACCTGTAGAATACTACTGTAAACTTCCAGCAGATATCCATGAAAGGGATCTAATCGTTGTGGACCCTATGTTAGCTACTGGTGGCTCTGCTAAAGCAGCTATTCAGTTTATAAAGGATAGAGGTGCTACAAGTATTAAGTTGATGTGCCTTATAGCTGCACCTGAAGGAATTAAAGCAGTTGTTGAAGCTCATCCAGATGTGGAAATTTTTATAGCAGCTGTGGATGAAAAACTAAACGAGCACGCATATATAGTTCCTGGATTAGGGGATGCAGGAGATAGATTGTTTGGAACTAAGTGATAGGGGCAGGTAAAGGTTAAGATTAAGGTTAAATAAATTTAAAAGAGAGGTTTGACACATGGGTCAAACCCTACATTTTGTCATTCTGAATGGGAATAAATTTGAATATACATTTTAAACCACATAAGTTATGTAGTAATTAAAAGCAGGTACGAATTAATTCGTACCTGCTTTCGTTTATTACTTGATTATTTTTTGTAGTTCCCTTGGAATTCCCCAGAATGAATAGTCATTTGAGGGGTTATATTCGGAAGATTTTTTTGAATCCTCATACTCTTTAGATATAGGGACTCCCCAAAAATGTGCATCTTCGGCAGTAAGAGTATTATTAGGTAATATCATAGACTTACTAATGCTATAGCTTGTAAGCCTAGAAAATATACCGATGAATACCAATAATGATAGAACTAATACCAGTGTCTTTTTACTACGTAACATAAAGTGTCCTCCAAATTCATTATCTAATATAAAATAGATAGAGATATATTGATGAAATAAATATTGATAAAATCATTAGTGGAAAAGCTATTTTCATATATTGGAAAAATGAAATCTTGTGTTTATGTTTTTCTAGTATTCCTGCCACAACAACATTTGCTGAAGCGCCCACAAGAGTTCCATTGCCACCTAAGCAAGCACCCAGTGCAAGTGCCCACCATAAGGGTGTAATATTTATTGCTGAAAGTACACCTATACTTTTGATTAGTGGAATCATGGTTGCAACAAAAGGAATATTATCTAAAAAGGCAGAAGCAATACCAGCCACCCATAAAATTAATAAAGTAGTCAACATAAGGTCTCCTTTTGTTAGGTCTAAAAATCCTTTTGCAATATAATCTATAACACCAACTTCCTCTAATGATCCAACTAAAATAAATAAGAAAGCAAAGAAAAATATAGTAAGCCATTCAATTTCGTGAAAAATATCTTCAGGATCAACCTTACTTATAAGCAATAATAATGCCGCTCCAGATAAAGCAACTGTAGCAGTTTCCATTCCAATAAATTGATGTGATGCAAAACCTACAATAGTCAGAGCTAAAACAAATAAGGATTTAATCAATAATCTTTTATCCTTTAATGCTAAGTTTTCATCTAAACTCATAATTTTTGCTTTTAATTCCTCTTTTACATGTAATTTAGACTTATACATTTTCTTTATGATAAGAAATGTAACTATAAATATTACAAGAACAACTGGAGCAAGATTAATAAAAAAGTCCATAAAGCCTAAATTTGTTTCACTTCCAATCATGATATTTGGTGGATCTCCAATAAGAGTGGCGGTTCCTCCAATATTAGCCGCTAGGATCTGTGTTATCATAAAAGGTATAGGGTCTATTTGGAGTGTTTCTGTAATAACTAAAGTAACAGGAACTATTAGTAAAACAGTTGTTACATTATCCAACAATGCTGAAGATATGGCGGTGATTACTACTAATGTAATCAAAATTTTCCACGGCTCACCTTTTGCTAATTTTGCAGCTTTAATTGCTACATACTGAAATAAACCAGTCCTTTTTAATATATTGACAATAATCATCATACCAATTAGCAATGTGATTGTATGAAAGTCAATAGACTCAAAGGCAAGCTCAAGATCTAACACCTTGAAAAGTACTAATAAAACAGCTCCCACAAAAGCTATTATAGTACGATTAATTTTTTCAGAAACAATTATTCCATACGTAATAATGAATATAGTAAGTGCAGTAATAAGTTGAGATTGACTTTCCATAATATTTTCCTCCTAAAATTCTACATAAACATAACTATGTTTTAAAACAACGTACCTATTTTAACTCTTTTTGAGTTATTATCAAAACCTCACTAAAGCTTTATGAAGTTCATAGGTGACAATAGGTTTCGATTAAAGCAAAATACATATCTTTTGTTAAGTATTACAATATTTTAATTCTTTTATAGTAAATTTTCATAAAAAAAGACCCAGGCTCCTAAATGGAGTCTGGATCTTTTTCAAAATATATTCTTTCACTCATATCTTTTGTTTCGAGAATTAGTTTCTGCAATTCATCAATATTTGCTCCGATTTTCTCTGCTTGTGTGCGAGATACATTGTAATATAAATACAAATCCTCAAAATTTCTTAAAATTTCGCTTACTTTCTTATTAATATCAATAAATTTTTGGAACTTTTTACTGTTTTTTGCGTTTCTAATTTGAGCTATATCATGTTTTATAGTTTCAATAACATCCTCTTGAGATTCATAGGTACCAACATTTAACGGATAAGGGGTAGCCCTTTCAAGAAAGTACCTGCCCTTTTTATTAATATGGTATACATACTTTACCTTAGTTCCTTCTATATCAAATTGTACATAATGCATAATACCCCTTATAACTTCAACTTTTGCACCCATTTGCTTAAGTTTAATGTAATGCATATCTTGCTCTACTCCCATAAAAATTTCTGCCATATATATTCACTCCTTTTAATAGGTTACAGACTTTAATTTAATTGTAGCACTTCTTGTAAATTTATAAAAGAAATAATAAATTTCCCCTCGAAGAGTTGGAAGAAGTCAATACTCAACAGTAGTGAGTATATGTGGTATAATAATTTTAGCAATAAAATATTCTATAATATATATCTATCAATTGTCAATGGGGGAGTTATTTGTGAAACGAAGGGATAAGCATAATTATTACTTAGATATTGCTGAAACGGTGTTAGAACGAGGTACATGCTTACGAAGAAATTATGGGGCAATTATCTTGAAAAATGATGAAATAATAGCAACTGGATATACTGGATCGCCTAGAGGTAGAGCAAACTGCTCTGATTTAGGTTATTGTATAAGGAAGACTATGAATATACCGCGAGGATCTCAATATGAAATATGTAGATCAGTTCATGCTGAGGCAAATTGTATTATATCTGCTAGTAGACGGGATATGATTGGTTCAAGTCTATATTTAGTGGGAAAAGAAAAAGATACAAATAAGTTAGTCCATAATGCAAATTCTTGTACTATGTGTAAAAGAATGATCATAAATGCAGGCGTTGAGGAAATATATATCAGAGATACAAAAGAAGATTATAGAAAAATTCATGTTCAAGATTGGATTGAATATGATGATTCTTTGTCAGGGGAAATGAAGTATTAAGGAAAATATCGTAAGTTATCGTTTTTGTCATTCTGAATGGAACGATAGTGGAATGAAGAATCTTGAAAGCCAGTCAAATGCACAGATTCTTCGCTACACTCAGAATGACATTTTCGAGGGTTCTTTATATAGGCTAATTTTTTCAGCAATCAAAGCTATATAAAAAAGATTGTAACGTATTTTTATTTATTGCATATTATAAATAGGCGACTAAATTCTCTATAAGGGTATTCAGACTAATAATGATTTGAATTTCTTCATACTGATAATAAAGGTATAAGAAAGATAATCTATAGGTATAATAAGGCAGGGAATTAATACAATTTGATTACATTTTGTAGAATTCATTGATTTTTATAGGAATATATTGTAGAATAACTCTGAATATGTCTGTGAATAAGGAGTGTTTTGTGTGAATAAATACTTTCTTGTATTTTTCATTGCAGCTTTTGTGGCGTTGATAATAACTCCTATAGTTAAAAAGTTAGCTGAAAAGCTAGGAGCTATAGATGTACCAAAGGATGATAGGAGAGTACATAAAAAACCTATTCCTCGGCTAGGAGGATTAGCTATTTACATGGGTTTTATGGTAAGTGTAATTGCATTGATTCCTATGGATACAAAGATTGTATCTATGTTAATAGGAGGAACGCTTATTGTAATAATGGGTGTAGTAGATGATATAAAGCCTTTGCCAGCCAAGGTTAAGCTAGTATGGCAAATCATATGCTCTATGATTCTTGTGATGGCAGGTTTAAGAATAGGAAAATTTACTATTCCCTTTACTGGGGGAGAACTTATATATTTAGGTTTGCTTAGTGTACCTGTAACTATATTTTGGACTGTAGGTATAACTAATACATTAAATCTTATAGATGGGTTAGATGGTCTTGCGGCAGGAGTTTCTATAATAGCAGCTCTTTCCCTGTCTTATGTTGCCTATGTTCATATACCAGAAAATGGACCTCTTGGGACTGTTACTGTGATGATGACACTAGCTATTGCAGGTGCAGCTATGGGATTTTTGCCTTATAATTTTAACCCAGCAAAGATATTTATGGGAGATACAGGCTCCCTCTTTTTAGGATATATGTTGGCAGCTATATCTATATTTGGTTTTATTAAAGGAGCAACAGCTTTAGCTACAGTAGTTCCAGTTTTGGCATTAGGCTTACCGATTTTTGATACTACCTTTGCTATTCTGAGAAGAGCTATAAATGGAAAACCAATAATGCAGGCAGATAAAGGACATTTACATCATAGATTATTGTCTACAGGTATGGGGCAAAAAAGAACTGTACTGATTTTGTATGCTGTCAGTGGTGTGTTTGGTGTGAGTGCTGCTCTTATGTCTAATAGTAAGCTTATGGACTCTATGATTACATTGCTAGTGGCTAGTGTGCTTATGTATATTACTGTGGTATTTAGAAATGTTCAAAAGGAAAAAAGTACAAATAAAGAATAAATACCAGGAAGAAATTCCTGGTTTTTTTTAAGGGCGGTTACGGCTAACGGCTAACAGCTAACAGCTAACGGCTAACAGCTAACGGCTAACAGCTAACCACTAACTAGGAAGCGAGGTATGCCGTATGAATAAATTAAAAATCATGTCAATTTTTGGGACGAGACCTGAGGCTATTAAGATGGCTCCTGTGGTAAAGGAATTGGAAAAACAGGAAGATATGGAGTCTGTGGTTTGTGTAACAGCTCAACATAGAGAAATGTTGGATCAGGTTTTAAGTCTATTCCATATAAAACCACAATATGACTTAAATATTATGAAAGCTGGACAAAGTTTGAGTGAAATAACCTCTAGGGCTATTTTAGGTCTTGAAAAAGTTATTATAGAGGCTAGACCAGACTTGGTTTTAGTGCATGGAGATACTACTACCACTTTTGCAGGAGCTTTGGCAGCATATTATCAGCAGGTAAAAATAGGACATGTGGAGGCAGGATTACGTAGTAATAATAAATATTCCCCTTACCCAGAGGAAATGAATAGATCTCTAACTGGGAGACTAAGTGATCTACATTTTGCTCCAACCTTAGGAAATAAAGAAAATCTGTTAATGGAAAATATAAAAGACGAAGATATTTTCATAACTGGAAATACAGTTATTGATGCACTATTAGAGGTTGTTGATGATAAGTATAAATTTGAAGATCAGCGATTAAATCAAATAGATTTTTTGAATAAGAAAGTGATTCTTCTTACTGCTCATAGAAGAGAAAACCTAGGAGAACCTATGATAGGTATTTTTAATGCTATAAAAGAGATTGTAGAGGATAATCAATTAGTGGAAGTAGTTTTCCCAGTACATTTAAACCCAAGAGTACAAGAACTAGCTAGGAATATACTAGGTGGTATGGATAGGGTACATCTGATCTCACCCTTAGACTATGAACCTTTTGCAAATCTTATGGCTAAGGCACATATTATATTGACTGATTCTGGTGGGATACAAGAGGAAGCACCTTCCTTAGGAAAGCCCGTATTAGTGCTAAGAACAGAGACAGAAAGACCTGAAGCTGTTGGGGCGGGTACTGTAAAAATGGCAGGAGTAGAGAAGGATAATATATATAGATTGACTAATGAGTTGTTGAATAATGATACAGCATATCAAACAATGGCAAACTCTGTAAATCCATATGGAGATGGAAAGGCGGCAAAGCAGATAGTGAGGATTATAAGGGAACGACTTGGGAGAAGGCCTTAGGAAATAATGCTCTTACTCGCGAGGCTGCTGAAAAGTCTTTGTTTTTGGCATTCTAAATGTAACGAAGTGGAGTGAAGAATCTTGAAAGCTATGCAAATACACAGATTCTTCGTTCAACTCAGGATGACATTTTAGAGAGTTCGTCACATTATTTGACTTTTTTAGTGATTTCTAATTCATTAACTCTTTTTATCCCCTAATACATATTCAATAATAAAAATGATTATAATAAAAGCAGTCTATTTCAACAACGGACTGTCTTTTTTATTATTGTGATTAAATCACTGAAGGAGAAATGATTATAATATAGAATAAGAATAATAGTGCTTATACAAAATATTCAAACAGTACTATAAATACTTTGTTAAAAAAATGTTTATTTTCATTAGAATGCTTGTATAATTATATTCAAGTTGATATAATTATGATGGAGGGATTTATTTGAAAGACAATTATGAAAACATTTTTAAAAATTTATCATTTTTAACTTACATAGGGATTATGATGATTCTGCCCATTATAGCTGCAGTATACTTAGGGAATATTCTTGATGACAAACTGGGTACAAGTCATATTTTTATTTTTGTATTTATAATATTAGGAGTAGCTGCAGGTTTCAGAAATGTCTATAAAATTGTAATGAAAGATGTATCAAATTCAGAAAAAGGGAATAGAAGGAATAAAAAGTAAAAAAGGTTAGTGGTTAGTAGTAAGTAGTTAGTGAAAAGATCTAGTTCTTTGTTCTTGGATATTAACTCTTTATCAAGAACTAGCGGCCAAGAATAATTTTTTTTATTCTTTTACTACTAACAACTAACCACTAACTACTAACTTTTTCACCTCTCACGAAAGGAGTTGATTTTCCTTGGGACTTACTTGGGATTTGCAGATAAAGATATTTAAGAATACCATTGTATTTGCAGCAATAGCTGCTGTTGTAATGACTATATTTATAAAACCTGTAATGCCTCTTCTTGTAGGTCTTCTCTTTGGAACCCTAATAAGTATGCTAAATTTCAGGGCGCTTGCATTAACCTTAGAAAAAGCTGTCAAGCTGCCCCCGGCCAAGGCACAAGTCTATGCAGGCTCGAGATATTTCATTAGATTTTTAACTAATGGCATTGTTATATTTGTATCAATAAAGGCTGATTATATTAGCATCATAGGGACAATAATAGGTTTGATTATCATAAAACTGGTGATTTTAAAGACCAACCTGTTTAATGATATGTCATATTTTAAAAAAATATTTAAAAGAAAGGAGGAAGACTAGTGGATGGAGGATTTGGCCCAAGGATAATTTTTGAGTTACCTGGTGGCATTCCAATAACAGAGACTGTCACATCAACATGGATCATAATGGCCTTTTTAATAGGCTTTTCATTTATTGCAACCAGAAAATTTGATAAAGTACCAAAAGGACTGCAAAATTTTCTTGAGTTGGTGGTAGATGGAATTTATGGGCTTACTGCTCAAAGTATGGGAGAAGAAAAGAAAAAAGCATTCTCTCCTTATATGGGTACGTTGATGATATTTCTAGTGTTTGCGAATCTGGCAGGACTGTTAGGTATTAGACCACCTACCGCTGATCTTAATACTACATTTGCTTTGGCTGCTATAACATTTATTATGATCCATGGTAATGGTATTAAGAAAAAAGGTGTAGGCGGATATTTAAAAGGATTCTTAGATCCTATTGCTTTAATGCTACCAATAAATATTATTGGAGAATTAGCTACACCTATTTCACTGTCATTCCGTCTCTTTGGAAACATCGTTGGAGGGCTTATAATCATGAATCTTCTATATGGAGCCCTTGGAGCACTAAGTGTAAAAGTAGGTATTGATATACCAGTCTTTATGACTGCTATACCAGCTCCATTGCACATTTATTTTGATGCTTTTGCTGGTATACTACAATCCTTCATATTTACAATGCTAACAATGGTGTTTGTTTCAATGGCAATGGATTAATCCATTCAGCATATAGGGAGGTGAACTGATGGAAAGTGCAAATTTTATTGAAATGTTTATTAACTGGCTTCTAACCTTTGATAAAAAAGCTTTAATATTAGCAGCATCAGCATTAGGAGCAGGAGTTGCTATGATAGCTGGAATAGGCCCTGGTATAGGACAAGGATATGCAGCAGGAAAAGGTGCAGAGGCAATGGGAACTAATCCAAAACATGGCAAACAGGCGACTATGACAATGCTTTTAGGTGCAGGTATTGCAGAAACCTCTGGGATCTTGGCATTGGTAATAGCACTGATTTTATTGTTTGGTAATCCCTTATTAGATATTGAAGGCAATGCGTTAGTAATTGCTTTTTCAGCGATAGCAGCTGGAATATCAATGGTTAGTGGAATGGGTCCAGGTATTGGACAAGGCTATGCTGCAGGAAAGGGCGCAGAGGCAGTAAGTAAAAGTCCTAAAAGCTCGAAACAATCTAATATGATAATGCTCTTAGGATCTGCTGTAGCTCAAACCTCTGGAATATTGGCATTAGTAATTTCACTGATTTTAATGTATGGTAATCCTCTGATACTTCAAGAGGGTAATGCAATGGTAATAGCTATGTCTGCATTAGCAGCAGGTATTGCAATGCTTGGTGGAATAGGACCAGGAATTGGTCAAGGTTATGCCGCAGGAAAAGGAACTGAGGCGGTAGGCATAAACCCTCACGGTTCAAGGCCATCCACACTTGTAATGCTGTTAGGGTCAGCTGTTGCTCAGACTTCTGGAATTTTTTCTTTAGTTATTGCATTGATTTTAATGTATTCTAATCCTTTGATTACATTAGAGGGAGCTTGGATTATATTAGCTGCATCTAGTCTTGGAGCAGGTTTAGCAATGATAGCAGGAATAGGACCTGGTATAGGACAAGGATATGCAGCAGGAAAAGGTACAGAGGCAACAGGTAAAAGACCTAAACAACAAGCTACTATTGTTAGGACAATGATATTAGGCCAAGCAGTAGCACAGACAACGGGTATATATGCTTTGGTTATAGCCTTAGTGCTAATGTTTGCAAATCCGTTGATTGGACTGCTGTAAGTAAAAGTTAGCGGTTAGCAGTTAGCCGTTAGCGGGAAGAGAGAAAAGAAAAAAGAGAAAAGAGAAAAGAGTAGTTAGCAATGAAAGAAAGCGATATAATTGTTTTTTAGGTTTTAAGGTTTTACGGCTAACCGCTAACCTTATATTGCAAAGTAAAATTTGTGAATTTCAAACATTAAACTTTTAAACATATATGCATAAAGGAGGAATTTATATTATGGAACCTATTACAGGAAGAGCGTTGATATTAGCATGTTCTGCTATTGGAGCTGGATTGGCTATGATTGCAGGTATAGGACCTGGTATTGGTCAGGGATATGCTGCAGGTAAAGGTGCAGAAGGTGTTGGAAGACAACCAGAAGCTCAGGCAGATATAATTAGAACAATGTTACTGGGTGCTGCTGTTGCAGAGACAACTGGTATTTATGGTTTGGTTATTGCTTTGATTTTATTATTTGCAAATCCACTAATTGGCCTGCTGTAATAACAATTGAAGGAGATGAACTAACATCTCCCTCTTATAATTATTGCTTGTGAAAGGAGGCAGCATTTTATGATAAAGGCGGGATTGGTGGAATTTAACTGGACCTTCGTATTTCAAATAATAAACACATTAATATTATATTATGCAATGAAGCGTTTGCTTTTCAAACCCGTAACTAGTTTCATGGAATCAAGACAAAACTCCATAGCAGAGTCTTTAAGTGAGGCAGAAACAAAGGAAGCAGCGGCGGAAAAGCTGAAATTGGAGTATCAATCTAAGCTAGATGGAGCTCAAGATGAGGCAAGAGACATTATTCGTCAAGCTACCAAGCGTGCTGATCAAAGATCTAGTGAAATCGTTCAAGAGGCTCAAGGAGAAGCTAAGAAGGTTATGGAAAGAGCAGAAGCAGAGATAAAAAGAGAGCAGAAAAAGACTGTTAATTTATTGAAAAATGAAATGGCTACTCTAGCGATAATGGCTGCTGGAAAGATGATTAATAAAAGTTTAGATGGTGAAAGTCACAACCAATTAATCAAAGAATTTATTGATGAGGTAGGAGAAGAAGCATGGAAAAATTAGTTGCTAAAATCTATGCACAGGCCCTCTTTGATGTAGCCATTGAAAGTAATATGTTGGATAAATTTAATGAAGAGCTAAACTTTATAAATGAGACTTTTGTACAATATCCAGACCTTTATACATTGTATAAAACACCTAGGATTGACACTGATGATAAAAAAGAAATTATAGCTCGGATTTTTCAAAATGGAATTAGTAAGGAAGTATTAAATTTTTCCAAGATTCTTTTGGATAAGGGTAGAGCTAGTAGCTTTGAAGATATAGTTAAGGAGTATAAAAGGTTCGTAAATGCTCATAACAATATTATTGAGGCTGTAGCTATAACTGCAATACCAATGCAGGATATGGAAAAAGTAGCTTTAGAAAACAAGCTGTCAAACCTAACAGGTAAGGTTGTAAGGCTTGAAAATAAAATAGACAATTCAATACTGGGTGGCATTCTTGTGAGAATCGGAGACAAGGTTATAGATGGAACTATACAAAGTCGTCTGAATCAGTTACAGGAAAACCTTGTAAAAATAATAGTTTAGGTAATAGGGGTGATATGACAATGAATCTCAGACCTGAAGAAATAAGCTCAATTATAAAAGAGCAGATAAAAAGATATGAGAGTAAGCTTCACGTTACAGATGTAGGTACAGTTATTCAGGTTGGTGACGGTATTGCCAGAATCCATGGATTGGAAAAATGTATGTCTGGTGAGTTACTAGAATTTCCTGGAGATATTTATGGAATGGCACTAAATCTTGAAGAAGATAATGTAGGTTGCGTTCTGATGGGATCAGATGAAAAGATTAAAGAAGGCGACGTAGTTAAACGTACTGGTCGTATTGTGGAGGTTCCAGTAGGAAATAGTTTGATAGGTAGGGTTGTAAATGCCCTAGGGCAACCAATCGATGGAAAAGGCCCGATTCAAACAGATAAATATAGACCTGTAGAATCAGAAGCACCTGGTGTTATAGATAGAAAATCAGTTCATCAGCCTCTTCAGACAGGTATCAAAGCAATAGATGCTATGATTCCTATAGGAAGAGGTCAAAGGGAGTTGATTATCGGAGACAGACAGACTGGTAAAACTGCCATAGCTATTGATACTATCCTTAACCAAAAAGAGGAAGATGTAGTTTGTATATATGTTGCAATTGGTCAAAAGAAATCTACTGTAGCTCAGATAGTTAATACTCTTGAAGAAAGAGGTGCTATGGATTATACCATTATTGTATCAGCTACTGCTAGTGAGCTAGCGCCACTACAGTATATTGCTCCTTATGCTGGTGTTTCTATGGGTGAGGAATTGATGCATAATGGGAAAGATGTACTTATAATATATGATGATTTGTCCAAGCATGCTGTTGCATACCGTACTATGTCATTACTATTACGTCGTCCACCAGGTCGTGAAGCGTATCCAGGAGATGTATTTTATTTACATAGTCGTTTGCTAGAAAGAGCTGCAAAGCTAGATGATAAATTAGGTGGAGGCTCTATTACAGCACTACCTATCATTGAAACCCAAGCTGGGGACGTATCCGCTTATATTCCTACAAATGTTATTTCTATTACAGATGGACAGATATTTCTTGAATCAGAGCTATTCTTTTCAGGACAGCGTCCAGCAGTAGATGCTGGTATATCTGTATCTAGGGTTGGTGGAGATGCTCAAGTAAAGGCTATGAAGAAGGTTGCAGGAAAGATTAAGTTAGAACTAGCCCAGTATCGTGAGTTGGCTTCCTTTGCTCAATTTGGTTCAGAACTTGATAAGGATACTCAAGAAGTATTAGCTCAAGGGGAACGGTTGATGGAAGTGTTAAAGCAATCCCAGTATTCACCTATAAAAGTAGAGCATCAAATAATGGTAATCTATACTGCAATTAATAAACATCTAAGAGATATACCAGTTGAAGAGATAAGCAGATTTGAAAAAGAGTTTATTAGATTTATGGATAGTAGTCATTCAGAAATAGGCGCTAGTATAAAAAGTGAGGGTGTTCTTTCAGAGGAAACCGAAAATAAATTAAAAGCTGCCATAGAAGAATTTAAACAAACCTTTTTTAAAGGCTTGTAATTAATAATTAAAAATTAATAATTAATAATGAATAAATTTAAAGAAATTAATAATTAAAAATGAATAATTAATAATTAAAAGATAAATTAAAAAAGAAAAATAGACGTAGTTTGTGGTCTTGAACTTAATTATAAATTATTAATTATAAATTATTAATTAATTAATGTCCAACCCGAGGGGGTGAGTAGATGGCAGGCGTAGGAATGAATGATATAAAACGCCGAATTAAAAGTGTTAATAGTACTAAGCAGATAACTAAGGCTATGGAGCTAGTAGCTTCGTCAAAGCTTAGGAAGGCAAGGGAAAGGGTAGAAAAATCTAGACCATATTTCCATGCCATAAAAGATACTGTTCACGATATATTCTCCAATGCCAGTAATTTAAAGCACGAATTTATAAAAGAAAGAGAAATCAAAAAAAGTTGCTTTATTGTTATTACATCGGATAGAGGCCTTTGTGGAGGATATAACTCTAATGCTATTAAAAAAGCTGTAAAAGCTATGGATGGGAAAGAAGAGGTTTCTGTTATTACAATAGGGCAAAAAGCTAGAGATTTTTTTAGAGCTAGACAATATGACTCTGATGGAGAATATACTCATATTTCCGAAAATCCAAGCTTTTCAGATGCGAAGAGCATAAGTAATCTTGTAATAAGTATGTATAAAAAAGGCATTGTAGATGAAGTGCATATTATATACACTCAATTTGTAAACACTGTTACCCAAAATCCCGAAGTCATAAGGCTGTTGCCATTAACTGGGGAGAAGAAGGAAGAAGAAAATGAAGATTTTGAGTATACGGAATATGACCCTTCTCCAAGTGTAGTGTTAAATTATCTAGTTCCAAAGTATGTAGAGAGTACTATTTATGGTGCATTGGTAGAATCTTCTGCTAGTGAACAGGGAGCTAGAAGAGTGGCAATGGAAAGTGCTACTGACAATGCAGAGGAAATGATTGATGACTTAACATTGAAATATAATAGAGCTAGACAAGCAGCAATCACTCAGGAAATATCAGAAATCGTTGGAGGAGCTGAGGCGTTACAATAGCTCTAACCAAAAGAAAGGATGTGAGTGCATATGGCGCAAAATGTCGGTAAAGTGGTTCAAATAATTGGACCAGTTTTGGATATAAAATTTAGTGAAGAAAATCTCCCAGAACTGCTCAACGCCATAGAAGTAGATGCTGGCGACAGAAAAGTTGTGGCTGAGGTTTCTAAGCATATAGGTGACGATACAGTTCGTTGTATTGCTATGTCTGCTACTGAAGGTTTGGTTAGAGGAATGGATGCTGTGAATACAGGAGGTCCTATAACTGTTCCTGTAGGAAAAGAAACTTTAGGTAGGTTGTTTAATGTTTTAGGGGAAACTATAGATATGAAAGAAGAAGTAAAGACTCAGGAAAGACTCCCGATTCATAGGCAAGCTCCAGCGTTTGATGAACAAGAGCCTTCTACACAAATATTTGAAACAGGCATAAAGGTTATAGACCTTATAGCACCTTATGCAAAAGGTGGTAAAGTTGGACTACTAGGTGGTGCAGGTGTAGGTAAAACCGTATTGATACAAGAGCTTATCAATAACATAGCTAAGGAGCATGGTGGACTTTCTGTTTTTGCAGGTGTTGGTGAAAGAACTAGAGAAGGTAATGACCTTTATCATGAGATGATAGAATCAGGAGTTATTGATAAAACTACTATGGTATTTGGACAGATGAATGAACCACCAGGAGCAAGAATGAGGGTTGGATTAACTGGACTTACCATGGCTGAATATTTTAGAGACAAAGCAGGACAAGATGTTCTTTTGTTTATAGACAATATTTTTAGATTTACTCAAGCAGGTTCTGAGGTTTCTGCTTTATTAGGAAGAATGCCAAGTGCTGTTGGATATCAGCCGACTTTGGCTACAGAGATGGGAGCACTACAAGAGAGAATCACCTCCACTAAGAAAGGTTCTATCACTTCAGTTCAGGCTATATATGTGCCAGCTGATGACTTGACAGACCCTGCTCCTGCTACTACATTTGCCCATCTGGATGCTACAACTGTATTATCCAGGGCTATTACTCAGCAAGGTATTTATCCTGCTGTGGATCCATTGGATTCTAGTTCAAGGATAATGGATCCTAATATATTGGGAGAAGAACATTATAAAGTATCTAGGGCGGTTCAAGAGGTGCTTCAAAGATATAAGGAATTACAGGATATTATTGCTATACTAGGTATGGATGAATTATCTGATGAAGATAAACAAACTGTTGCTAGAGCAAGAAGAATCCAAAGATTTCTGTCTCAACCTTTCCATGTGGCAGAGCAGTTTACAGGTAGCCCTGGAAAATATGTACCACTTAAAGAGACTATACGAGGTTTTAAAGAAATTCTTGAAGGTAAGCATGATAATCTCCCAGAGTCAGCTTTCCTATTTGTAGGAACTATAGATGAAGCAGTGGAGAAGGCTAAAAAGTAGTTACGAGTTACAAGTTACGAGTAATAAGATAAAGAATGGCTGTAGGGGCGAACTGTGTTCGCCTTGATAAAAGAATGGTTGTAGGGGCGAACTGTGTTCGCCTTGATAAAAGAATGGTTGTAGGGGCGAACTGTGTTCGCCTTAGGTAAAAGAATCGTAGTAGGGGAGGGCCTTTGTGCTTTCCCGAAAAACAATCCGTTCTCACGGAGGTGAAAATATTGGCTTCAACTTTTGAACTAGAAATAATAACTCCTGATAAAGTGTTTTATAAAGGACCAGTGGAAATGGCTGTGGTTAGAACTGTTTCAGGAGATGTGGGTATTGAAAAAGAGCACATGTCTATGGTGAGCCCACTGGCTGTAGGGATAGTAAAAATCATAGAAAAAAAAGGACAAATGAAAGAAGCTGCTTGTGCTAAAGGTTTTGTGCAGGTAAAGCAAGATAAAACTACTATACTAACTGATGCAGCTGAGTTTGCTGATGAAATTGATGTGGATAGAGCTCAAAAAGCTGCTGATAGGGCGGAAGAAAGACTAAATAAGAAAAATCCAGATGTAGATATAATCAGGGCACAAATAGCACTAGATAAAGCTTTAAATAGACTTAGGATATCAAAAGAAGACTAGTGAACTCGTTTTGCTAAAGCAAAACATCGAAGCGTCAGATGGAGACTCTATTCCACCTGAAGTAAAAAACTTTACTCTCCCACTTATATAAGTGGGAGTCTTAAAAATTGATAAAAATTCCCAAATTGTGTAATTTGGGAATTTTTATGTGTTTTGAATTTTATATAGGGTATAAGAGAAAAATAGTAAGAGAACTAAAAACCATTCGAGATTAGTGAAAAACTCATCGGTTTTGTCATTCTGAATGCAGTGATAGCGGAATGAAGAATCTTGAAAGCTACTCAAATACTAAGATTCTTCGCTACGCTCAGAATGACATTTTCGAGAATTTGTCATATTATTTGACTCTTTTACTGGTCGGGAGCCATCCTGGAGGTGTATAAATTTTGCCCAAAGATAATCTTGAAAAATATATAGATTTTGGCCTTTCTGGCTCTTATCAAATCAAAGCCCATGAAAAAAAATACTGGCTTGGAGAGTTTAGAGAAAGAATAGCTTTTGCATTAACAAAAGAGCAAATTTATCGAAAAGAAGCTATGAAAATAGTGGAAGAAAAAATAAAAGATCCAAGAGTAGATAGAGTAGTAGTACATAATGGTGTTAGCGAAATTGTAGCTGGCAAATATATGGATATTGCAAATAAATATAAAAAGGATTTTAAAATGATAGATATGCAAAATACTAATCAAGAGATAGTATTGATATTGGCTAGTAATGAGGCTATCAATGAAGAAAAGGTTGTCCTAGAAGAGTTGCCATTGTTACCAGATAAATTTTATAATGCTAGAAATAACAAGCTATGCAAAGTTCATATGAAAGAGTTGGAAGATGAAGCACCTATGTTTGTAGATGAATTTAAAGAAATAAGTTTTTTTGATAAAATGATGGGAATTAAATGTGGTGTTTGCAATATAGACAAGGGAAATTAAGGCCTATAACCGTGCATTTTTAAAACAAAAATCATAATTGAATATGTATATTACTTTTTCCCACGGTCAATACTTTTATTAACAGGGAAGAGAGTTGTAAGGAAAATATGTTTTCGTCCCCCTTTAACAT
>SWCH01000617.1_pt1 | contig 39183 bp, 37 predicted proteins | sample 4690051 | NCBI WGS metagenome assembly SWCH01 (sample SAMN10267282, study PRJNA491770) | bioreactor metagenome | isolation source: DHS bioreactor inoculated with | place: Japan: off Shimokita Peninsula | reverse complement strand
ATTTTGTTTCTATTTGTAAAATGGACTTATTTCAGTAGAGTCTTAATTGATTAATCTCGAGAAATCCAACGCTTGAGGCCATCGGGCTGTTGAAAACTGGTAATTTTCTCAAGTAGTGATACGGGATCACTATCGCTTAATAATAAAACTTTATGTTCAGCATAAATAAAATTTTCCCGGAGGGCATGTTCAACCATGGCTAATAAAGGATCAAAGTAATGTGACACATTTAATAGACCAATCGGTTTTTGATGGATTCCAATTTGTGCCCATGTCAAAGTTTCGAACAATTCATCAAACGTGCCAAAGCCACCGGGTAGAGCAATAAAAGCATCAGCTAATTCGCTCATCCGCGCTTTTCTTTGATGAATGTCGGGAAGTACTTCTAGTTTGGTCAGATTGGCATGAATTAATTGTGGTTCATTTAGAAGCATAGGAACCACACCAACAACCTTTCCGTTGTTATCTAAAACCCCATTCGCAACGGCGCCCATTAAGCCAGTTTTTCCAGCCCCATACACGAGTGAAATGTTTTGTAATGCTAACAACTGCCCTAAATGATAGGCAGCTTCGTAATAGTGTTGTTTAAGTCCATCCGCAGACCCACTATAAACACAAATTGATTTAACGGTATTTGTCATTCTTTCCTTTGTAGCCGTTCAGTCTCTGAATAATTTATCAATTGATTTTAGCTTAAAGTATTTCATTAATCCGAATTATATAGAAATTTGAAATTTGCAACTTTTTGTTCCGTTGAGTTGAATGGATTGAAGAAGGGTGACTTTTTTTTCAAGAAAATCCTCAATGATTTTTCGATCCATTTCGCAAAGAAGAGGATTTTTCTGAATAATTTGCCGGTAAGGACAATTAGAAAAGTAAATTACCGGACCTGAATATTGCGTCTCCCAGCGTGCATTATAATTTTGTTTCGTTAATCCAATGATCAGGTCATTAAATTTAACGATGGTAGATTTAGTATTGCTTGTTTCTATTTTGGAAGATATATATTTAGAAATTTTTGAGATCACATTCTCATCCAATGGAACAAATGAAAAAACAGCATTTATTAAACAGGGTAGATTGTGAGCAAAATACGCATGATCGATTTTATATCTCATTGCGGGTCTACCTCTTTTCCCGGATTCGGGTTGAAGTCGATAAATAGCTCCGGTTTTTAACAATTTCATGATGTGATAGCGAATATCAGCTTTAGTTAAGCTGAGAAAAATTGACAATTCATAAATTGTCAAAGATTCATTTTTAGAAAGTATTGATAAAATCTCATCTTGAGTTGATCTATGCATTTTTACCTAATTAAGAAAAAAATTTTTTTCTTAATTATATCTTGAACTTTCCATTTCATCGGTTAGAATTGATATGTATCAATTAAATCTTAACCAAAGAGGGTATGATGCCATCTGAAAAAATTAACAATCCGCTTATTAATGTTCCCCCTGAATTACAAAACCAAATCACAATCACCACACTGGATAAAATATATAATTGGAGCAGATCTAACTCATTGTGGCCAATGATGTTTGGTTTAGCCTGTTGTGCTATTGAAATGATTATAACCGCCGCTAGTCGTTATGATTTTTCTCGCTTTGGCATGGAAGTAATGCGCCCGAGTCCCAGACAAGCTGATGTAATGATCGTTTCAGGCACCGTTACAAAAAAAATGGTCCCCCAAATTGTGCGTCTTTTTAACCAAATGGGTGAACCGAAGTATGTTTTAGCGATGGGAGCGTGTGCCTCGGGTGGAGGACCCTTCAAAGAAGGCTACAATGTGGTATCCGGGATTGACAAATTTTTACCAGTGGATGTTTACATTCCAGGATGCCCACCAACTCCTCAAGCTTTATTACATGGTTTAATTGTGCTACAAAAGAAAATTCAAAGAGAAAAATTAGCTGATGCAGAATGGTATAAAAAGGATTTTCATGAAGAAATTCCTGTTCCTATCTTAGGACCTGATTTAATTGATCCAAGAAAATATCATTTGTTTAAAAAAGAAAATGAAGAACTGCCTGAGGAATTGGTGGCAGAAACTGGTGTAAAAGGAGAAGAGGCGTAATATGGCTGATGAAACGCTTGTATCAGATTTACCAGCATTAGATTCAATTTATCCGGAAAAGGTAACGCTCGATACCAGACCAGGTTACGGTGGTTTCATTGTTCCGCGTGAGCATTTAATGGAGATTGCAAAAGTGGTTCATGACGTTTGGGGATATGACATGTTGTCATCACTCACCGGGGTGGATTATTTTCCCGATACAATGGAAGTTGTTTACCATTTGTATCGTTCCCTGGGTGGTGGTGCATTAGTCCTTAAAGTCCAGGTTCCCAGAGAAGATGCGGTGGTCCCCTCTCTATATTCCATTTTCAACGGTGCTGAGTTTCAAGAACGAGAAGCATGGGATTTGCTGGGAATTAAATTTGAAAATCACCCGGATCTTCGACGCATTTTAATGTGGGAAGGATTTGCTGGGTTTCCTTTGAGAAAAGATTGGAAGGAGCCATATTTTGAAGAAGAATCCAAGCCATTTTCCTCTCGATGGCCAGAAGGTGTTGCTGAGCATGCTGAGAATAAAAATATTTTTGGTGCGAATGTAAAATATCCTGAAAATTTTGATCCAGAAAAATGGATAGCCTCTGGTGAGGAGGCTTTGTATTTAGGGCTAGAAAAATCAGGTACCAAAGCAGATCTGGAAACTGAATCGATCGTCATTAATTTGGGACCTCAACACCCTTCCACGCATGGTGTTTTTCGGATGGCAGCATTAATTGAAGGAGAAACAATTCTTGATCTAAAGCCTTCTTTTGGATATCTACATCGAAACCATGAGAAAATTGGTGAGCGGAATACGTTCCTCCAAAATATGCCTTTTACAGATCGATTGGATTACATCAGCTCGATGAGTAATAACTTTGGTTATGCTTTAGCGGTTGAAAAATTAATGGGTGTGAAACCTCCTGAGAGAGCGGAATATATCCGCGTTATCATGGCAGAATTGACGCGGATCGCCAGCCATTACATGTCAATTGGATTTTTGCTAAATGATTTGGGAGCATTTTTTACACCTGCGTTGTATGCACTCAAAGAACGTGAATTGATTTTGGATATTTTCGAAGCGGTGTCCGGGTCGAGAATGATGTGCAACTACTTCCGGTTTGGTGGTCTTGTGAGAGACCTTCCCGTTGGCGTTCATGAGAAGATCAAAAATCTGGTTTTTGAACGCTTGCCAGGGAAGGTGGATGAATTTGATCAATTATTGACCGAAAACGAGATCGTCCGTTCTCGTTGCATGGGTATTGGTGTCATAAATGCTGAACAAGCAATTAATCTATCGGCGACTGGTCCAATCCTTAGAGCCAGTGGAGTTCCATATGATATTCGCCGGGCTGATCCATATAGTATTTACGAGCGGTTTGAGTTCGACGTACCGGTTCTCTATCATGGTGATATTTATGACCGTTATTTGATTCGAATCGCCGAAATGCGACAGAGTTTACGTATCATTCAACAAGCTATCACTCAAATTCCGGAAGGGCCTATCTTTGAAGGTAAAGCGCAATATCAGGTAAAGGTTCCTGCAGGTGAAGCCTATGGAAGAGTGGAGGCTCCAAAAGGGGAGCTTGGCTTTTATGTCGTATCGAACGGGCAGGCGAATCCCTGGAGGTACCACGTAAGAGCGCCATCTTTTATCAATTTGACCTCATTAAGACCCATGTGTTTGAACTATAAAGTGGCGGATGTAGTAGCCATCCTTGGATCAATTGATATTGTTTTAGGCGAAGTCGACCGGTAGGAGGAAAAAATGGGAATCAGTGGTATCGTAAAAGGACTGGGGATTACCTTAAAACATTTTTTGGATACCTATTTAGTTGATATCAAATACAAAGGGAAACGTTATGGAACAGAAGAGGGGATTGAAGATCGTAGATCCTTTGATACTGAAGGTATTTTTACCGTTCAATATCCTGAGGAAAAATCAAAGGTTCCCGAAGAGTTTCGATATATTCCGTTTCTGGTGTATGATGTAAACGAATCAGGAGAAAAGGACATACGCTGTACCTCTTGTGGCATCTGTGCCAAGGTCTGCCCTCCACAATGCATTTGGATAACCAGATCGGTAAATCCTGAAACTGGAAAACCTGTGCCCAAACCAGCAAAATTCTTTATTGACATCGATATTTGCATGAATTGCGGCTTGTGTGCGGAATATTGTCCATTTGAAGCCATTCGGATGGATCACGACTACGAAATCGCTAATATTGACCGAATGGCTCATCACATTTATGATTTAGACAAGTTACTTAAACCTTCCTCTTATTATGCTGAAATTCGCCCCACGCAATTTACAGAAGAAGAAGATGCCAGAAAAGAAAAAGAAGCCAAAAAAGCAGCTGCGAAAGCGGCTAGAGGAGCATAAACCAATTTCAAGGGTAATTAATTATTATGTACAATTCTGATACAGAAGTTATGTTTCCTGTGAGAGCCATTCCTGGACTGAAAGGATTAAGAGGTCCAAAATGGGATGAATTAATAGATTATGTTTTAAATGATGCCAATGATGAGGAGAAATTAGCATTTGTACTTACGATCGTGCGTCTGGTAGGTTGTAGTGGCTGCAATGCAGACTCTTTTAGGGCGATGAGAGGCTGTACAAAATGTGCTCAGCAATCCATCCGGCGCTTTAGGGGTGACGATGTTGACTTATTAAAGTTATACGAGAAATCAAAAATCGATATCGAAAATCATAACAAAGGTACCATATCCTAAAAATATTGAAAGGTAAAAAATGACTGTTAACAACATAACCAAAGAAGATGTTCTGGCTGCACTTTCCCGAGTACAAGAACCAGAATTACATAATGATCTCGTTTCATTAAATATGATCAAGGATATCTCTATCAGTGGATCAGAAATTAAATTCACTGTTGTTCTAACTACGCCGGCATGTCCCCTCAAAGGAAAAATCGAAAAAGAATCTAGAGATGCGGTAATGGCAATCCCGGGTGTTGAAAAGGTCGTGGTCGTTTTGGATTCAAATGTTCCAGCAGATGGTAGAAATCGTGGAAATTTATCCCTGCAGGCCAAAAATGTTGTGGCAATTGCTTCTGGTAAAGGTGGGGTGGGTAAATCAACCGTAAGCGTTAATCTTGCAGTGTCTCTGGCACAGGCTGGTGCAAGTGTAGGACTGCTGGATGCGGACATTTATGGTCCCAATATTCCGACCATGATGGGCGTTGAAAAATTGCCAGCATTCGAAGACAACAAAATTATTCCAGCGCTTGCGTATGGGGTTAAGTTGATGAGTATCGGGTTTTTGGTAAAACCAGGACAACCACTTATCTGGCGTGGTCCAATGTTGCATTCTGCTATTCGTCAATTTTTATCGGATGTGGACTGGGGTGAGATGGATTATTTAATTATTGATCTGCCACCTGGTACGGGTGATGCACAATTAAGTCTGGCTCAATCCATTCCGATTAGTGGTGGTGTCATTGTTACAACACCACAAGCAGTATCTCTGGAAGATGCCAGCCGGGGATTATATATGTTTAAACAATTAGACATTCCAATCCTGGGTGTAATCGAAAATATGAGTTTCCTTGAATTGCCAGACGGTCAGATTATGGAAATTTTTGGAAGCGGTGGTGGAGAAGCATTAGCCAAAGAAGCCAAAACTGAATTTTTCGGAAAAATTCCCTTAAATACAGATGTGCGTATTGGTGGGGATACTGGTAAACCAATTGTAATTTCACAACCAGATTCAAAAGCAGCGCAGGCATTAAAGAAAATATCAGAACTCGTTGCAGCAAAATTAAGTGTCGCCGCTTTGGACAGGAATTCAGGCATTCAACTAGAAATTGTCGAGTGAAAAATGGATAATAAACCCCAACGTAACGTTGTATCAGTTAGATTTTCCAAGGTTGGTAAGTTATACCACTTCGAAGCTGATACAGATATGAACATCAATCCTGGAGATCAAGTGGTTGTGGAAACTGCACGTGGGTGGCAATTAGGAGAGGTCGCTCAGATCATTGGAGATGTAAAAACTGCTGGTGAAGGTTCCTGGAAGAAAATTGATCGAAAAGCTTCAGAAAGAGATTTACAGCAACGAAAAAACAATGAAGAGAAGGAAGCAGAATTAATTGAATTTTGTAGGAGTGAAATCCGAGCGCAAAACCTCAATGGCGTTAAAGCAGTTTCCGCCGAATATAGTCTTGATGGATCAAAAATTTCTGTTCTTTACAGTTATGAAGGGGATGATAAAGTTGAATTAAGAAACCTGAAACAGGAAATCAATAAATTTGTGCATCATGCCCAGGTTGAATTAAGACAAATCGGGCCTCGAGATGTCGCCAAAATATTTGGCGGCATGGGTGCCTGTGGTTTACCCACCAGGTGTTGCTCCAAATTCCTGACCGATTTTAGTTCAATATCAATCAGAATGGCCAAAGAGCAGGGTATCTCATTAACACCAACCGAAATTACTGGCATGTGTGGCAGATTGCGCTGTTGTTTAATCTATGAATATGAGATGTATGTTGAGAACAGAAAACAATTGCCAAAACGAAATAAACGAGTTCTTACACCCGTCGGTGAAGGGAAAGTAATTGACGTCTTACCGCTCAAGATGGCAGTTGTCGTGGACATTCCTGAAGTTGGAAGAAAAGAATTTTTCAATTCGGATATTCAAATAGTTGATGGTTCTCAACCAATACAAGTTAAACCGATCGTGAAGACAGATATCATTGAGGAGGTGGTTGACGATAAAAAAAATACCACCGCAAAAGATGAATCAGGTCAATCAACAAATGTAAGAAATTCAAATAAAAAACAGCAAACTGGAAAAGGAAGAAGACCACGCTGGAGAAAACGACGGTCTTCAAATCAGAATAAAAATAATGACTGAACATAAATTCTTTAAATTAGCACAAGACCATTACAATTATTCAGTGCTTTTTAGAAGGGACTTTCACCAACATCCTGAGTTGGGATTTCAGGAGGAAAGAACTTCCGAAAAGATTGCTGAAGAATTGACAAGTTTGGGATTTGAAGTAAAAAAACACATCGGAAAAACCGGAGTAATCGGTATCTTAAAGGGTAAATTGGAGGGACCAACAGTCTTATTGCGATTTGATATGGACGCTCTACCGATCCAGGAAGAGAACACCACCGAGTATGTGTCCGAATATGCTGGCTGTATGCATGCCTGTGGACATGATGGACATATGGCAATTGGATTAACCATTGCAAAAATTTTGAGTTCCCATCGTGATCAATTGAAAGGGATGGTGAAGTTCATCTTTCAACCTGCTGAAGAAGGTTTAGGCGGCGCACTTGCGACGATTAAAGATGGTGTGTTAGACAACCCACACCCAGATTATTGTTTAGGATTGCATATCTGGAATGAAAAACCATTGGGCTGGATTGGCGTTAACCGAAATGCCATGATGGCAGGCGCGGACACATTTGAAATCATTGTCAGCGGAAAAGGCGGTCATGGTGGAGTTCCCCATAAGGCTGTTGACCCTATTGTAGGTGCTGCTCATATCATTACGGCTATACAGACCGTTGTCAGCCGTAATATTTCACCGCTTGATAATGCAGTTATCAGTTTTGGGAGTATACAAGGTGGTTCGACATTCAATGTGATTCCAGATTCAGTATATCTTTCCGGAACAATAAGGACATTTGACCCCCAGGTACGATTAGATCTGTTCAAAAGACTTGAAAAGGTCGCAAAATCAGTTGGGGAAGGGTTGGGATGTCTGGTTGATATCAATATTCAGGATATAACACCAGCGGTGATTAACAACCCCGAGATTGCATTGAAATTAAATCAGGTTGTGGAAAAGATTTTTCCTGCATTTTCAATTGATTTGGATTGTAAAACAATGGGCTCCGAAGACTTCTCTCTATTTTTGAACGAAGTACCGGGTTGTTTTTATTTTGTAGGCTCTGCTAATTCTGAGAAGAATCTGGTTTTTGGTCATCATCATCCAAAATTCGATTTTGATGAAGGTGTTTTACCAATCGCAGTTGCCAGTTTATTGGGAATGCTGGAAGAGTTGGGTGTTTTTTCCCATTCTATTTAAGATGGATGATCACATAAAATCCAGATTAATTGTATAAGGATCGCATTACAAAGTTCTCTTGACTGACAAGAGCTGAAAATGCTATACTAGCTATTGAGGATTAATCATCTGATTAATCAGATTAATAGTTATTGGTTATTTATGGCGATATTTTCAAATTCAACCAATCATTTGTCGGAATTTCTCAAATACATTGCCGAAAAATCTTCAATGGGGGAGGAAAGAATTCCAGCACTGGCCGTCCTCAGTAAAGAGCTACAGGTAAGTGTAGCCAGTTTGAGGGAACAATTAGAAGTAGCAAGGGCTTTAGGGTTTGTGGAAGTAAAACCTAAAACGGGCATTCGCTGGTTGCCCTATAACTTTACCCCATCGATATTATTATCTGTTACGTATGCCATTTCTATTTCAACAGATTACTTTGAACAATTCAGGGATTTACGTAATCATCTGGAGGGAGCATATTTTCTTGAATCAGCAGCGAAATTAACCAAAAGTGATATTGATAAATTAAACAGTATTGTTCTAAAGGCTGAAGAGAAAATTATATCTACCCCTCCTAAGTTACCACATACAGAACATAGAGAATTTCATGGAAAAATTTTCTCAAAAATAAAAAACCCATTTGTACAATCCATTTTTTCAGTGTACTGGGATATTTATGAATATCAGGGTTATGCGATTATTAATGACCAGGATTATCTGAAAAGAGTCTGGCACTATCACCGGCTGGTTCTTGAAGGAATTCAAGCGGGAAATATTCATCAAGCCCTGGCTGCATTTCTTGAACATAAGGATTTGATGATTAAAAATAAAAAGTCAGTACCTTCGCAAACTTTTGAATAACTACGATAGAAGGAGAGGCAATGTCCAAAAACATTAATAGTACCGGGAGTAATCTCTTGATAAAACCAAAAATCATCAATGATTTTGTCATAACCTTCAGCACAGTCAATGGATCCGGGAGTGCAACAGCAAACACAACTTTAATGCGTACATTTTTTAAGATGGGAATTCCAGTAACCGGAAAAAACATTTTTCCTTCCAATATCCAGGGTTTGCCCACCTGGTATACCTTAAGGCTTAGTAAAAAAGGTTACTTAGCTCGTGTAAAAGAAGATGATATTGTTGTTGCTATGAATCCATCCACCATTAATAAAGAGATTGATCAGATCGTTCCAGGTGGTGCTCTTTTTTACCCGGATGATTTAAAGATTTCAAATACCAGAGAGGATATTATTTACTATCCGATGCCAATTCGGAAAATTATTAAAGAATCTGAAGTGGCACCCAGCTTAAAAGATTATATTTCCAATATGGTATATGTCGGGATCCTGGCACAAATGTTAGAAATTCCACAGGACCTGATCCGGGAAGCTTTAAATTTTCATTTTAAAAACAAAGAAAAACCAGTTTCACTGAATATGGAAGTGATTCAAAAGTCTGCTGAGTGGGCCCGGGAAAACCTGACAAAAGTAGATCCTTACTATGTTGAGACAATGCAAGGTAATGAAGGTTGGATAATGACAGATGGCAACACTGCCGGAGCTTTGGGATCATTATTCGGTGGTGTTCAATTCACGGCCTGGTACCCGATCACGCCTGCATCCTCATTGGCTGAATCAATTCACGAATTTATCCCGGAATTGAGAACGGATCCTGTTTCTGGAAAGCAAACATCCGTGATCGTGCAAGCCGAGGATGAATTGGCAGCCATTGGGATGGCAATTGGAGCTGGCTGGGGTGGATTGCGATCGATGACCTCAACCTCAGGTCCTGGATTGAGCTTGATGACAGAATTTATTGGGCTGGCGTATTATGCTGAAATTCCAGTTGTTATCTGGGATGTTCAGAGAGTTGGTCCCAGTACAGGGTTGCCAACCAGGACAGCCCAGGGTGATATCACTTTTGTAAAATTCATGGGGCATGGAGACACAGATAATATTATGCTTTTCCCCGGGTCTGTTAATGAATGTTTTGAATTTGGCTGGAGGTCTTTTGATATCGCTGAACGGTTGCAAACACCTGTTGTGATCATGACGGATCTGGATTTAGGAATGAATGAATGGATGACTACGAAGTTCAACTATCCTGATCAACCAATGGATCGCGGCAAAGTGTTGTGGGAAGAAGATTTGCAGAAAATGCTGGACAAATACCAGAACGAATTTGGACGTTATAAAGACCTGGATGGGGATGGAATTACATACCGAACGCTGGTCGGTAATCAACATCCCCGAGCTGCTTATTTTACCCGCGGCACGGGTCATGATGAATACGCCAAATACACAGAGGATCCAGTGATTTGGGAGGAGAGCCTGACGCGAATTAAGAAAAAATTTGAGATAGGAAAACAATATCTTCCCAAACCTCTCATCCACTCAAATGGTTCCAAAAAAGGCATCATCTGTGTGGGATCAGCGTCCTTTGCAGTTGACGAAGCGCTTGACATTCTGGCAGAAGAAAAAATTAATTTAGATTGTATGAGAATTCGATCGATTCCATTTCATGAGGAAGTCAAGGATTTTCTATTTTCTCATGACCTGATCTATATTGTGGAACTTAACCGTGATGGACAACTATCTCAATTATTAACGCTTGCCGCACCAGATCAGGCGAAAAAATTTAGAAATGTAAACAAAATTGATGGACTTCCATTAACAGCAAAATGGATTGTAAGTGAGATCTGTAAGGTTGAGGAGGAATAATCATGGCAGAGACAGAAGTCAGAATAGGTAATGAAAATTATGCTGGGTTAACCAGAGCTGATTACCGGGGAGCTCCGAGTACCTTATGCCAGGGTTGTGGACATAATTCAATTTCCAGTCAGATCGTGGCTGCCTGTTTTGAATTGGGGCTTGTTCCTGAAAAAATTGTCAAATTCAGTGGGATTGGTTGTTCCAGTAAAAGCCCCACCTATTTTCTTAACCGCTCTTTTGGGTTTAATGCCTTACATGGCAGAATGCCTTCGGTGGCTTTAGGTGGATTGTTTGCGGATGTTACCGTCAAAGGTTTAGGGGTAAGCGGTGATGGAGATACAGCTTCGATTGGCATGGGACAATTTAAACATTTAGCACGCCGGAATATGCCGATGGTATATATTGTAGAAAATAATGGAGTATACGGACTAACCAAAGGTCAATTTTCAGCGACGGCTGAGGAAGGTTTATTACTAAAACGGCAGGGTATTAATACCTACTTACCAGTAGATATTTGCATGGAAGCATTGGTGACAAATGCATCCTTTGTGGCACGGGGTTTTGCAGGCGATCCAAAGCAATTAAAAAATTTACTAAAAGCCGCGTTAAGCCATGACGGGTTAGCCATCCTGGATATCATCAGCCCTTGTGTGACATTTCACAACAAAGAGAACTCTTATCATTCTTACCTTTGGGGAAAAGAACACGAAGTTCAATTGCATGACATAGAATTTGTACAGGCTAGAGATGAAATAACCATAGAAGATTTTGAACCTGGTTCTTCAAAGGAAGTCTCTTTGCATGATGGAACGGTGGTCTTAATGAAAAAATTAGATAAAGATTATGACCCAACCAATCGCTATGAAGCTCTACGGATTTTGGAAGAAGCTGAACGAGAGAATACTTTGATCACAGGGCTATTATTTGTTGATCCTAACGCCATAACACTGTTCGATCGGTATGAATTACCTGATCAGCCGCTAAACCGTTTAGAACCCAGCAAATTGAGACCATCCGAAGAAGCATTGGAAAAGATAAATCGGTCGCTTTTTATGAAATAATTTTGGCTAATTATCGATAATTTAACCAAATTGTTTATTGACTTTTTCACGTCACAATCGGGTGATCCGGATTGGTAATCCATTCACTCCAGGAACCGACATATAATTGAATTGGTTTTATTCCGATGTGTTGTAAAACTGCAAAATTCAGGCAGGAGGTCACACCGGAGCCACAATAGAGAACAATCGCTGGATCAGGTTTGTTGCTGAGAAAAGTTGAATATTTTCTTCTTAACTCCTGTGCCGGTAATAATTTCCCCTGGGCATCCAAATTGTTTCCATGGAAAAAATTGACTGCATTGGGAATATGCCCGGCTTTTTTATCAATTGGTTCTTCCAGACCTGAGTAGCGTTCACCTGATCTGGCATCGATGACTACATAATTCGGGAGATTTATCAGAGTCTCCATTGAGGATGTGGTAACCAGGAGATTATTATTTGGAGTGCCAATAAAAATAGAGGGTTGAGTCTCAACTAAACCGTCGGATAGGGGAAAGCCAGCTGCCAGCCAGGCAGTAAAGCCTCCCTCCAAAATTGCTACCTGATGGTGGCCAAAATAATTCAGCATCCACCATAAGCGGCTGGCATAAGAACCAAAAGTCGTATCATAAACAATAACCTGTTTTGTATTATCAATACCCCACTTTGAGCACATTTTAATAAATTCATTGGGTTCAGGGAGTGGGTGCCTGCCAGTATTTTTGGTAACTGGCCCTGATAAATCCTTTTCCAAATCTGCGTAGATTGCATTCGGTATGTGGTTTTTTAGATAGTCCTGGTATCCCCATGCGGGATTTAATAGGTCGAAACGACAGTCGATGATCACCAACTCTGGATGATCCAGGTGTTTAACAACCTCTTCAGGTTTGATAAAAGATGTATACGATTTCATTTGATTATTTTTTCCCAATAGTGTGTAAGAGTAAAAAGTTTGGTGGACGCATGTCTCCGATTGGTAGTCCCGAAACAAAAATAATCTGTTGTCCGTTTTGAATGGGATTCGTTGCAATAATTGCCTCTTCAACAAAAGCAATCATATCTTCCACGGTGGTAGCATAGGGAACCTGGTATGGTTTTACCCCCCAGAAAAGTGAAAGCATCTGAAATGTTTCTATCTCAGGAGTGAATGCAAGAATCGGTACTTTCGGCCGGACTTTTGACATCAAGAGAGCTGTTTTCCCGGATTGAGTTAAAACAACAATATATGCCACATCACGATCCAGTGCTAATTCTCCGGCTGCTCTTGTTAAAGCTACTGCATCATCCTGTGTCTGATCAAGTGGGTGGCGTTTGACATATCCCCAATTTTGATAATTTGCTTCTGCTTCTCTTACAATGGAATCCATCATCAAAATTACCTCGAGGGGATATTTTCCAATGGCAGTTTCACCAGAAAGCATGACAGCATCACTCCCATCCAGGATGGCGTTGGCCACATCGGATGCTTCCGCTCTGGTTGGGCGAGGGTTGTTGATCATTGAATCCAACATCTGGGTGGCTGTGATCACAAACTTGGCTTTTCTATAAGCCGAATCAATAATTTTCTTTTGAAAAATTGGTACACAGGCCGGAGAAGTTTCAACGGCCAGGTCGCCTCTTGCCACCATCACCCCATCGGATACATCTAAAATTTCTTCCAGCTTATCGATCGCTTGAGGGCGTTCCAATTTGGCAATAACTGGTGGAGGGATTCGATCAGGTGCCAGACTTTTGATTATGGACTTAACTTTTAAAACATCTTCCGGACCGGAAACAAAGGAAATTGCAACCGCATCTATCCCATTTTCCAATCCGAAAACCAAATCTTCGTTATCCTTTTCGGTGAATCCTGGGATTTTGAGATCTGTACCGGGCAAATTTACACCTTTATTAGAGGTCAGGATTCCCCCTAAGACAACTTTTGCACGCACAGTATCCGCGACTACGTTGATGACTTCCAATTCGAGATGACCATCATCCAATAAAATGCGGTCTTTTGGCGTGACACTTCTGGCTAGATTTGGAACATCCAAAGGTAAAATAATTTCTTCCGTATTTGAACGGTCATTTTTTACTTCATTCGTGGAAGATGTTAGTGCGACTATTTGATCTTTCTCCAGCACAACACCAGCAGAAGGAAGCTTACCAACCCGTAGTTTCGGGCCTTGTAAGTCTTGCAGGATAGTGATTGGCTTATGCAGTTCTTTCGATAATTTTCTGATCAATTGAATACTTTTTAAGTGGTTCTCTTGAGTTCCATGGGAGAAATTCAATCGTACAATATCCAGTCCGGCGACGATCAGTTTTCTCAGCATCACTTCGTCATTAGTACTGGGACCTAATGTGGCGATTATTTTTGCTCTTCTTTCCATGATTTCACCTGATTTCTTTGTTCAAGTTTTAGAAAATTGTATATTATTTTGAAATAATTTGTAAAAAAACCGCCTTTTCCAAGGCGGTCTGTTATTTTATGCCACTAGTAGTGTTTCCCGGATAATCGGTAATGCCCAATCGATTGTTTCTTTCGAAATGATCAATGGCGGAGCAAAACGAATAACATTATCATGGGTTTCCTTTGCAAGAATTCCTTTTTCTTTCAAAATTTCGCAAAATCTCCGTGCGCCGCCAGCCTCAGGTTTCAATTCCACACCAATCAGAAGACCCTTTCCACGTATCTCCTTGATATGACTACTGGGAATTTTCCGTAATTCCCCAATAAAATAATTTCCAAGATTTTCCGCTTGTTCAATTAATTTTTCATCTTGAATAACTCTCAAAGCGGCCCGTGCTACTGCTGCACCTAAAGGATTTCCGCCAAATGTGGACCCATGTTCGCCCGGTTGGAACAATCCCATGATTTCACGATCAGCCAAAACCGCGGAGACTGGATAGAAACCACCAGACAAAGCTTTTCCAATGATTACCATATCAGGACGGACATCTTCATGTTGACTGGCAAAAAGTTTTCCAGTTCTTCCCAGTCCTGTTTGAATCTCATCCGTAATGAAGAGAATATTATTCTGCTGACAAATATGTTGAACTGACTTTAAGTATCCTTTTGGCGGGATAATAACACCACCTTCGCCCTGAATTGGCTCAAGCATAATGGCTGCAGTGTTGGGAGTAATCGCATTTTCCAGGGATTTCAGATCTCCATAGATTACTGTCTTAAAACCAGGGGTGAAGGGACCAAATTCTTTTTTGTAAAATTCTTCTGAAGAAAATGAAATGATGGTGATTGTTCTTCCATGGAAATTTCCATCAGCCACAATGATTTCACTTTCATAGTATTGAATCCCTTTGATTTTATAAGCCCATTTACGTGCCAATTTGATAGCCGTTTCTACTGCTTCGGCTCCACTATTCATTGGCAATGACATTTCATAACCGGTCATATCCGATAATTCTTTGTAAAACATGGGTAACTGTTGATTGCGGAAAGCCCTTGATGTTAGCGTAACTTTCTGCGCCTGTTCAACCATTGCTTCCAATATTTTAGGATGAACATGACCCTGATTGAGAGCTGAGTAAGCGCTAAGGCAATCTAAATATTTGTTTCCTTCCACATCATAAACCCAGACACCTTCACCACGTTCAATAACAACATCCAGTGGATGATAATTATGCGCTCCATAATGTTCTTCCATTTCAATATATTCTTTTGAATTCATTTTAAATTCCTTTAAGTAAGTTTACGATTACAGCTTTTTGAGCATGTAAACGATTATGAGCCTGAGGAAATAATCTCGAATGTGAACCATCCGCAACTGCATCCGTTATTTCCTGCCCACGGTGGGCTGGCAAACAATGCAAAACAATTGCATCTTTTTCAGCTTCTTTCACGAGTTTTTCATTTACCTGATATGGTGGGAAGACTGCTTCCCGTTTTTTTGCTTCTTCTTCCTGCCCCATTGATGTCCACGTATCTGTATAAATGACGTGAGCATTTTTAACCGCAGCATGAGGATCACGTGTGAAATTGATTGAAGTACCTGTTTCAAGAGCGATTTTTTGGCCTAATTCAATTGCATAAGGGAGCATATCATATCCTTCAGGTGCGCTGAGTGTGAAATTTGCTCCTAATTTTGCACATATATGGAGTAACGAGACGGCTACATTATTACCATCGCCAATGAAGGTTACATTCAAGCCTTTCATGGACCCAAAATTTTCTATGATCGTTAATGCATCAGCCATCGCCTGGCAGGGGTGATTGTAGTCACTCAAACCATTTATGACAGGTATATCAGCCCATTTTGCTAATTCAACCACATGTTCATGTTCAAAAACACGAGCCATAATAATATCCACATATCCAGAGATTACCCTGGCGACATCAGCAATTGATTCCCGTTTACCAAGCCCGATTTCGCTGGGTGAAAGGTAAAGCGCATCCCCTCCCAGATGGCGCATAGCCATATCGAAACTTACTCGGGTTCGCAAACTTGGTTTCTGAAAAATCATACTCATAACTTTGTTCTTAAGAATGGGTTGGTTTCCCCCAGCTTTCCACTCTTTTTTGAGTTCAATTGCCAAATCCAACATTCCTTGAAGTTCAGATGAGGAATAATCTGTAAGGGCGATAAAATCCTTCTTCATATGTGCTCCTAATATAATTATTGTTATTTTTTGACCCTCAAAGAGTATAACATAAGGTAAGATTAGAGATTGCTGGAATAGGAATAAATGCTGATACAAGAGTGTCTATTATCCTGGTACTGGAGGAAAATGAATGACATTAAGGAAATATAGTTTTTTTGTTTTGATTTACAACGTATTTGTCATTTTAATCGGAGCAGTCGTAAGAGCGACAGGGTCAGGGGCTGGTTGTGGGTCGCATTGGCCTTCCTGTAAGGGACAAGTCATTCCCACTGATCCACAAATAGAAACCTTAATCGAATTTACTCATCGCATAACAAGCGGATTAACAATCATTTTCGTACTGATTTTATTAATCTGGGTTTATCGAATTTATGAGAAAAAATCCAAAATAAGAACAGCAGCCAGGTTTGTCTTTATTTTTATCATTGTTGAAGCTTTAATTGGTGCAGGGCTCGTTTTATTCGAACTTGTTGGGGAAAATTCCTCATTAATCCGGGCGACTGTCATCGCACTTCATCTCGTAAACACGTTTTTATTATTAGGAAGTAATGCCTTCTTGTATGAGTGGATTAAGGACGGAGAACCCAGAAAACTATTAATTACCCGCAACGCCAGACAGCTTTTTATTTTAATGACGATACTATTCCTTGTTTTAGGAGCAAGTGGAGCGATTACAGCTCTGGGGGATACATTGTTTCCAGCGACCTCATTATCGGAGGGGATAAAACAAGATTTTTCTGGTGAAAATTTTTTATTACAATTACGGGTCTATCATCCCATTATTGCAGTAATGATTGGCTTAGGATTATATTTTATTTATAATAATTTTCTTAAGAAATCTAAAAATGAAAAGCTAAATACGTACTCCAAATATTTAGCAGGTTTGTTCATATTACAATTGATTTTTGGCGTAGTCAACGTGTTATTACTGGCACCAATCTGGATGCAAATCATTCATTTACTGCTGGCAGATATTATCTGGATTCTTTTCGTCTTCTGGATCAATCAGATTGTTTTTTGGGGTTTGACTCCTTCATTGCCCGGGAAACCATAAAATCCATCAACGGATAAACAAGAGGTCCCAGAAAATTACTCAAATGATAGAAAAATTTACTTTCAAAGCCAGGGAAAATTAAATATTTCTTTTTATTAATTCCCTTAATAATTTCATGCGCTACTTTCTCAGGAGACATTACAGCTGCGGAACCTGCGATTTTTTTAGTAATGGCGGGTTTGAATTGTTCTTCATAAGCCAATTGTGGCGTCTGGGTATCGGGGGGAAAGACAATCGAGACGAATATGTTCTTTGGTTTCAATTCACTTCGCAAAATATCTGAGAAACCACGGACTGCATATTTACTGGCACCATATGCTGAGTAACCATACACACCAAGATAACCTGCTATTGAAGAGATATTGACAATAAATGAACTCGCACCCAATAAGGGTAGAAAAGCCATTACACAATGAACAGTTCCAAAGTAATTCACGTCCATTAGCCAGTGATACTTTTCGATGCCCATATTACCAAATTCAGCAGGTTCTGCAACACCAGCCGAATTTATTAAACCATCAATAACTTTTCCTTCTTGTCGTAACTGGTGAGCGATAGCTTCAATTTCCGGTAGATTCCTTACGTCTGCCAGGTAATAATTTATCAATTGGTGTTTATCAACCAATTGATTTTGAAGTTCTTTAATCTTGTCTTCATTTCTTGCAATAATCCAAACGTTTGCACCAAGATTTAGTAATTCCTTTACCAATGCTGACCCGATGCCACTCGAACCACCGGTGACAATGATGTTTTTATTAGAAAAATTATTTTCCATAATCCACCTGATTTGATGATGAGAAGTTATTTTTTGTTAACGAATAAACAGCAATGCCAAATGCGATGGCAACATTTAATGAATTTTTTAAACCTGCCATAGGTATATTCAAATGAGCGTCACACTCACTCAGAATATCTGGGTCTACTCCTACGATTTCATTTCCAACCACAAGTAGGGTCGGTCGTGAGGAAGAGGAAATGTGGAAGTCGAAAATTGATTGTGCGGTTGATGTTTTTTCCAAAGCCCAAATAACATAACCTTTTTTCTTTAAAGTTTTTACGAGTGCTAATGCATTTGGATGAACTTCATAATTTACAGTTTTTTCAGCACCCAACGCTGTTTTATGAATTTTTGTATTCGTAGGTGTGGGTGTGATGCCACAGAGGTAAATCTTTTTCACTCCGACACCATCGGATGATCTTAAGATTGCGCCAACATTAAACGTAGAGCGAATATTATCCAGTACAATTTCCAGATTATTCACGGGGTATGAGGGGTAACTTTCAGCGATTTCCTCATGGTTCAGATTTAATTCATGAATAATCAGTGTTTCGGATTTGCATTTCGGGCAATTGACGCCAATTCCTGAGTTTTTTGGAGCTGGATAGCGAAAATTACAATTGTGGTTGGGACATTGCCTGATTAAATAATTTTCTGTTGACATAGCATTTATGGATTTTCGATCATTTCATTCGCCAAAATTATTTTCTTACGAATGATCCGCGTGTATTGGACTGGAATTTTCAATTCATCCAGGACCTCTTCAGGTCTTCCTGTTGCGCCATCCTTAGATTTCAAGAGCATTCTCAGGTATACGGGTTCATCCACGATGATCTCAATATCTAACAAGAGTGGTCGCAGATCATAAGATTTTCCCCTCCGGATTCTCATGACACTTGCTTCTTTTTTCAGTGCCTGAATGGACTGGCGAATGATTTTCTCATCGAATTCTTCCAGAAAATAAACTTCATACTCCGCTGCAATTGTCTGTGTTTGTAGAGCAGGTTCAGCAGCCTGAACTGAAAGGATCGAATTCACCGAAATACCCGCTGGGAGAGACTTTGTTAAAGCAGTTTGAAGAGACCCCAGGTCCATTTCCTGCGTGAGAAAGAAATCCACAATTTCAGATTCACTTAAAAAACCGAGTGGCAAAGGACTTGCCTGTTGAATTTTTGGTTGTGGATGAAAACCCTGACTGTATGCCAACGGTAATTTCGCTCTTCTAAATGTTCGTTCCCACATTTTGTGAATATCCAGATTGGAGGTGTATCGCATACCTTCATTTTTTGAATAATTAATTCGGTATCGATAATTCATTTTTCCTCCTACAGGGGGCTAAGTTCGGGCATTTCCAGACAATCCCGGGGTCCTCTTCGCGTAAATGGTTGAAAGCCTGGGTAATGCCACATGCGTAACATTGCTCTCTACAATCTCCTCTTAATTTTAACGAAAGACTATTTAAGTATTCAGTTTTCAAATAGGATTTCCTTACACCGGGAATGATATGATCCCAGGGAAATACTTCATCAATGCTGCGTTCCCGATGCACATAAAAATCAGACTCTAACCCGGCTTCAGAAAAAGCCTGCATCCAGATATCGTAATTTTTGAAATCCTGCCAGGCGTCGAACTTTGCTCCATTTCTCCAGGCAATTTCTATCACATCCGCTAATCTGCGATCGCCACGCGATAACCAGGCTTCCATCATGGTTTCCTTAGGGTCAGTCCAATTAAATTTCAATCCGGGACCTTTCAATGCTTCACGGAGAATGTTTTGTTTCTGTCGGATGCTTTCTTGCTGATCACAGGCAACCCATTGGAAAGGCGTGTGAGGTTTGGGCACGAATGTTGAAACACCAGCATGAACTTTCGCTCGTCTGCCAATCGCTTTTACTCCCACCGCAAGCACTTTTTTACATAAAGTGGCAATTTCGGTAATATCTTCGAGTGTTTCTGATGGATGTCCAATCATAAAATATAGTTTTAGGGTATGCCAACCACGCTTGAAAATTTCAAATGCGGTCGACAGCAACATTTCCTCGGAAATCGGCTTATTGATAATCTTTCGCATTCTCTCCGATGCTGCTTCAGGTGCCAGTGTGAAGCCACCCTGGCGCGAACCTTTCAGTTTCTCCATTAACTCGACTGAAAAAGAGTCAATTCGCAGAGAGGGTAATGAAATTGTCAGATTTTTACCGGCGAAGGTAGTGCTAATTTCCTCGACCAATTCAAGAACATTCGTGTAGTCACTTGAGGACAAAGACAACAGGGCGACTTCTTCGAAACCAGTGTTTTCAAGACCGGTTTCAATTGTTGAGATAATCTCTTTAATTGTTCGCTCACGAATAGGTCGATTGATCATGCCTGCATGACAAAAGCGACATCCGCGTGTGCAACCACGCATAATCTCCACAGCAATGCGATTGTGAACAACACCAATGGAGGGAACGATGAAGCGGGTAGGGGCGTACGGTAACTTACCCATAATGCGCTTCGTGATCGTTTTGGGTGCTTTTTTATTTTTGAGAACCAACTTATGAAAAGTTCCGTCCGGATGATAGTGAGGTTCGTAAAAAGAAGGAACATAAACCCCATCGACCAATGCGATTCTTTCCAGTAAATCTTGTTTGGAGAGATTATCTTTTTTCCAAACCTGATAAGCATCAATGACCTCTATCAAAATTTCTTCACCTTCGCCGATTAGAAATGCATCAATAAATGGTGCCATTGGTTCTGGATTATAAGTTGCATGACCACCAGCAACGATGAGCGGAAACTCCTTCCCTCTATTAATTGAATGGATTGGTATCTGGCTTAGATTTAATAAGTTGAGCATATTTGTGTACAGGGTTTCGTACGGTAACGTGAACCCGATGATATCAAACTCTGTTAACGGTGATTTTGTTTCCAGGGAATATAAGGGGATATTATGTTTCCGGAGTAATTCCTCCATATCCTTCCATGGGGAATATGCTCTCTCTGCCAGGCAATCCTCGCGTTGATTTATATTTTCGTAAAGAATTTGTATTCCAAGGTTTGAAAGCCCTATATCATAAAGATCCGGGAAGACAAGGGCTATTCTGGTTTGAATTTCTTCCCAATTTTTAATAACGGAATTATATTCCCCACCCACATATCGTCCTGGTTTTTCAACAAGCGGTAGAATACGTTCCAACTGGTTTGCTAAAGATTTTTCTCGATTCAAGTTTTCTCCTACAAATGTTCATTGATGCATCAATTTCCCAATTGTACTTGAAAACAAAAGCCTCACAGAATTCCTTTCACCATGCCTCCATCCACAGAAAGCATTGTTCCCGTCAAATATGATGCTCTTGGCGAGACCAGAAAAGCAGCCACATAAGCAAATTCATCAGGTTCGGCCATTCTGCCCAATGGACTTTCCAGGGTTTGTTTCCTGATTTCTTCTTCAACGGAGGAATTGTTTATTTTGGCACGGTTTTCCATCAAAGATACTACTCGTGCTGTTTTAGTCCACCCCGGTAGAATAGAATTAAACCTGATACCCTCATGTCCCATTTCAATTGACAGTGTTTTTGTGAGACCGATCGTGGCAGCTCGAATTGCATTTGACAAAATCAGATTGGGAATGGGTTGTTTGGCGGAATAGGAGGTAATGGTTAATACGCTTGCAGTTTCAGAAATTTTAAGTAATGGGAGGAGTGCCCGTATTAATCTGGCATGACTGAGAAAATTTAATTCAAAGGCTTCCTGCCAGCTTTCATTACTAATTGACTCGAAAAAACCTGGTGTAGGACCACCGGAATTTGTAATGAGAATATCTAATTTACCAAATTTTGAAAGGATAAATTCATATAATCTCTCAGGAAAACCCAGGTCTGTAACGTCACCTGGAAAAGGGTACACAGAACCGTTTGTTTTTTGAACTAATTTCTGCGCTGACTTTTCAAGTTTTTCCGGATCACGACCATTGATCACGACTATTGCATTTTCTTTGCTCAAAATTTCTGCTGTTGCATAGCCGAGCCCCTGGCTGGAACCGGCAATAAAAGCTATTTTATTCGCAAGTAACAAGTCCATTTGAATCCTCCTTACAGGTTTTCTTTGTTCGTGATTGAAATAAGGATATCTGGATATGAGAGCTCGAGAAAATGAATCATGGTATCAATCATTGGATCAAAGATTTTTCCATTTTGGGCGACAATAGCAATACCCAATTTTGCAGTTTTCCAATAATCATTAAAATCAACCTCCGCAATCGATACATTGAATTTTTTGGAGGTTTTGGCAATAATTGATTTAAGAAAGCTGCGTTTCTCTTTAAGATTTTGAACGAAAGGCAAGTCAATTTTTAGTTCGATGTAACAAAGTGCCATTGTATTTATCCCAAAAACAAATTATAGATTAAATTGTAACATTGCAATAAACGTGACCTGGCACAGTTTTTTACGTGTATACGCTCGCCATAAAAAAAGCGGTGTTCCAGATGATCAAAACGGCACAATAAATTGTACTTGCATAATCAAATTGCGTTTAGTAGAATTCATCTCTAACTTGCATTAGGGAGTGTTTATGGATATTGAAACGAAATACCAGGAAGCTTTGGATTTTTTGTACACTTTTATCGATTACAGCATGACCAGGAATTTACGTTATTCCGAGGAAAAATTTAATTTGGAACGTATGAATCAATTTATGGAATTGTTCGATAATCCACATAAAACTTATCCTGTCATTCATGTTGCCGGAACGAAAGGTAAGGGTTCTACATCAGCATTAATTGCTCATGCTCTTTACGAAGAAGGGTATAAAGTTGGGTTTTATACTTCCCCACATCTCCACGACTTCTGTGAAAGAATTCAGGTGGATTTCATTCCTCTGCCGCATTCTGAAATGGTTGCCATTGTGGATGAAATGAGATCAAAAATTCCTATGGTTGCAGAAATTACTACCTTCGAATTGATGACCTCGATGGCTTTTATTTATTTCAAAATCAAGGAAGTGGATTTTGCTGTCGTTGAAGTAGGATTGGGTGGCAGGCTGGACGCAACGAATGTTGTTTCGCCTTTGGTTTCTGTTATTACTGCCTTATCACTGGATCATATTAATGTACTAGGTGACACCCTTGCAAAAATTGCTTTTGAAAAAGGGGGCATTATTAAAAACAACACACCTGTGGTTGTGGCTCCTCAAAAGGACGAAGCGATTATGGTGTTACAAAAAATTGCCGAAGAAAGAAAGTCACCTCTGATACAGGTTGGAAAAGATTTCTTATACGCACAAGCTGCGAAGTCTCTTTCCGGTCAAAATTTTTTTGTATGGCCAAAAGAGGATCAAATTGCCGTCAACACTTTTATTGAAAGTGCTGGTCGTGAGGACTGGGAACCAACTAAATTATATATTCCATTACTGGGATTCCACCAGGTACAAAACGCTGCCACAGCCTATGCAACATTAATCGTACTTCGAAAAAATAATGTAAAAATATCTGATGAAAGCATACGTAAAGGGTTCAGTAATGTAGTTTGGCCCGGCAGGTTTGAAGTATTAAATCGCAGGCCCTTCATCGTGATTGATTCTGCACACAATCGCGAATCGGCTTTAAGATTACGGCATGCTGTTGATGACTATTTCCCAGGCACACCTGTCATTCTCGTCTTTGGTGCCTCTGAAGATAAGGACATAGATGGAATGTTGGTTGAGTTATTACCCAGAGTTAAGATTGTGATTACAACAAAATCAATTCATCCCAGAGCAATATCACCTGAAGATCTGGTAAAAAAGGTTAATCAAATGGGTGTCAGGGCAATTCCGACACAATCTCTCGAGGAAGCGTTTGATGAGGCTCTTAAACTGGCAGGCAGAGAAAATTTGATATTAATTGCCGGCAGCATTTTTGTGGCCGGCGGCATGCGGGATGTGTGGTTTGAAATGCAAAAGAATTCTGTTGCGAAAGGCAACCAATGACAAATGAAAATTGGTTCTTAGATAATCAGGATGAGTTTAATATTCCGTATAAGTTCAGATCTGATGAGTTTTATCAATTCCCGAATTTTGAGCCAGATGAGAATGGGGAATTTGAATGTGCTGCCATTGTTGTTCGCGGGCTGGTTATTTTTCCAAGAATGATGACACCCATATTAATTGATGCCGGACTGAATTACAGCGCTATTCAGTCGGCACTCAAAAAATTTGAAACACTTGTAGCGATTTATATCGTGGACCAGGAGAATGAGACTGGAGAAAATTTTGACTTTTTACCTATTGGAACAGAAATTTCAGTTGGTAAAATTATGGCACTTCCTGAAGGGGATTATTCCGCATTGATTCAAGGGAGAAGAAGAGTCGAAATTCTTTCAATTGTTCAAGAGGATCCATACATCCGCGCCAGGGTTCGTGTTGTTCAAGAAAAAGAAAGTAATGATCGCCACATCAAAGCGCTCATGAGAACCAGTAAGGATTTATTTGTAAAGTGTGTCCATTTGGACAAAAGCCTCTCTGATGAATCTCAATTATTTGCTATGAATATTCAGGACCCTGCCTGGCTCACTGATATGATTTCATCGGCAATTACAATCAGTCCTGCAGATCGCTATAAATTGATTGTTGAAATTGATCCAAGAAAGCGGTTGAAATTATTAAACGGTATTCTTGCCCAGGAACTGGATGTATTGGAGTTGGAAGAGGAAATTCAAGCCAAGATTCAAAATGAAGTTGATAAGACCCAAAGAGAATATTACTTACGGGAACAGTTAAAGGCTATTCAAATTGAATTAGGGGAGAATGACCTTTTTAGCAATGAGCTCTCGGATTTAAGAGAGAAAGTTAAAAATAAACAATTACCTGACGAAGCGCTGGCAGTTGTCAATAAAGAAATCGATCGAATTGCCCAGACACCTCCAATGTCCCCTGAAACGGGTATTATACGCAGTTATATTGACTGGATTTTAGATTTACCCTGGACGAATGCCACAGAGGACAATCTGGACGTGCAACACGCAAATGAGGTTTTGGAAAAAAATCACTATGGGCTCGGAAAAGTAAAAGACAGAATCCTGGAGTTTATTGCAGTTCAAAAATTGAAACCGCTCGATACAAAACAGCCTATTTTATGTTTTGTGGGATCTCCTGGAACTGGAAAAACATCACTGGGGAGATCCATTTCAGAAGCATTAGGAAAGAAATTTGTACGAGTTTCCTTAGGCGGTGTGCGCGATGAAGCCGAAATCAGAGGTCACCGTAGAACGTATATAGGCGCATTACCAGGTCGTATTCTGCAGACAATGAAGAAAGCCGGCACAATCAACCCTTTGTTCATGCTGGACGAAGTTGATAAATTAGGTTCTGATTTCAGGGGAGATCCAGCTGCTGCACTTCTGGAAGTTTTGGATCCCGAACAAAATAATGAATATTCAGATCATTACCTTGACCTGGATTATGACCTTTCGAAAGTCCTATTTATCACGACTGCTAACACAACCATCACCATCCCCCCAGCTTTGTTAGATAGAATGGAAGTTATTGAATTTCCAAGCTACATTGAAGATGAAAAAGTAATGATTGCCAAACAATTCCTAATTCCAAGGCAATTACACGAAACCGGGATTGAAGACCTGAATATTCATTTTCCTGAAAATTCGGTACGCCAAATCATCAGAAATTACACTTATGAAGCTGGTGTGAGAAATTTGGAGCGTGAGATTGGCAGAATTTGTAGAAAGATTGCAAGATTAAAAACCGAGCAGAAATCCTTCCCAACGAAAATAGAGTCTCACCATATTGAGAAGTTCCTAGGCCCTCAACAAATATTTGATCTTGAAGCGGAACATGAGGATGAAATTGGGGTTGCGACCGCCATGGCCTGGACTGATAGTGGGGGTGACATTATGCCGGTTGAGGTTCTCATTGTTGATGGGAAAGGAAACCTTCAAATCACCGGTCAGATAGGTGATGTGATGCAGGAATCCGCTCAGGCAGCGCTATCCTACATGAAATCCAAAGCGGATGTGCTACAGGTGGATTCTGAAATTTTTGAAAATGTGGATATCCATATTCATATTCCTGAGGGAGGAATCCCAAAAGACGGTCCGAGCGCGGGGATCACCATTGCCATCGCCCTCATTTCTGCCTTCACAAATAGAAAGGTGCGGCGTGATGTATCTTTAACAGGAGAGATTACCCTGCGTGGCAGGATACTTCCCGTAGGTGGAATTCGGGAAAAGGTGCTGGCAGCTCACCGGGCAGGGATCACGAAAATATTTTTACCGTTGAAGAATGAAAAGGATTTAATTGATTTATCCAAAAAAGTGCGTAAACAATTAAATATTATTCTGGTCAAACACATGGATGATGTGATTGAAGAAGTGCTGTTACCTGCAGATCCGAAAATTGTGAAAGAAAAACCGGTAAAAAAACAAAAGAAAAATAATGATTAATGAGTTGAAGGTTTAGAAAAGTCCTGCAGAGATTTAATACCGTTTTTAACCTGCACCAGCAATATTTCCAATTCTTTTTCAAGATCCGTTAAAGATGTAATGATATATTGGTCTGCTTCTATTCGATTAACTTCGCTCTCCTGTTTGGCCTGTTCAATAATTTGACTTGCACGCACCTGTGCACTTTGAACAATTGCATCTTTTTCCACTAATTGGCTGGCTTTTTCTCTTGCTAATTGCAAAGTTCTATTTGCCTCTTCTTGCCCCTGAGCAATTAAACGATCCCGTTGTGATAATAATTGTTGGGCTTTTTTAATTTCTTCCGGGATTGAGACTCGCATTTGATCAATAATACTAAGCATTTTGTCTTCATCAACGACAACCTTTCGCATCATGGGCAATGGACGGCTTTCGTTGAATAGTTCTTCCAATCGGTCTACAAGATGTAAAATGTCCATAAATCCTCCAGGTACTATTAATTAAGAATGAATTTAATCACGTAAATAAGTTTGTTGAACGATATTTTGGTTTTCACCCATTTCAATAAGCCGTTTATCAAGGGCATCTTTCACAATTTTTGGTACCATACGGGAAAAATCACCACCTAAGAATGCAATTTCCCTGACTGTGGAAGAAGATAAGAAGGTGAATTGTTCATTTGTAATGAGTGCGGCTACTTCTATTTCAGGGGCGAGATGTTTGTTTGCAAGAGCCATTCGAAACTCATGTTCAAAGTCAGAGATTACTCTTAAGCCGCGCACAATGACCTTGGCATTAATTTCCCTTGCAAAGGTAACAGTTAATCCACAATAACCAACGACTTTTATGTTTTCGATATGCTTTAATGATTCCTTTGTGAGATAGAACCTTTCTTCCGGGGGAAAGAGCAAATTCTTCAAGGGTTTATCATATACTGCAACAACCACTTCATCGAAAATTTTTGAAGCGCGTGTGGCGATGTCAATATGTCCATAGTGGATAGGATCAAAAGTACCGGGAAATAAGGCTCTAACCATTTTTAATTTTTTTCTCCAATCATTCTCTGCCAGTAATCTGCCATAATTATCTTATATAAATGGCTATCTTCATTAATAAAATTCGGATCATTTTCTAACACTTCTTTTGCTAATGATCTTGCTTTATCGATAAGTTTAACATTCATTATATTTGAAAAACGAATTTCCTTATAGCCTGATTGTCGAATACCTATAAAATCGCCAGGACCTCTCTGTGACAAATCAATTTCAGCCAGTTTAAAGCCATCCGTTGTTTCCATCATGGCTTTCAGTCTTTCATTTTCCATTACATCCTCATTTTCAGGCACTAATAAACAAAATGACTGTTTTGTGCCTCTACCGACTCTGCCGCGTAATTGATGCAATTGTGATAAACCAAAACGATTTGCTCCTTCAATCATCATGATCGTGGCATTGGGTACATCTACTCCAACTTCGATCACGGTTGTGGTTAGAAGAATCTGATGGATCCCTTTTCGAAAATCTCCCATTATTTTTTCTTTATCTTCTGCTTTAAGTCTGCCATGTAATAAACCGATAGAAAAATCAGGGAAGATGTCTTTCTTCAGGCGGTTATATTCATTTACTACAGCGTTCGATTCGTTTCCTTCTTCTTCATCTGATTCGATCAACGGACAAACGACAAATACTTGTGCGCCTTGATTGACACTTTCACGAATAAATTTATATGCATCTGACCTTTTTTGAGGACTGATGATACTCGTCTTAATTTCTTTTCTTCCAGGTGGTATTTCATCGATTATTGATAAATCCAGATCTCCATATATCGTTAATGCTAAAGTTCGTGGGATGGGAGTTGCCGTCATGACCAGTAAATGAGATGATGGCCCTTTCGCTCTGATTTTCTTTCGCTGCATGACCCCAAAGCGATGTTGTTCATCAATAACCACAAACTCTAAATTTTTGAATTCGATAGGTTCTTCAATGAGTGCGTGTGTTCCCACAGCTACTTTAATCAAGCCAGATTTTAATCCTTCACGGATCATAATCTTCTTTTTTTCAGAAGTATTCCCTGCCAGATAACAAATTTCATGCTCATTAATGATGTTATTTGTTATCAGAAATGAACTGATATTTGTATAAAGCTGTTCTGCCAGAATGCCGGTGGGTGCCATGACGGCCGATTGATAGCCATGTTTTATGGTGGCCGCGACGCTCATAGCTGCTACAATTGTCTTTCCTGATCCGACATCTCCCTGAACAAGACGACTCATCGGGATACCTGAACTAAAATCCATTTGGATTTCCATGATAGATTTTTTTTGTGCATTTGTTAGCTGAAACGGCAAATTTTTGGCAAGGTGGTCGAATAATAAATGATCGAATTTGATGATCTTTGCAGATTCTCTTTGCCAATTTTTCTTTTGTTGCAGCATCACCAAATGCAAAAAGAAAGTATCCTGAAATGAAAATCTTTCTTCTGACTGTCGCTTGAGTTCTAAATTTTCAGGAAAATGGATGTTTCGAAGGGCGGTTGGAAGGTCCAAAATTTTTGCTTTGGATAAAAATTCGGGACTAAAAAAATCGGATATTTTGGGAACCCATAAATTTAATTGGCGGGAGATGATCTCCCGCAACCATTTTTGAGTGATATTTTTTGTTAAAGAATAATATGGGAACAAGCGATTAAGAGAAATTCCTCCTCTGTCCAATTCAACCCATTCAGGATTGGTTAGAACAAACCTTCCTGCGTACATTTCAACTTTTCCGGAAACCATGATTTTCAAACCGGGTTTTATTGATTTTTCGAGAAAAGGTTGATTAAAAAAGGTGACACGCAAATGGTCGGTATCATCTTCTAAAATTACCTCTGTAATCTTTTGTTTTCCACCTTTGATATTTCTGGTATGGGTGCTTTTGACCGTTGCTGCAATTGAAACCTTATCTCCAAAATTCATTTTATTAATCGAAATGAGATTACTGAAATCTTCATGCTTCCTTGGAAAATAATAAATTAAATCCTTAATGGTAAAGATACCTAACCTGGATAATGCTTCCGCTCGAAATTTACCAATACCAGGAATTTTGTCAACAGAATTTGATAACGCTTTTTCTAAATCGAACTGGTGAGGTGTGGACAGTGAAATATTTTCTTCAGCTGGTGGGATTTGATGATTCCCCATTGGCATATTGTTATTGATCGCAAAGACTGAATATTTCGGTTGTGAGGATAGCGATAAAAACCCTGATTGTTGCAAAAATATCAATAATTTTCTGATTGATTCTTTTCTTCCAGATTGATCCAAAAGATAGTAATTTTTAAAACAATCGCAAACCTCATTAACCAAATCTACAGGAACTCCCTGCATGATGGCCTCTGGTTTCCATGCTGTACAGATTTTTTCGAAACCACCAAAAATTGAGCGATTGTCGAATTGGCGGTCAATTTCGAGCAGCAGGATTTTAGTAAGTTTTTCAATGGATGGGTACATTTAAACAACTTATATTAACCGGATAAAGAATAAGGTCTCTCCAAAACGATTAATCCTAATGTTTTTGGACCAAAAATAGCTCCTAAATATGGATTAATGCGATGTTCACTAAATGGTGTCTCTGGAAAATTTTCCTGGACAAACAATTTCAATAATCGGTTATCAATGCCCTGTGTGTTGACACCTTTTAGTAACGAGATATGGATAAGGTCATCATACTCTTCAATAAATTCCTGAAAATATTCCTGTGCATGTCTGAAATTTCTGACTTTACAAATTGCCTGAGGACATCCTTCTTCCATGGTAAATATTGGATGAAGGTTGAGCAATTCACCGATTACTGATTGTGAGTATTCTACAACGCCAATATTGTATAAATATTTCAAACAAGGAGTGCAAAATAATGTGTATACATGTGGAATTAATTGTCTTACATGCCGGTCAGCATCAATTAAATTTGCTCCATTACTGATGACTTCAGTTGCAGCCTGCACGATCAGCCCTAATCCGGTCGCGATTGTTTGAGAATTTACGACTTGAATAGTTGTTTCCCCCTGAATTAATTTGACTGCTTCGACAGAATTTTGATAAAAAATGGATAAATTTGCCGAGTTTGTAACGACTAACAATTCTTGATATTTTTTAAGGAGAGCATTAAATTGATCAGCGATCTGAGTTGGAGAAGGGACAATCAATCTGGTTCTGCGATCATCTGGAGTTGTTACAGGTAAATCAGCTGTTTTTAATCCGGTACCATCTTTTATGATGGTGCCATTGATTTCAATATCAAACGGGATAATCCTTACCAGGTCTTTTCCATGGAAACTTGGGTTTGGAAATTGTGCAGTGCAATCAGTGACGACAGCGATTTTTGACATATTACTCAATTGCGATGATGAATTGATAATGAGGTTGTCCACCTTCGTGAATTTCAATTTCAAATTGAGGAAATTTCTCTCGAATATGATCGACGATCAGGTTAACTTCCTGTTTTGAAATGTCCGAGCCATAAAATAATGTCAATCTCTCTCTTTCATCCAAATCCACTCGTTTTAGTATTTCAAAACATGCGCTTTCAATAGAGGGAGAAGATGCAATCAATTCTGAATTAAATAAAGCAATTGCCTCACCTTCTTTAACATTGACCCCATTAATCTCGACAGATCTGGTCGCGACCGTTATTTCGCCTGTATCAACTTCCGAGATTGCTTCGTTCATTTCTTCAAAAATTTCATCAATATCCCCAAATGGATCAAGTCGCAGCATAGCAGACAACCCTTGCGGAATTGTTTTACATGGCAAAACTTGAACCTGTTTCACGGTAGCTTCCCTGGCTGAATTTGATGCCAGGAAGATATTTTTGTTATTTGGAAGAATAATCACTTTATCGGTTGGAAGGTTTTCGAATGAATGTAAAATTTCTTCTGTGCTCGGATTCATCGTTTGGCCGCCTTGAACAATAGCAGCCGCGCCAAGACTTGCAAAAATCTGTGATAGACCAAAACCGGGTGAAACAGCCACAACAGCTACCTGACCAGGCTCAACTGGAGTCAATGTTAATTGTTTTTGTTGGTTTGATTCTTTTTGTTCCATCTGGTCGATGAGATTTTCCATATAAACCTTTGTAATCGTACCCAATCCCATCGTATAGTCTATTGGGAGGTAGCGGTTTTCAGTGGGAACGTGAATATGCATTCGATACATCCCATCCCCTTCACCAACCTGGATAGACGTGCCCATTTCAGTAAGGTCTGAATAAAAACTTTCAAGGTCAAGGGGGTTTGCAGGCCGAAAATCTACGATAACTTCATAATCCTGTCCTGGTTCTATTTCTTCCATATCACCACCGTTCATTAATGCAATTGGTTGAACTAATTTTGCAGTTGAGGTCTCAAGTGATTCTCCCCGTAGAAATTTCAGAAAACCCTCAAGAATAAAGAAAAAGCCTTTACCACCAGAATCAACAACCCCGGCTTGTTTGAGGATTGGCAGAAGTTCTGGCGTATTTTGAACGGAAATATCTGCTGCTTTCACAATGTAATCCAGGAATTCTTCCAGATTTTCAGTTTTGTTAATAATTTCTACGCTGGCGGTTGAAACATCCTTCGCCACCGTTAAGATTGTTCCTTCAACGGGACGAACAACCCCTTTATAAGCAGTATTTTTTGCTTCGATCAGTGCCTTTGAAAAATCCATGACAGTCATTGAATCGCTGTCGTCTAAAGCTCTTGAAAACCCTCTCCATAATTGAGATAGAATGACGCCCGAATTTCCACGGGCACCCATCAACGCCCCTTGTGCAATGGAATGAGCAATTTTGGATATTTTTTTCTCTCCAGAATTTTGAATTTCGTTATATGCGGCCTGCATGGTCAAAAGCATATTCGTTCCCGTATCCCCGTCAGGAACCGGAAAAACATTTAATGAGTTGACTATCTGTTGATTTGTTCTCAACCAATTCAAGCCAGCCTCTATTAAGAGTTTAAAAAGTTGCCCGTCGACGGATTTAATAATCTTAACTTCTTGTTTCATAATTCTCCTAATAATTGGTATTCAGGAACAGATAATCAGTCAGTGTCACTAATTCGTAGAGCACGAATATGAACATTCACTTTTCCAACTGGAATACCAATTGTTTTTTCTACCCGATAACGGACGTTACTACTCACAGATTCGGCAACCATCTTAATGCGTGTACCGTATTCAACAATGATGAAGAGATCTATCTCAATACTTTGCCCATCATATCTGACATCAACACCCATCGTTGGGTCTTTTACAATGGCTTGAGCAATTCCTTCTGCAAAGTTTTTTGCAGCCAAACCAACTACACCGTATGATTCAATAGCGGATGAATGCGCAATCGTTGAAATGGCGCGATGAGAAACATAAACATTACCCATTGGATTTTTTATCTCTTTCATAAAGTAATCTCCCTAACAAAAACACGAATCTTGATAAAAGATACGGTGTGTGGTAATATATCAGATTGTTGCATAAAGAACAATATTGATTTTGAAAAATTAGCACTCATTGGTGAAAGGACCCTTATTATGGCAAAATGCGAAAAATGTGGAAAAGCAACTACTTTTGGTCATAACCGCAGTTTTTCCATGCGTGCTACCAACCGGAAATTTAAACCCAATTTGCAAAAGGTTTCTGTTTTTGAAGGTGGCAGGAAGGTTCAGAAAGTACTTTGTACTCGCTGTATCCGAACATTGGTTAAATCTGTCAAATAGTCTATTTATAGAAAAACCAAAAAAACGAAAGTCGCGGTTAAAGCCGTGATTTTTGTTTAAGTTAGGAATTTCGTAAAGCATCGACGCCAGCCTTAATACCTTCAGGATATTTATAAATTGCTGTCGCAGCTACAATTACATCTGCCCCAGCTTCTATCACTGAACTCACAGTGTCTTTATTGATACCGCCATCCACCTGTAATAAAATTTTATACTTGGAAAGATCTAAATATTTTCTTATTTTCCTGATTTTTGGAAGCATTTCTGGAAGAAAATTTTGCCCTGAAAAACCTGGATTGACAGACATTACCAGAACCATATCTACAAAAGGCAAAAGTTCTGTAATCGCTTCTGCTGGGGTGCCAGGGTTTAATACGATACCTGCCTTACATCCCAATTCTTTAATATTTTGAACGGTTCGTAAGACATGTGGATTATTCTCAATATGAATACTGAGGGAATCTGCGCCAGCTTTTGCGAAAGCTTCAATATGGTTTTCAGGATGATTGACCATCAAATGGACATCTAAAGGTAAATTTGTCGCTTTTTTACAGAAAGGCAAAAACATTGGTCCAATCGTTATGTTGGGAACAAATTGGCCATCCATTACATCAATATGCAACCAATCAATCCCCGCCTGTTCTGAAAGTTTTAACTCCTGTTCAAATAAAAGAAAATTTAATGAAATGATAGAAGAAGAAATAATCATGGGTTGTTTACCTGCCAGAATTTAATGAAAACCAGATATATAGCCAGAAAGGTATCAAACCACCGGCCAATAAAAAAGCTAATAAAGCTAAAAGAGCTGTCTTCCAGTCAAAGCTTCCCAGTTGTTTCTTATCAGCAATTGATGCTGAAATTTCCGGATATTTTTTTTTCTCAACCGAAGAATTTTCAATTGGTGGTGGAATAAAAGAATTCTGATTGTTTAATTTATAGGATTCCCGTAAATTTTCTAAAACTCTGCCAAATTGATCAGCGGTGCGATATCGACTGGTTTGTTCCTTTGAGAGGACCTTTAAAATAATTTGATCAAGGGTAACCGGCACATCTGGATTGAAGTTCCGTGTAGAAATAGGAATGACTTCTTTATGCATACGTGCCAGTTCCGTTGCATCTTTAGAGAAAAATGGTAGTTTTCCGGTTACCATTTCGTAAAGAACTACACCTAAAGAATAAACATCAGAAGCCGGTGAGGGGGGTAGTCCTTCAGCCTGTTCAGGAGAGAGATATTGAGGTGACCCCCAAACGTATGCATTTTTCTCATCCGGGGAGATTGTGCTTAATGCACGTGCAATACCAAAGTCGGTTACTTTCAATCGACCATCTGGAGAAACAAGCATATTATGGGGTTTAATGTCACAGTGAATTAATCCTGCTCGATGGGCGTAACCAATCCCCTGTGCTGCCTGTATGATCAGGTCCATGGCTTTATCGATTGGTATCACTTGTTGTTCGCGTATCATGGTCTTCAAGTTTGCCCCCGGGACGTATTCCATGATAATAAAAAGACGTTCACCATCTAACCCAAAATCATGTACTGTGACAATATTGGGATGAGAAAGATTGGCGGCTGCTTTAGCTTCCTGATGAAAACGCTTCCTGAAATCAACGTCTTTAGAAAAATCCGGTCGTAGTATTTTTACTGCTACGTATCTTTCGAGTGTCAGATCTTTGGCGCGATAAACGACTGCCATTCCTCCTGATCCTAATGTCTGGAGTAACTGATATCGGTTCGCAAGGATCGGTATTGCCGGATTGAGGTTTTCCATCATAATCTTTGCAGCGATTATAACATAGGGGTGAATTCCTTTTCAAAATCTGTTAAAATGATTGCGGAGCAAAAATTCGAGATTTGAAAACATTTACTGACTTTATTAGGAACACTCTATGAAAAGAAATTGGCTGCCATTAATCGTTGGATTTATTATCACTATCCTGGTCCTTGGCGTAATTTTTATTATATTAATATTTCTTCCCAATCAACAAGCATCCAATGAGAAGGTTGCTTTAATAACGATCATCCCTGCACCTACTTCGACACCCAGGATTGGATTAACTATCGTGCCTACTCCTACTTTATTAATGACTGAAGTCCCTGTACATAATGGAAAATTTCAATTGGGAGATTTCGTTCAAATAACGGGGACATCAGGAGATGGGTTGCGATTAAGATCTGAACCTGGAAGATCCTATAGTGTAAATTTTATTGGTCTGGACGCAGAAGTCTTTGAAGTAATCGATGGTCCGGTTGAAGAAGATGGATATATCTGGTGGTATTTGGAAGCACCTTACGATAAAACCAGAAATGGGTGGTCAGTTGATGAATATTTACAGTTAGTTACCGTACCGTAGAGAGGATAGCATGCAAGAAATAAAATTATCACCAGTAAAAATTAAAGCAGATAAACACGAAAGATTCCTGTATATTGATTGGAATGATCATCATCATTCACCAATTAGCTTTGGATTATTGCGAGCCGCATGCCCCTGTGCAACCTGTAGGGGTGGGCATGAAAATATGAAACCTGAACCGGACAAAGATGTATTTGACAATGAATTATCCATTTCAAAAATGACAGAAATTGAAAAGGTGGAAATGGTCGGTAGCTATGGTCTATCGATTCAATGGGCTGATGGCCATCATTATGGTATTTATACCTGGCCATATTTACGAGCATTATGCAATTGTGATGATTGTCGGAAAAACCGAAATTAGTCTGTACGGTTTACTTAAAAATCATAATAAGATTCAATTTCGAATGGATGAGGTCGGATTTGAACATCTCTGAATTCTTTCATTTTTTTTGCAATCCACAAATCGATCATCTGATTAGAAAATACATCATTTTTAACTAAGAAACTTCGATCTTTGTCAAGTGCTCTTAATGATTCTTCCAGAGATGTCGGTAATTTTTTAATTTTGTTTCTTTCTTCCGGAGTCCATGAAAAGATATCTTCATCAAATGGCCCAAACCCATTTTCAGTAGGATCAATTTTATTGAGGATGCCATCAATTCCAGCCATCAGCATGGCTGCCATCGCTAAATATGGATTGCAGGTGGCAACAGGAGGGCGAAATTCAAATCTCACTTCATCAGGATTGGTGACATATTTGGGGATTCTGATAGCGGCACTGCGGTTGCCTCGCGAGAAAAAAGTATTGACCGGTGCTTCGTAGCCCGGTACAAGCCTCCGGTAACTATTTGTGCTCGGGTTTGTCAACGCCAGCAGTGCTGGTGCATGATAAAGCAAACCTCCAATATAGAACAGAGCGCTCTCACTGAGTAGCGTGGAAGAATTAGAGTCAAAGAATATATTCGTATCATTTTTTCTGATTTGTTGGTGAAAATGCATACCGCTGCCTGCTTCGCCAAACAGTGGTTTCGGAAGAAAAGTAATGTAAAGATTTTCTTGAAATGCTGTCATTTTTGTTGTGTATTTGATCAGCATAGAGGCATCTCCTGCTTTTAGCAAACCAAACAGAGGGGTTTCTATTTCTTGTTGACCGGGACCTCCTACTTCGTGATGATGGTACTTAATGGGAATTCCCATTTGCTCCAGATTATTTGCCATCTTTGCCCGCACAGAAAAATAGCGATCATTTGGGGGTATGGCATGGTATCCTCCATGATAGGGATTCAGATATCCATTCCCACGTCCTTTTGAATTCCAAAGACCTTCTTCAGAGTTTAATAGATAGCTAGATTCATTAATCGAATTTTGGAAGGCGACCTGATTAAAGATATAAAATTCAAACTCAGGACCCCACATACTTTGATCAGCGATTTGTGTTTGTTGTAAATACTTTTCCGCCTTTCTTGCTATTTCTCTGGGTTCGTCGCGAAAAAGATTTTTCGTATCCGCTTCAACTGTATTGCAAATAAAACTGAGTGTGGGGATCTCACAGAAAATATCAATAAACGCCGTAGATAAATCTGGAATAAGTGCCATATCACCAGAATGGACATTCAGAAACCCAACGCTTGAGCCATCAAAGCCAATACCATTTTCCATCAATTCAGGCGTAAATTCTTTCGAAGAGATCGTGACGTGGTGCCACCGACCCCAAAGATCACAGAATTTAAGGTCAACCATTCGAATTTGCTTAGACTTGATAAACTCTTCGGAATCCAGAAAATTATTAAACATTCTATTTCTCCCTGATTTTGAATTTTATTCATTTTATTTTTTTTGCACGCAAAATAAAAGTAACAGATCTCTTATTCTGCAAGAGATTTGTCTAAAATGCAATCTCAAAAATTTATCCCTCTAACTTTCGGTTGCTTTTCTTTCTATAGGTGTTTATAATCATTTTCATATTTAAATCAGATTCTCTCAGGAGGGAAAGCTGGAAACTAAACGAATTACTTCCAGTTTCAGTTCTCAAACTTCCAACGCAGTAAAACAACTGGAATCGGGCATCGTGCTTTTCAATCGATACCAAATTCAAGATGTCATTGGAATCGGTGGGATGGGATCTGTTTATCGAGCTCGTGATCTGCATTTTCCAAATGTAATTAAATTGGTTGCAGTTAAAGAAATGACCAATAATGCACCAGATCCATTGGTCAGACAAACGATTATTCAAAACTTTGAGCGCGAAGCCAATATTCTGGTGACATTAAATCATGTTGCCATTCCTCAAATTTTTGATTTTTTCACCATCAATGAACGATCCTATCTGGTATTGGAATACGTCCATGGAAAAGATCTTGAAGCGATTCTCCAGGAAAATAACGCACCTATATCGGAAGATAATGTTCTAACATGGGCGATTGAATTATGTGATGTTCTGGATTATTTACATTCCTATAAACCAGAGCCAATTATATTTCGGGATATGAAACCCAGTAATGTTATGATCAATCAGCAGGGTCGAGTGATCCTGGTTGATTTTGGTATTGCTAAAAATTTCATCACCGGTCAGAAAGGAACAATGATCGGAACTGAAGGATATTCACCACCAGAACAATATCGTGGGGATGCGACACCCGTTGCCGATATCTATGCTCTGGGGGCAACCTTGCATCATCTCTTGACCAATCATGATCCCAGGATGGAAGCACCTTTTTCCTTTTCCGAGAGAAAAATACGTTCTATCAGCCCATCAGTATCATTGGAGCTTGAGATCGTCATTGACACTGCCCTCCAATATAATCCAGAAGATCGATTTCAAAGTGTTGCAGAAATGAAAGACGCATTATTGTCTGTTGCCAAAAAAACAGGTGCACTGTCCAGGATCCCTATCTCAAAAAAAGCAGAACCACTTTCCAATAAACCCCTATGGACTTTTAAATGTGAGGACGAAATCAGGGGTTCAGTCACATTTGATAATGGAAAAATATATTGTGGTTGTTATGATAATAATCTCTACGTTTTAGATGCATCCAACGGTTCATTTTTATGGAAATTTCCAACGGATGGGGGCATTGTTGGGAAACCGACTATTATCGATAATAACGTTTATATCGGATCCGAAGATAAAAAAATGTATTGCATTTCAACAAGAACGGGCAAAGAGTCATGGTCCTTCACTAGCGATGGTCCAATTCGAAGTTCAGTTAAAATTGCAGAAGGTCATGCTTTTTTCGGGTCGGATGACGGTTATTTATATGCAGTAAATTTAATATCCAACCGTTTAACCTGGAGGATAGACTCTGGTGCAGCGATCAGAACCACTCCATTTATTACCAAGGATAACGTGTATTTTGGAAATGAATATGGTGATTTTTTCTGCCTTGACTTTAGCGGTCATGTAAAATGGAGATTCAAAACGAAA
>SWCH01001583.1_pt2 | contig 40180 bp, 40 predicted proteins | sample 4690051 | NCBI WGS metagenome assembly SWCH01 (sample SAMN10267282, study PRJNA491770) | bioreactor metagenome | isolation source: DHS bioreactor inoculated with | place: Japan: off Shimokita Peninsula | reverse complement strand
ATCCATAGACTTAATAACTCTTCCTACTGCTTTAGTTACTCCTTCTTCATAGAAAAGAAAATTTCCGTTAGTTCTTTCAATTAATGCAGCATTCAATAATGATACAGATGGATGTATTATTGGATTGGCATTTTGTAAAGTTGTTTGTAATATATTTTTAGCTATTTCCATTTCAGGGTAAACTTTGCTAACTATGTCATATACCTTGTTGTTATATTTACTTGGTAGTGCCGCAATAAAATATGCACCTTTAAGCCTATTATATACTGCTATTCTTGCGTCTTTTATTATTCTAACTGCATATGGCAAGGTAGATGTTTCTGCTACTATAACCGATTCGTCCTCTAAGCTAAGTCCTAAAGCATTTTTGAATACTAAACTTCCGGCGCACGAACTAGGACATACTATATACATTTGATCTTTTTGCAAGTATGGTTTACATGCTTTTCCAAAAGGTTCAGTACTGTATGCAGGGCCAACGACAAATATCAAATCTGACTCAGGAATTACTTTGCCTATATCATGTCCTGCATATGCTAATTTTTGAAATCCCTCAAGGTCCCCCTCAGAGAAAATGCCTCCTACATCATTTATTGCTTTAATATTTTCTTTAAATTGATCAAAGTCAAACATATATACATCATGTCCTGCTTTTGACCACTCAAAGGCTACTGCACAGCCTCCATTTCCAGAACCTAATACTGCAACTTTCATTTTCATTTCCTCCAAACACATGTTAATTTTTAATATAATAAACTAAAATAGGCTATTATTGGGTCAATAAATTTAAAGCTTTAATAACCGTTTCCCTTTTTACAAAATCTTCTTTTTCTGCGGTAATATTGGGGTTACCTGTCGGATATGGTATTGCTTGCGCTCCAGATATTCTTGCAGCACCAACTGTTTTAGATATAGGTGTTACTGTACATATATGCACTGCAGGTATGCCAGCCTTCTCAATTTGTTTAACTATCGTTGCACCGCAACGAGTACATGTGCCTCAGGTGCTTGTTAATATGACTCCATCCACAGAGTCTTCAATTAATTTCTCGGCTATTTCTCTTCCCATCCTTGTTGCATCTGCTACAGATGTTGAATTTCCTGTTGTAGTTGTTAAGTAAGGATATACGCTACCTATAATCCCCTCCTTTTCTAATTTTTTTAGAGTATCTAAAGGTGCAACCCTGTTTGGATCTTTGTTTGCATAAACAGGGTCATATCCCGCATGCACAGACTCAAATTCTCCTTCTTTTAGGCTATCCTTACCAAAAATATTATACATTTTATATATTTTAGCTGTAGCAGCAGGAATATGATCTGGATTACCCATCAAAACTATACCACCTGTTGTACATAAAGCAATTTTAGCTGTTTTTAAGTCCTTAATAGGTTCAGCCGGATCCACTTTTTCATAAACAGAAATTTCTAGTTCTGTTTCAAATGGTTCCTTTCTTAATCTCTTAATAAGCATTTCAACTGCTCTTTCAGCACCATTTTTATCCTTAAACACATTTACTCTTTTGCCTTTAGCATAATACTTCTCTTGTTTAGGTGTTCCAAGCCTTTCTCCATTTAACAACTTATTTGCAAAATCAGACATTAATGGTACTGCCTTTCTTATGCCTGCTGCTGATTTAGCTACTTCTAATATATAAATATCCTTTCTATACATTTCCACAGCTGGGTTTTCCCAATATAACCCGGTTATTGCTTCTATATTTAAATGTTTTTTTATAAAAGAACAAACATCTGCACATGCTATACCAAATCTCCCGGCATTGAAAGCAGGCCCAGCAATAACTAAATCTACTTTCTTGTATTTTAATTTTTCTTTTATAAATGATTTTACTTTATCCATATTTTCTACGTAATAATTGTCACCGCAAATAATAGTAGCGATAATTTCAGCATTCTTTATTTTACCTGCAAAAGCATTTGCGTTTCCTACAGGTCCGTCATGAAATTGAGGTTCTGTATATGCTTTTTCTTCACCGCCTATTTGACCAAAAAATTGGTTTGTGTAAAAAACTATATTTTTCAAATTTTTCACCTCTTTAAATTGTTATTGCACTTAACAAAGTATTTCCTTGTAAATTGTGACTACCCATAATCCCGTGTATTTCAACTAAAAGTGTTCCATCCTTTTGTATTGAGTCGACATTTCCACCTGTAACTCTTTCTATTTCATTTAAATTGCCTATGACTTTGTCCATTTTAGGTAATAATATAGTTGCATTGCTATTTCCTGTAGATATAATAGCTTTTGCTTCTGTAACACTGTCAGGTAGCGATTCTGACATACCATCTATTCCTGCGTCCTCATTGGTAATAACTACTGTATCAATTTTTCTATTTTCAAGAGATTGGCAAACAACCATTAAATCTGTAGTTGGATTTCCAAACCCCTCTTGAGATATTATTACTCCTTCTGCTCCAAGCATTTCAACAAATCTTACTGTTAGCATTACATTTCTATACTTTTCCTTTAAAGTCACCATCAATGGATTTAACACAATACCCATAAAGTTAATCTCTTTACCATGTTTATTTAATAGTTCCTTAATAACAGAATTATTTAAATGATGGTAAGTAGTAGTTTTAGAGCCTGGAGAAACACAATTTCCACTAACTATAGCACCATCCATAACTTCTAGCGGTGTTATTATTGTAGGTATCATCAACTTAGAATCTCTGCCATAGAAATATGTGTCATGTAAAAGACCTTGACTCATACAATTATATACATATACAACTTTAGGCAATTCAGGGTATTCTGCATATTTCTGACCTATATTTTTCCACTCATAACATTCTACTTCATACTTTTTATATTCTAAACCTATTTTTCCTATATAATGAGCTACCTTAATACCTGCTAACCTAACTGTTTCTTCATGTTCGTGAGAATCTACACCTTCCTCTTTTGTTATTACCATAACTATATTAATTAGTTTAGAAAATATGCTGTATTCTGCAGCTGGACCACTCATATCAATCAATCCCTCTTGAAATCCTACAATGGGTCCTGTTGTAACAACAGCGCAGCCTTTTAAAACATATGTTATACCCTTTCCAGCTTCATCCATAGTCTCTTTAAATGTACCGGGGAAAATTTCCCCCTCCTTTTTAGCTCTAGGTTCTATTACATCTTTGACAGGAAGTATTCTAACTGACTCCCCAGGTTTAGCAATATCAAAACACACATCTTTAATTCTTTTATCTTCTTTTACTAATTCTTCAAGATATTTAAGATTAATATAAAGAATATCATTATCTATTTTGTTTTCATCACTAAAAATAACATCTTTAATGCTAATTTTCCTTACTTCTAAGTTCATTTCATACTCCTTTATTAATACATAATCATTAAAATCTTATTATTTTTTTTAATAACTTCCAATATCATTATAAGCAATTTTTATGCCAAATAATAAATTGTTGCAATTTCAATATAATTATAATAAATTTACTAATAAATAAAAAACAACGACAAATATTTGTCGTTGTTTTTTATTTATTGGTGACAGGTTTTTGTCTACTGCTACTTTCGACAAATACTTGTCTATTTATAATATTATATTCAACTTATCTATTTTGTATTTTAATGTTTGTCTTGGTATTCCTAGAATCTTACCAGCCTGTGTTTTATTTCCTTTAGTCATAATTAATACTTCTTTTATTGTTTCTATTTCTTTTTCTTCTAGGATTTTTTTTAAGTCATATTTTTCTTTATTTAATTCGTAATTTATACTAATGCTTTTCTTGCCTGCTTCATCTTTTTTATGTTTATAAACCCTATCGTACATATATGCAGGTAATTGTTGCACATCTAAAATATCAGTATTGCTGCAACTAATCATTGACTCAATAATATGTTTTAACTCTCTCACATTTCCATCCCAATTATACTCTAAAAAAATGTCTTCTAAGGTTTTAGTTATACCTTGTACCTCTTTTCCATAAATAATATTAAATTCATTAATAAAATTATGCACAAAATATTTAATATCTCCCTTTCTTTCTCTAAGGGGTGACAAATAAATCATTCCACTGCTTAGCCTATAAAATAAATCACTTCTCAATTCCCTTTTTTCAATAGCTTTAAGCGGGTCAATATTCATTGCTGCAATAATTTTAACCTTAACTGATTTTTCAACATTAGAACCTACAGGTCTAAAACTGCCATCTTGTAAAACTCTAAGCAATTTACCTTGAACATCATAAGGAATTGAATTAAGTTCATCTAAAAATATTATTCCTCCATTAGCTTCTTCAAATAATCCTTTCCTGTTTTCAGCACCTGTATATGCACCTTTATATGTTCCAAACAAAATTGATTCCACTAAATTTTGTGGTATTGCCGCACAATTTTGAATAACAACCTTATTTCTTGATACACCACTATAATTTATCATTGCCTGAACAAAAACTTCTTTTCCTGTTCCAGTTTCACCATAAATTAAAATGGGGTTTTTTGTTTTTGACATAATCTTAGCATATTCAATATTTTTTATCATATTAATATCTTTAGTAATAATTTTGTCAAATGAAACTTTACTTAAATCGCTGGATATACTGGTTAATTCTTCAAAGTTTTCGGCATCTAAATTATTTACATTGTCAATTGTCGTAATATCTTTTACTAGTTCTACCGCACCCACTATCTTACCTTTTCTAACTAATGGAATTGTAACATTATGTGTACAATAAACCTTTCCTGTAAAGTCTTTATATTTTTGAAATTTTTTTACTACTATTTCTCCGGTAGTCATGCACCTTACTATTGAACTTGTTTCTTTTTTTACATCTGGATATATTTCAAAAAAGTTTTTATTCAAAAATTCATATTTGCTGTAATCATTAACAGAAATATTTACTCTGTTGTCATATCTGGTATTATATATTACAGTAAATTCTCTATCTACTATCAAAACATAATCTAAGCTATTAAATATTAATCCACCAATATCAACCATATCAGCACACCTTTTATAATAAATTTTGTATTAAAAATGTATAACCTTCTTCATATTATAACATTAATATAAAATTTTTCAAACTAATAATGCTCTCAGGCTTACAGCTTACTTATAATTACAAATTTACAATCTTACTTAAAACCTTATCAGGCATTATTTCAATTATCCCATAACTTGCTTTCCCATACTTAGGCATAATAGTACTGCCTGGATTAAAATATAATATATTATTGGAAAATTCTTCATGTGCTATATGGGTATGACCATATAATACTATATCTACATGATTTTCTTCTGCTAATTCTTTTAAATCATCTAAATCATCTTTAACATATTGCAAATGACCATGAGTTATTAATATATTTTTACCTTCAATTGTTTGGATTAACATATCTTTTCTGTTTCGAATATCATAATCACAGTTTCCAGTAACTCTGTAAAAATCCTTAATTCCCAGCAACCATGCAAGTTTTTCTGCATCTTTATATTTATCACCGCAGTGTATCATGAGGTCAATATCTTTTTCTTCACGCATAGGTTGAACTATAGATTCAAAAATTGCTCCATGAGTATCACTTACTACTAATATTTTCACCTGCTATCTCTTCCAACCTTTCCTTTAAATTTAATAAAGCTTTTGCTCTATGGCTAATCTTATTTTTTTCATCATCTGTTATTTCAGAAAGAGTTTTATTTGTACCATCTAGAATAAATAACGGGTCATATCCAAACCCATTTTCACCTATTGGTTCAAATCCTATTTTTCCATTCAAGATACCTTCCGCCATAAAATGTTCACCATTTTCTAATACAACTGCTACAACTGTCTTAAAATAGGCTGTTCTTTTATCCAATGGGGTATTCTTAAGATTTTTTAAAAGAAGGTTGTTATTATCTATATAAGATGCATTTTCACCTGCATATCTAGCAGAATACACTCCTGGCTGTCCATCTAATGAATCAACAAATAATCCTGTATCATCTGCTATTACTATACCTTTTACTAGTTTCTTTAGTTCAACTGCTTTTTTTAGCGCATTTTCTTCTAATGTTACACCATCTTCTATAACGTCAAAATCCTCAAAACCAATTTCATTTTTAGATACTACATCAAACGGCATATTTTTTAATATATCCTTAATTTCTTTAACCTTATGTTTATTGCCACTTGATAAAATTACTTTTCTTCTCATTTTTCTGTTTCCTCACTTTTCATCTGCCTTATTGCTAAATAATTTACAAATATATGAATTAAAAAATATTATACCCACCTTATCTTAATTCTAACATAATTTTCTTTAGCATTGCAATATGAAAAGGCGCTAATTAAACTGATTTTTAATAGTTTTTAAAATCATTAAAAATAAAAATATTAAACCTATGTAGCCATTTATCCCATATATGAGATTTACTAATAAATCAAATGGAAAAGTTAAACTGATTAAAGTAGCTACAACAGCCAATATTATTGTAGTTATTGTAAATTTACAACTCTTTTCATCAGAAATCCTAGAAGAAACTGCCCAGAGAAGCGGAACTGTAGTGGTATATATCCCCAGTACAACTGTTAATGAAAATACATTTGCAAATCTTTCATTAACATTTCTTGCCAGTATTAATGAAGGAATCATAGTTCCTTCTACTAGTTCAATATTCCCTAATAACCCTAATGCAATTGATACAACTGCTAAAGAAAAAACTGTTACTCCACCTATTGCACCAAGCGATGCTTCTTTTTTACTGTTTGCCCTTGCCCCCATAGATGATAAAAATGTTGCTAGAAAAAGAATAGAAAGTCCAACGTATAAACATGCTGAAAAGAACCAATTAGAAGATGATTTTAACAATTTTAAATTTGGAATAATTTCATTTGCATTTTGTAACCCTATTGGGTTTTTAACTATTGCTGATACTCCTAAAAAAATAGATAATATTGCTATAACAGGTCCTATTTTTCCAATTATATCAACTATTTTATTTAACCCTAAAATAACTGTAACACCTGACAACAAAGCCATCATTATACAGCCTGTAAATATTGGCAGACTATACTGCTCGTTTATTGTAGCTCCAGCTCCAGATATCATTACAATAACTGACATATATGCAAATACTATTGTAAATAAATTATAAAAACTGCCTACGTACGTCCCGCAGTAATATGTATAAATATTGTATCCCTTAGATTTCCTATAATTATAACCTGCTGTTATAAAGCTTACACCTGAAAACAAAAGAAGACAGAACATAATCATAATTCCAGCTATTCCCCTATATCCATAAGCAGCAAAATATTGAATTATTTCTTGACCTGTAGCAAAACCAGACCCAATTAAAAAAGCTACAAAGGCACCTGAAATCCTAAATACTTGTTTAAAGTTTACGCTTTTATTATTCACATAGTCCCCCCAAATCAGTTTCCTTTCTATTATTTTATACAACAACTAAGTATAGTATTACAAATAAAAAGGTTAATTAAATGTATACTACCACACATTAATTAACCTTTTTATTTGTATAAACTTATATTAAATTATTATGACCCACAACTATATAAGTTGAGATATCTTTTTAATTTCAGATGGAGTAGAGTAACCCTCTAAACTCCTATGTTCAGCTTTCTTTTAATGAGTTTACTTTATTTTTTTGTTTCATAGCAGTAACATCTTTAATAATCATTAATACTAAAAGCAATATTCCAACATATCCATTGATAACGTAAATTATATTAACTAATCTGTCAAAAGGAACCTTTAACCCAATAAATGTTCCTATAACAGCTAATACAATTGTTAATATAATGAATTTTTTGGTTTTTTCTTCTGCTATTCTTGATGATACTGTCCAAAGTAGAGGTACTGCCGTTGTATATATTCCTGCCACAACTGTTAATGAGAATACAATGGCCACTGTTGGATGAATATTTCCTGCTAAAATCAAAGATGGTATCATGGTCCCTGCAACCTGTTCAATATTTGCCATTAATCCTAATGCAACTATAAGAACTGCTGCTGAAAAGGCAACTGCCCCTAATATTGCACCCCATGAAGCTTCTTTTTTACTTTGTGCCGTTGCACCCATAGCTGCCATAAAGGAAGCTAACCAAAGCATGCAAAATCCAACATATGAACCTGCAGCAAATAGCCAATTGCTAGATGCCTTCATTAAATTTAAGCTAGGTATAACTTCATTTGCTCTGCTTAACCCGCCTGGATTCATAAATATTGCTGATAGTCCTAACAGTATAGATAATACAACTATAACTGGACCTATTTTACCAATTACATCAACTATTTTACCAAGGCCAAAAACTACTGTTACACTTGCTAATACTGCTATTAATATACCTCCAACTGAAACTGGTAATCCGTACTGCTGATTTATAGTAGCTCCTGCTCCTGCAATCATTACTATAAATGACATATAAATAAATATTATTGAAAAATAATCAAAAAATTTTCCTATTACTTTTCCACAATAATATGTATATATTTCATTGCTTTTTTCAAAGTGTTCTCTTTGCCCTACTGTTATAAAGCTAACTCCAACATACAAAAATAATACAAAAATAACGATTACACCTAAGATGCCCATATATCCATACGATGCAAAATATTGTAACACTTCTTGACCTGTTGCAAAACCAGAACCTATTAAAAATGCTATAAAAGCACCTGCAAACATTATCACTTTGTTCATACTTACGTTTTGTACATCCATAAAATACCTCCTAGTGTAATTTAACATCTACTACCTAAAATATCCAACTAATACCATAAATTGTTGCACTAATTGATCGTGGAGAAACATAGCATAATAACTCAATGCATTGAGTTATTATGCTTTTAATCATCTGCTTAATTTTCGAAGACTGTCTGTTCTTCTACTTCTGTTTGTAAAGCTTTAAGTGCTCTGTCAACAAGTTGTCTTCTTAATTTCTTGCTTTTTTCTTCACCAAGGTTTGGATCTCCTAGAGGATAAGGGATGCCTATTGCCGGTATTATTCTATTTGCTCCTATAGTAAGTGATATTGGCACTACTGTACACATATGAACTACAGGTATTCCTACTCTTTCAATTTCTTTTACCATCGTTGCACCGCAACGAGTACAAGTGCCTCAGGTCGATGTAAGTATAACTGCTTCAACACCATCTTCAACAAGTTTTTTACTAAATTCTTCTCCAAAACCTTTAGCATTTCCTACTGATGTTCCTGTTCCTGTTGTAGTAACAAAATAGTTAGCAAGTTCTCCAATTATACCTTCGTTTTCAATTTCTCGAAGAACATCAAGCGGCACAACAAGATTTGGATTTTCTAAAACAAATGCCCTGTCATAACCACCATGAACAGTCATAAATTTATCTTTTGATAAACTTTCCATTCCGGTTATGTCATAAATTCCATATTTTGTAGCACTTGATGATTCTATTCTATCAGGATTTCCTTGTGGAACTATACCACCAGATGTAACCACCGCTAGCTTTATTTTTGATAAATCTTTAATTGCCGGGTTTGGAGCTACTCTATCAAATACAGGCATTGGATATTCAGTTTCATATGGTTCACCCTTGACTTTTTTTAATATGAGGTCTACAGCTCTTTCAGAACCTCTTCTTTCATTAAAGTAATTTACTCTGATGCCCCTTTCAATATATCCTTCTTCTTTAGGTGATAATATTTCTTCTTTGTTTATCATTTTCTTAGCAAGTTTACATATTTTAGGCATTGCTTTTCTCATATCTGCAGCTGAAATAGCTGTTTGAATAATGTGTAAATCTTTTTTGAACATATCTACGCCTGGATTTTCTGGGTACATGCCTGTTACAACAGGTATATTCAATTCATCTTCTACGGCTTTAGCTATAGTACCACAAGCAACTCCATATCTACCCGCGTTAAAAGCCGGTCCTGCTACAAACAAATCTGGTTTGTATGGTCTAATCATATCTAGTATTGTTTTCTTAGCCTCTTCTATATGTCCACCAAAATATGTGTCCCCACATATTATAGTTGCAACAACTTCATAATCATCTCCCAGTCCTGATCGAAGTGCAAGGCCCGGTCCTACTATACCTTCTCTAACTTCTGGCTCAATATCGGCTTTTTCTTCTCCGCCTATGTTTGCAAAAAATTGATTTATATAATGAACTACTTTTATTTTTTCCATATTAGACTAATCCTCCTTAATTATATTTTAATATCCTCTAGCTGCGAGCTTGTTGTATCCATTTGCTATTGTTGATGCAATTATTATTTGTAATTCTGCTTCTATGCTTCCATCAGGTTTTAAGCTACCTTCATATCCACCTATCATGGTTTCAATAAAATCAAGGGTTCCAATTACTTTATCCATTGGAGGGAAGTCAATTATTACATTACCATTTCCGCATGATACAAGTGCATCTCCTTCTTCAACAGCATCTGCTAATGACTGAGATTTACCATCTCTTCCTGGAAACTCATCAGTTATGAGAACTACTTTCACTCCTTTTTGACTAACCTTTTTACAGTTCATCATAAGGTCAGTATCAGGATTGCCATATCCTTCTTCTGTAATTAATACACCGTCAAGTCCTAAAAATTCACATAATTTTGCAACCATATCCGATGATCTTTCTTTGTCTGCAAGAAATACATTTTCATTAGTTAATATTACACCAATAAAGTTTAAGTCTTTTCCATGTCTTTTGTATAAATCTTCTATAACCGGATTATTTAAATGATGGAATGTTGTAACTTTATCGCAGGGTGCAACACAATTACCGCTGATTATTGCTCCATCCATAATTTCAGTTGGATACATAAATGTGGGAACCATAACTTTTGCATCTACCCCATAATAGTATGTGTCATGTAAAAGCCCCTGTGATTGAAGCATGTGAATATATCCTATTTTTGGAAGGTCCGGATATTGCTTTATTTGTACTTGAACTGGTTTTGTTTCATATGCAACAACTTCATCAGGCTCTACATTTCTTCCTGCTTCACCTATATATGTTGCAACCTTAAGGCCTGCCATTCTTCCTGCTGATTCGTAGTCGTGAGTTTCTAACCCTTCTGCTGGTTCAATTACTACACAAACATTATTTGTTTCTGAAAATGGTGTATATTTTGCCGAAGGTCCTGACATATCTATAAGTCCTTCTTGGAATCCTACTATTCTTCCGCAAGTAACAACAGCAGCACCTACTAATGCATGAGTTCTTCCACTACCCACTTCTTTTACTTTGTTAATTGTTCCAGGAAATATTTGACCGCTGCCAGATACTTTTACCCTTGGTTCTATAACATCCTTTACAGGTGCAATACGTACAGATTCACCTGGTCTTGCAAGTTCAACATTTGCCGAAATAATTCTGTCGTCTTCCAACACAATTTTAATTATTTCTTCTTTGTTAACATAAAGCGTGCCTTTCTCAACTTTAGTCATTTCACCAAATTGAACATCCTTAATTTTAATTTTCCCTAATTCTAATCTCAAATTTGTTACCTCCTTTTCTATTTAAACCCTAATATTTTTTACATATTTTACTAGGGTCTTATACAATGTTAAATATTGTCAAACATTGGATTCTTGACTACGTTTTCTATGAAAGATAAATCAACTGTTTCAAAATCCCTTAATATTCTTTCGCTCCATTTTGGAGTTGATTTGTATTTTAAAAATTTATTAGCGGCCTCTATACTATTTTCTATGAGTGTTATACTCTCATAATCAATTACTCCACTGCCTTCACCGATAATAATGGACTTATATGGTGTCTGATTAGGCTTTAGGCTGCCTGCCATAGGATGTGTAAGTATTCTATAACCACTATGAACCCTATCTCTAGTTTTATTTAATACATCTACATAGCTGCCTTCTTCTAAAAAAAGCACCTCGTACATATCCTTATATTTTTGAAATACCTTATAATTATTTGTAATCATTATCTTGTACATAGCCATGTCCCCTTTAACACATATTTATCTTTCATATTACTTTGTTAAGCAATAAACATACCAATAGATGATTTTTACAAAAAAAATTTTTTATATTGATAAATCAATATAAAAAATTTTTATAGTAGCTATAATTATAAATATTTTTTAACAAAGTTTTAAAACTAATGAAATTTTTTTCTTGACTGTGTATGTATTTTCATCATATAATTAATTTATATTATTTTATTATGGCAATATATCATATATGCGATAGGAGTGATTTTATCAATAACATTAAAATATTAGTAGCTAACAGTGATAAAACTTATGTAAGTATTGTATCTTCAGCAATTTCCAATATAACTAAGAACATTTCCCAATGCTATACCATAGAAAATACTTTTGAATTATTAAATGAAATTTATGATTTTGTTATAACTGATTATAAATTTTTTAACAAGGATTTTACATTAAGAAGTATCATTGAAGCCTATCCTAAAACCGAATTTATTATTGTTGCTTCAAATCCATCATACAGTGAAGGATTTCTGTCAATGTCTAATGGTGCAAGGATATATTTAGATTTAAAAGACGAATTAGATCAAATATCAAATAAAATCTTAGAAATATTTTCAGAAAAAAAGAACAACGCTAAATTAAAAGAAAAGTTACTTAATAACTATTTACTTGAAAGCACAAGCGAAAGCTACAACAAAATGTTGTCACACTGCGAAAAGGTTGCAAAAACTAAAGCTAATATTCTTTTAACGGGAGAATCCGGAACTGGAAAAGAGGTAGCCGCCAAATACATACATTTATGCAGTCCAAGAAGCACCAATAATTTTATACCCATAAATTGCAGTGCATTTACGGAAACACTTCTTGAATCAGAATTATTTGGTCACGAACAAGGCTCTTTTACCGGTGCTATGAAATCCAAGCAAGGAAGATTTGAATATGCTAACAACGGAACTTTATTTTTAGATGAAGTTGGAGATATAAATTTAACCACTCAAGTAAAACTCCTTAGAGTTTTGGAGACAAAAAAAGTAGAAAGACTTGGCAGCAACACAGAAAGATTAATAGACTTTAGGCTTATATCAGCTACTAACAAAGATTTGTTGTGTGCAGTTGTAAATGACAAGTTTAGAGAAGACTTTTTTTACAGAATAAGCACCATTGTAATAAATATTCCTCCCCTAAGAGAAAGACGTGATGATTTAGACAAACTTATTAAATTTTTCTTAGAAAAATCTCAAGAAGAAAATAATATAAAAATTAAGCATATAGAGCCGGAAGCTGAAAAATTCCTTTATTCTTACAATTACCCAGGAAATATAAGAGAACTTAAAAGTATAGTTGACAGAATGGTTATTCTATCTGTAAATGGCAATATTACTAAAGATGGGATACCTATTTTATATAATATTAAAAATAAAGAAAATAAATTTTGTAAAGATACTTCAGATTTTAATGAAATTATTTCTTTTAAAAATTTTAAAATTGAAAGTGAATCAAAATATCTGGAATGGGTTTTGTCGCAAACTGGCGGTAATGTAGCAGAAGCTGCAAGAAAACTTGATATCAGTGCAAGACAATTATTTAATAAAATAAAAGAATATAATATTAAAAAAAGCTAAGAATTATAAATATTTTTATTTATAATTCTTAGCTTACATCCATACAATTAACAATATAGTTACTTAATTACCTTTTTTCATTTTCCCAAGCTATGAGTACAAAATCTTTTCCCTTCTTAATAATTTTATTATTTTTATCTCTCATAACTTTTATATTCATCTTAGTTATTAATTTTTAAAACTTTTTCAATAAAAATATCCACTATACTAGGATCAAATTGCGTACCTGAGCATCTTCGCATTTCCATAACCGCTTCTTCAACACTAAGTTTTTTTCTGTAGGGCCTATCACTTGTCATAGCATCATAAGAATCAGCAACTGCAATAATCCTTGCTTGCAATGATATTTCATCTCCTTTAAACCCTCCTGGATATCCTTTCCCATCCCATCTCTCATGATGTTTAAGAACATACTCTGAAATTTCTGAAAATTCATTTGAAGAACTTAAAATTCTATAACCTATTTCAGGATGCCTTCGCATTTCCCTCCATTCATCACTGCTTAATGTTTCTGGCTTATTAAGTATCTTTTCGTCTATTCCCATTTTACCTATATCATGCATAAGTCCTGCAATTCTAATTTGATTAATATTATCTTTGTCAAAATTCATGCTAATAGCAATTTTTTCACATATCGCACTTACCCTTTTAGAATGTAGCATCTCTCCATTACTCTTTTCATATAAAGTATTCATAATTATGTCTATAGTTTTGTTCCTGATACTTAAGCTCTCATAGAGCTTATGTCTATACATATAATCTTCAGCATTTTTAAATATATCTAAAATATCTTGATTTTCATTGTACTTCGTCTCATAACCAAATGAAATAGAAATATCAAATGAACTAACTTTTTCATCCTGGGCATAATTGTTTATACGTTTTATTATTTGTTCTGCTTGATGATAATCTGTTTTAGTTAGAACAATAACAAATTCGTCTCCTCCAAGCCTTGCTATAACATCATCTGCCCTGCACCCCTTTTCTAAAACATGAGCTACCTTCTTTAAAAGCTCATCTCCTAATGCGTGTCCAAATGAATCGTTAATCAGTTTTAATCCATTTACATCTGCCATGATCAAAGTCAATGGTAGATTTCTTTTAACATCAAGCCTCTTTAATTCTTCTTCATAGAACCTTCTATTATATAATCCCGTTAATTGATCACGATAACTCAAATAAAGAATTTCTTCTTGCTTCTTCTTTTTATCAGTTACATCTTCAACAATTCCAATTCCGCCAACAACATCATTGTTATCAGAGTATATCGGATCAAAAATTACCCTTATGGGTACCTTATTGTTAAAGTTATTAGATTCATACTCACCCTCATAAATCGTCTGATTTCCTTCTAAAGAATTGGTTAATGAATTTGTAAATTCAAAATCATGTAGTTTAGTCAGATCAAACCCCATTAAGCTATCATGTTCTACACCAATTATTCTAGAAAATTTTTCATTACAATTTGTAATTATACCCTTCTTGTCAAAGTGAATAATACCCAAAGGGTTATGCTCAAAAATCAAACGATACTTTTGTTCGCTGTCTTTCAAAGCCTCCTCTGCATGCTTTCTCTCTGTAATATCTGTATGAGTCCCACTGATAAGTAAAGGCTTACCATCTTCCGACCATGAAATTACTTTACCTCTATCATTAATCCAAACCCAACTTCCATTTTTATGCTTCATTCGATATTCATCATCATAATACTCTATTTCTCTGTTATAAAGTTCTTCATCTCGAGCATATGCCTGCAACAAGTCATCTGGATGAACAAATTTCCTCCAAGTATTTTTATCAATAGGAGCCAACTCCTCTAATGTATAACCAAATATTTCTGCCCATCTTTCATTATGAACAATATCGCCTGTTAATAAATTCAGTTCCCACGTTCCAACATTTGTTCCTTCAACAAAGTTTTCCATTCGCTTAAGGTTTTTCTTCAATTCAATAAAATGCATTTTTTCATCAGATATATCCTTTAAATATGTAACTAAATATCCATGTTTTGGGTAATAAAAATTTATTTTAAACCATTTATTTATTGCCTTTGAAAAATGTTCAAATTCCTTTTTATTTTCATTAGTTGCATTACCTAAACATTCACGAACAAAATACAATTCATCTTCATTTTCGCATTTTAAAACCTCAGTTAATCTCTTACCAATTACTTCAATACGGTTAAAACATGTAATAAATTCAAATGACTCATTTACTTCAATAAATTCACAATCGCAGGGTACACCTTTGTCATCAAAAATAATTCTATGATACGCATATCCTATTGGCGATTTTTCAATTAATTGTTTATAGAAATTATCCTTCATAAGATTTAAATGTTATGTAAAACTTGATACCTATTTATTTTACAATAACTATTCCCCCAATTATATTTTAATTTTCGCTTATCAATTGAAAATATTCATTAAAAAATATGGTTTTTATGTTTATTTAACATTTGCATATTATTAAATTTCAATAGACATGTATACGTTTGCTCTTGTACTTTATTTTCAACAATATTAAACAATGTATTACAATTGTAAAACATTTCTTATGTTATGTTTTTAATATTGTATACATTATTGTATATTTTTTTACTTTCTTTGTCAATATTTTTAATAAAGTTTAAATCTCTCATTATTCAAATTTTACTATTTCTAACAATAGCAAAAGCTCCCGCAAAATGCGGAAGCTTTTCATCAATTGGTTAATTACATATTACTTGCTTTATCATGTTCATGTATCTCTTTATATTTTAGGCGTGTAGCTTTTCCTCCTCTAATGTGCCTTTCAGATTTGTTCTTAAGCAAAACTCTCTTTACTTCGCTTGCAACTGGAGGGTTTAATTTAGGAAGACGTTCTGTAACATCCTTGTGTACCGTGCTCTTACTAACGCCGAATTTTTTTGCCGTTTGCCTTACGGTAGATTCAGTATTTATTATATATTCCGCGATTTCTATAGCTCTCCGTTCTATGTAATCTTTCATGTTTAACCCCCTTTGACATTATCAACCGTCTTATTTACATTTTTATGCATTTATTGTTCCTAATAGAACCTTATTTTTTATTCTCCAGGAATATAGTCAAGGGGATTTACATTTTTTCCATCTACAGTAATCTCAAAATGCAGATGAGGTCCATCAGCGGATTCTATACTATCGCATTTTCCAATGTTTCCTATTATCTGACCTTTTTCAACAACATCTCCTTCTGACACTTTTGAAGTGGCAAGATTGTTGTAAAGTGTTTTTATATTATCTCCATGATCAATGACTATTTCTGTTCCTGTTAATTCAGATGTACTAACTTTTTCTACTGTTCCCTTAAATGCTGATTCTATCATAAGTGTGTCTTTAGGTTTAATATCTAAGCCCTTATGTACTCTCCATTCACCTATAGCATCAAAATATAGCAGTTTATCTAATGTAAATTCTTTAATTACTTCTCCTGTTAACGGAACATTCATACTCTTTAAATCTACTTTTTCATTTAGAGTGCTGTCCGTTTCTGTTTCCTTACCGTAATCCTCCATATACTCATCTATACGACCTTTATATGGATCAATGTTAGCGTTTAAATTTCCTTCCTCTATTTCACTTTGTGATAAGTCATTCTCATCATTAGGTCTTCTAGCTGTATACCTCCAAATCACAGCTGTTGATAACAAGCATACACACAAAGCTATTATAAAAAAGCTTGTATCCTTGTTTTTGAGCTTTGTAAAAAACCTCTTCATTCTTTCTTTTTTATTTTTAAATCTATCCTTTTTCATTACTAACCTCCTGTTTTTGTTCTTTTTTATTATCTTTTAGATATTGTGTCCCAATTTTTATTTTTAATACAAGCGTTCTAAAAAAATTTTTCAAACATAAAATTTAACTATAACTTATGATGAAGGAGATTAATTTTATGAAAAATAGTTTTATTTTTGCTTTAATTATTTTTTCTATGCTTTTTATAATTCCCACTGTAGCTTTAAATTATTTGGAGAATAAAATAGGTAATACAAATTCTTCAACTAGCGAAGATACAAACAAGTCATCTTCTGAAGAACAAAATGATAAAGATAATATACAGTTAAGCTCATCAGAACCGAACTTAATAAAGGTATATAACCTTAAAACAAATGAAGTAATGGTAATAGATCTTGAAGAGTATTTAAAGGGTGTTGTTGCATCTGAAATGCCGGCAGAATTTAATATTGAAGCTCTTAAAGCGCAAGCAGTCACAGCAAGAACATACTTGTTATATAAAATTAAAAAATTTCCTGATGGACAACCAGAACATTTAGATGCACCTATTTGTACAGGAACTCATTGTCAAGTTTGGAATTCAAAAGAAGACTTAATTGCTCAACATGAAAATGGCTGGTATGATAAATACTGGGGCAAAATAGAGGAATCTGTTGATTCTACCAGAGGTCAGATATTAACATATGAAAATAAAATAATTGAACCTTTATTCCATTCAACAAGCGGAGGCAGGACGGAAAATTCAGAAGATGTTTTTTCAACTTCTGTACCCTATTTAAGAAGTGTTGAAAGTCCGTATGAAAACAATGCTCCAAAACTTCATGACTCAGCTAAAATACCTATTGGTGATTTTATTAGTAAAATAAAATCTGTTTATGGAGACTTAAATATTACACCAAATAATTTAAAAGAAAAAATACAGCTAGGATCTGTTAGTGAAGGCGGAAAAATAAAATCCCTCATGATTGATAATAAAGAAGTTTCCGGCCGCGAAATCAGGTCTTTATTTGGGCTTAACTCGACTAATTTTAGTTTTATACAGTCGGGAAATCAAATTGAAATTGTAACTACAGGTTATGGACACGGTGTTGGAATGAGTCAATGGGGCGCTGCCGGAATGGCTGATGAAGGTTATAACTACAAAGAAATATTAAAACATTATTATACTAATGTTGAAATAGCAAATATGAAATAATCTTAGAAAAATTTAATTTTATATTTAAAAAAGTTTATTTATATGTTATTGTAATAATATAATTAATATAATTTTACTATTATATTAATTAAATATTTAACTAGAAAGGAAAACAAAGTGAAAAATATATTTATTAGCGATGTTGCTTACAAAGAATTTAAAGATTTACTAGATGAAAATAATGTTGAATCCTATAATATTAGAATTAATATATCTGAATACACATGTAGTGGACCAATATTTAATATAATGGTAAGTGAAGCTACTCCTGAAGATAATACTCAAGTAATTAATGATATCACATTTATTGTAGAAAAAAACATTCTTGCAGAGTATGGTGGTTTTATAATAGTTTCAAGTGAAGAAAACAATGGGAATGGTGTTGGATTAAAGCCTGTTGTTCTTCCATCTTCTGGTTGCAGTGGGTCATGTGGAAGTTGCGGCGGATGTGGTGATGAATATTAAAATTTAAATTAAAAGCGTTGATATTGAGAATTTATAAATTCTATGCTATCAACGCTTTTATTAATTAAAATATTATTCTGTTGTGTATGGTAATAAAGCAATAGTTCTTGCTCTTTTTATAGCTCTTGTTACCATTCTTTGATGTTTTGCACAAGCACCTGTAATTCTTCTAGGTAATATTTTTCCTCTTTCAGTTGTATATTTTTTCAACTTTCCAAGGTCTTTATAATCTATATGTGTAGCCTTTTCTTGACAGAATTGACATACTTTTTTACGTGGTTTTCTTTTGTTCCTGTCATTGCCGCCTTGATAGCCGCCTTGTCTTGAACTCATCTGACTTACCTCCTTTTTATGAGAATTTTATACTCAATAATTAAAATGGAATTTCTTCGTCATCTACTGGCTGAAAAATATCATTGTCTTCATCTGGAAAATCATCAAAATAGCTGCTATCTGGCTGTACTGGTTTTCCTTGACGACTTGGCGTACCTTGATCTTTCGAACCAATAAATTCAACTTTGTCCGCTATTACATCTGTTGTATATCTTTTTTCGCCTGACTGTGTAGTATAACTTCCAGTCGAAATTCTGCCATGAACTGCACATTGTCTACCTTTTGCAAGATAATTTGCACAATTCTCTGCTGATTTACCGAATACTGTCACACTAATAAAATCTGCTGTTGGTTTACCTTGACTTATAGCTTGCTGCTTTTTGTCTCCAAACAAATCCTTATCTACTGCTAAAGTAAGTCTTGTTACTGCCATTCCTGTAGCAGGAACAAATTTTAATTCCGGGTCTCTGGCTAATCTTCCAATTAATACAACACTGTTCATAAGCTTACCTCTTTATATTATTTATTTTGATTCATCTACTGTAATCATTTGTCTAACGAAATTATCACTTATTTTACAAATTCTGTCTATTTCATCAACAGCATCTGCATTTGAAGTGAAATTAATTATTACATAATAACCGTCTCTTTTTTTATCAATTTCATAAGCTAGTCTTCTTTGACCCCACTCATTAACTTTATCAACAGTTCCTTGTCTTTCAGTTATTATACTTTTTACTTTTTCAATTTCAGCGGTTCTAACTTCTGCCTCTAAATTAGACAATAAGATAAACGCTCCTTCATATTTTTGCATCATAGTCACCTCCCTTTGGACTTTGGCCCCCTATTTAATATAAGGAGCAAGGATAGCGTAAATATTATAGCACTTAATAAATTTTAATACAAGCACTTTTTTAATATATATATTAATTTTATACTATTTTATAATTATTATTTAGAAATTTCAAAATATTTATGGCATAATACTGTATTTTGCTTTTTGTTCACAGTAACTGCAAACAATCTGATTTTCATCTGATACTTCAACCATGTGTGGTGCATTTTCTTCACAATTTATGTAATCATCAAGCGCAACATCTATATGGTCTTTGCATGCGTATAAAATTTTATTTTCAGTCATATTATCTCCTACATTTATATTTCATATGTGTTGCTTGATCTATCTCTGTAAGTCATATCAAGACATACGCCGGGATTAACATCTATTCCGTTTTCTATAAGTATATTTTCAACTGTTTTATATGCAAGCTGCGGAAAATTATTCTCTTTACTCAAGTGTCCTAACAAAACTATTTCTGTTCCTTTTTTTATTACTTTAGTTATAAGATTCCCGGCAGCATCATTAGACATGTGCCCAAATTCACCAAGAACCCTCCTTTTAAGAGACCATGGATATGGACCAATTAGAACCATATCTTCATCGTGATTAGATTCTACCAACAACAAATCTGCATCTGTTATACTATTTATTATACTGGCATTTATACATCCTGTATCTGTTAACATGCTAATTTTTTTGTTTTTATGATAAATATTATAACCTACAGGACTAGCTGCATCGTGTGATATGTCGAAGGATTGTATAAATATATCTCCTACTTCTGCATCTTCAGACATAGTTTTTATATTATGAGATTTAATGTCTCCAATTATAGATCTCATTGCAGACCACGTTTTTTCATTTGCATATATAGGTATATCAAAACGTCGCGATAGTACGCCTGCCCCTTGTATATGGTCTATATGCTCATGTGTTATAAATATTGCATTTATTTTTTGAGGATCTTCTCCTATTTTTATCATTTCTTGTTGAATCTTTTTTCCGCTTAATCCTGCATCAACAAGTATACTTGTTTTTTCAGTTTTTATAAATTGGCAATTACCACTACTACCACTATATAATGAACAAAATTTTAAATTCAAGTTTTCCTCCTAGGGTAATTTATGGTTAATACCCATTATTGCAAATTTTTAAATATAATAATTATCTTATCACAAATTTTTTGCTATTACAATTAATAATTCTAATTTTTATAGTCAGCATCTTTATATAATTATTGAAATTTTAAATATTTAAAGTTCTATTTAAATATTTAATACATAATATTTAAAGTATAAATATCTTATAAAAGGATGTATTATGGTTATAAAAATTAAATTTAAAATTTTATATTCTTTAATTATTTTTATTTTAATAATTGGATTATTTTATTTATTATCAACTAATAATCCTTCTAGGGCAGTTGCTATGGATGGTGAAAAGGATTTTATAAAATGGGTTGATTTTGGAGTTTGCTATGAAGCACTAGACAAGGCTTTAAAGGCTGACATAAAAAGTATTGACAGCGAAGTTAAATTAGATTGGATAGAAATTTTAGCATATTTGGCATCTAGATATGGAGGTAACTTTTCAAGATATAAATCAAAAGATATGGATGACCTAATAGATAAATTAAATAATGGTGAAAGCATTGAAAAATTAACTGAAAATTTAAAATATTACAGCTATTTTCGTGAAGCCTATACTGCTGTACTTGGAGGCTTTGTAGGTGGTTATGAAATAGAAATTGATGATGAAGATAACCCGGGTCAAAAAAAATGGATTCAAAAATACGGACTTAAAGCTTTTTCTCCAATTGCCAGAGGTTATTACTATAATCATTATGATGATTTTGGAAATTCCAGGGACTACGGATTTAGGAGAGTTCACCTTGGGAATGATCTCATGGGGTCAGTAGGCACACCAATTATAGCTGTGGAATCAGGTAAAATTGAAGCGCTGGGGTGGAATCAATATGGAGGTTGGCGAATAGGTATAAGAAGTTTTGACCAAAAAAGATATTATTATTATGCCCATTTAAGAAAAGACCATCCGTATCGAAAGGACCTTAAAGTCGGCGATACTGTATATGCAGGCGATGTAATTGGATATATGGGGAGAACTGGATACAGCAGAAAAGAAAATGTGAATAATATAAACACCACACATTTGCATTTTGGTATGCAACTAATTTTTGATGAATCTCAAAAAGAAACAATAAGTGAAATTTGGATTGATGTTTATAATATAGTTAGGCTTCTAAGCAAAAACAAATCCCCTGTCTCATATAATTCTGAAACAAAGGATTTTAATAGAATATATAACATTAAGTTTTTTAATATGAAATAATTATTTATAGCCCCCATTTATGTGATAATATTTGGGGCTCTTTATTTTGTATATTTAAAGGCCACACAACTTCATATTTCCCTTCTTGAAGCTGAACTACAAATGAAATAGATCTAGAATTTTGTCCATTATTATCAAATGCTACATACTCTGATGTAAAATACGGAGTTCTAAATAACTTAGTTTTAATAATATCCATAATTCTATCACCATCAATTGTTCCTGCACTGTTAATAGCATCAGAAATAATCATAGCAGATGCAAATTCTTCTAATGCCGGTCCATCAATGTCCTCGCCTGACTTTTCTTTATATAATTTATTTATTTTATTTGCAGATGTAATATTTTCAAATATTGACGGCATGCTGGCACTTGAGCCGGAAAAATAATTACCATCCGAACCTAAATTATCTACAAACTGAGGATCTTGAAATCCTCCGCAATAATTCAAAACAGCTTTTGGAACAATTTTATTTACCTTATATTTTCTAACAAATTCTGTAACATCCTCTATATACGAAGCTTGAAAAATAACATCTGGTTCGACCTCTTTTATTTTACTAATAGCCAAATCTATGTTATCTAACTCCTCTGAATATCTAATTTCAACAACCTTTTTAAATCCTTCTGATATATATTTTTCATCTAACCATTTATCTATCATTTCAGATGCATGAACACCATATTCATTATCTATACAAACAACACCAACTGTTTTTATTTCTGCATCTAAACTTTTATTTAAATATTTAAGGTACTCAAAAAATAGTTCTGTCTCCATGTCATCATCGGGAGCAATCCTTGAAAAATATTTCAGTCCTCTTTTTGTTAGTGATGCTGAACTAGATGATCCGGCTAAAAAGGGAACCTTATATTCTTCTGATACCTGACTTGCTGACTTAGTTGCTGAACTATGATAAGCGCCTATTAAAGCTGATACATGCTCGTCTTTAATTAACCTTTCTGCCTCAATTCTAGCAGATTCAGGACTGGATTTATGATCTGCATATACAAATTCAACTTTTTTATTCTCCAAATTTGGTAAACCTGATTCTCTTCCAAGTTCTAAATCTATTTCGGGATATTCTCCATTTATTATTTCTTCTGCAACTTCTATTGCATACTTGAGCTTAGTTCCTGTTGGTTCAGCTGGACCTGTAAGAGGAAGAAGCACCCCTATTTTTATTGTATCTCCTCTGCCTGCTAACGTTTTACCTCTTACACTGCTGCCTAAAGCAATTATTGCAACAATTAATATTATGATAAAAGCAAATAGAAAAATCTGCTTGTTTTTCATTCTAATCCTCCGTAACATTACAAATTATAGCAAATTTTATATGGTTTTAGAAATATTATTATATCATAAAGCAAGCCAGATAACGGCTTGCATCACAACGATTCAATGAATACATCAAGACAAAGACTTATGTCTTTGTTTCATTAGTTGTATTTATTATATCATATAAAATTACATTGTTAAAGTCTTTAATTTTATTTATGACATTTTGAAAAGTAATTCAACACAAAATGAGTTTTTATTACTAAGTTCTTATGTTATAATATATTATATGACAACGTTTATATAATGAACTATGCTTAAAAATATGCTAATAAACACATCTTATTGCAACATTGAATTAATAGGAGGACTTATGAATAAATCCATTTACTCAAAACCTGCTAAACATGGACTAAAATTTAAAATTTGGCACTACTTTCTTTACTTAATATTATTTATTGCTGTGCTTATGTGGTTATTGCAAATTGTATTTTTCAATCAATTCTATTTAAAATTTAAAGAAAAAGAAATTAAAAAAATAGGAATTACACTTACCGAGGAATATAAGTCTGATGATTTTAGAGGTAACATATACAGGAAATCAAATTACGGAGGTATGCCTGTTAGGGTTTTCAATAAAAGGGGCATAGCAAGTTTATCATCCTCTGTATTAGAATTATCTAACCCTGATCCAATAGATATTATACTTTTTATTGAACCGCTGATAAAAAACGGTAAAAGTGAAGTTTTTCATATAATTGAAGATCCAAGTGTAGAAGGATCTAAATATATGGTATACGGAAGGTTTATAAAAACCGGCGTTCAAGATGATGACAATGTATATCTTTATATCATTTCACAACTTGCCTCAATGGACAATACTGCATCTGTACTGAAACAGCAGCTTATAATTATTACCATAGCATCGCTGATATTTGCTATTATTCTATCATTTTTTATTTCTTCTTTGCTTGTGAAGCCAATAACACAAATTACAGATACTGCCGGACTCCTGGCTGAAGGTAATTATGATATATATTTTCAAGGGGGTGTGTACTTTGAAATTGACAAACTTGCAGATGCCTTAAATTATGCAACTAATGAACTTTCAAAGACTGACAAACTAAGAAGAGAGTTAATTTCTAACGTATCACATGAAATACGTACGCCTCTTACAATGATAAAAGCCTATGCTGAAATGATAAGAGATATATCAGGCTATAATACAGAAAAACGAAACTATCACATTAATACAATAATAACAGAAACGGATAGACTTTCTGATCTTGTTAATGACATCCTTGATATTTCTAGGTATGAAACAGGAACATTTGAAATTAATTATTCAGAAATAAATATTTCAAATATAACAAAAAATGTAGTCAAAATATTTAGCGAAACATATAAGAAAGATGGATATGTATTCAATTTAAACTGTGATGACAACATGATTATTGATGGTGATGAGCCTAAAATTCAACAGGTTTTATATAATTTAATCATAAATGCAATTAATTACACCGGAAATGATAAAACAATTGATATTTCTATAAAGGATTACGGCAGTTCTGTTAGATTTGAAGTAACAGATACAGGCAATGGAATACCTTCTGATAAAATAGATAAAATTTGGGATAGGTACTTTCGATTTGGCGAATTTCATCCTCAGCCTATAATTGGAACAGGTTTAGGCTTATCCATAGTAAAAAATATTTTAAAAATACATCATGCGTCGTATGGTGTTATCAGCCATCTAGGAAAAGGATGTACTTTTTGGTTTGAAATAAAAAAATTACACTAGTAATAAAAACCATAAATATAATAGGTTTATACTTATGGTTTTTATTTAAAAATTATTTGTTTAATTTTTTTTTACAGTCCTAAATATGCCTTTTTCACTATATCTGTTTCCATAAGTTGCTCTCCGGTGCCTTCTATTACAATCTTTCCATTTTGAATAACATAACCTCTGTCTGCTATTTCCAATGCCTCTTGAACTTTTTGTTCAACGAGCAAAACTGTTAAACCAGTTGAACTAACATATTTTAAGGCTTGCATAACTGTTTCAACCATTAATGGCGCAAGTCCTAAAGACATTTCATCAACCATGAGCAATTTAGGCTTTGACATGAGACCTCTTGCAATGGCCAGCATTTGCTGCTCACCTCCGCTAAGGGTTTCTGCTTTTTGATTTTCTCTTTCCTTCAATTTTGGAAATATATCATATACTTCTTTTAATAATTCATTTTTTTGAGCTTCATTTTTTATTACAAAAGCCCCCATAAGAAGATTATCTTTAATGCTTAGTTTTCCAAAAACATGTCTTCCCTCCGGAACATGTGATATTCCTGCCTCAACTATTTTATTTGCTTTAAGACCATCTATACGTTTACCGCAAAATTCAATTTCTCCATTCATAGGCTTTAAAATACCTGATATGGTTCTCAGCAATGTTGATTTGCCTGCACCATTTGACCCTACTATTGATACAACTTCTTTTTCTTTTACTTCAAAGGATACATCAAATATAACAGGGACATTATCGTATCCTACTTTAATGTTTTTGACTTTTAGCATGATATTTATCCCCCAAATAAGCTTTTATGACATTTTCGTCTTCTGCTATTGTCGAAGGATTACCCTCGGCAATTTTTTTACCAGCATTAAGTACTACTATATTATCTGAAATAGGCATTATTGCCTCCATTATATGTTCCACCACCAGTAGTGAAATTCCACTTTCTTTTAATCTAAGGCAAAGGTTCATTACATCCTTTATCTCAGTTTGATTTAAACCAGCCATGCATTCATCAAGCATTAATATATTTGGTTTAGTTGCAAGTGACCTTGCTATTTCAACTCTTTTTTTATCTACAATTGTCAAATTTGACCCAAGAATATTTCTTTTTTTGGTTAAATCCGTAAGCGTCATAATTTCTTCTGCTATTTTTTGTGCTTCTTTTCTTTTATTTGTATGCAAAAATGCTCCTGTCATAATATTTTCTTCAACCGTCATTTCTTTTAGTGTTTTTACTATTTGAAATGTTCGAGTTATTCCTAATTTACATATATCATATGATGAAAATCCTGTTATATCTTTATTTTTGTATGTAACTTTACCACTAAAAGGTTTATAATATCCTGTTATGCAATTAAATAAGGTAGTTTTTCCTGCGCCATTTGGACCTATCAAACTTACTATTTCATTTTCATGAATATCAAAGGACACATTTTCATTAGCCACAAGACTCCCAAATTTCATAGTAATATTATTGATATTAAGAATTGGTTTCAACTTTGCCTTCACCTACCTTTTGTTTCTTTATATTGTTTGAAATTTTATTTACTAAACCTATAATTCCTTTTGGTTGGAAACATGCTACTAAAATTACCAACAAACCAAATATCATTAAATCTATACCGCTTCCTGTTCCTCCTAATAAAATTCTTGTTCCTTCAGAAAGTGGAATTAGTATAGCCGCACCAATTATAGGTCCGTATATATTTCCTATTCCGCCTAAAACAGTCAATAAAACTATTTTTATTGACATATCCAAAGTGAACAACATGAAAGGGTCAATGTATAATATATACTGTGCATATATAGTACCTGCTAATGCCGATAGTGCTGCACTTATTACCATTGCGTATGTTTTGTAATTGGTTGTATTAACACCTATAGATTCAGCTACTTCATGGCTTTCTCTAATAGCTTTTAAATAAAATCCCATTTTTGAATTTTCAATTAAATTGCATATAAGTATTACTATGGCAAATAATCCAAGGGCTATGTATATATATGGAATTTTTGAAGTATTGAATTGCATATATAATAAGCTATCATCAACTATTGGTAATGAAATTCCTGTTGCACCTTCTACGAAATCCCAGCTTACAAACAATTGCTTTATTATTTCTGCTACAGCTAATGTAGCAATTGCAAAATAACTATCTTTTAATCTAAAACACGGATAACTTATTATTGCAGCTACTATAGCTGCAGCACATGCTCCAACAATCATTCCTATCCATGGACTAATATTAAATTTATATAAAAGTACTGATGATGCATATGCACCTATTCCAAAAAAAGCAGCGTGTCCAAATGATGTCTGACCTGCAAATCCTGTTATAATGTTCCATGCTTCACCTAAAATTGCAAATATAAGCAATAATACAAGAATATTATGAAAACTATTGGACTTAAATATCAATGGTAATATTGCTATAGCAACTATTAATATAATTAGTGTTTTTTTATTTTTTACCATCCGAACAACCCCTTTGGCCTTACTTGTATTACTATTAAATAAATCAAAAATACAAGAGCATATTTAAATTGCGTCCCTAAGAAAAATCCTCCTAATGCTTCTGTTAGTCCTATAATTAATCCTGCATAAAGAGCACCTTTAATATTTCCAAGCCCTCCCATTGCAACAATAACAAATGCAATTATGCTATATAATGAGCCTGTAGAAGGATAAATTGGGTAAAAAGATGCCATCAAAGCACCTGCTGCACCTACACAAGCACCTGAAACTCCAAATGTAATTGCAAAAATTTTGTCTGTATCTATACCCATTAGAAGTGCTGTGTCTCTGCTTAGTGCAGTTGCCTGTATTGCCTTACCCGTTTTGGTTTTGTTCATAAAATAAATAACTGCTAATGTCATTAATATACTGCCAACAGCAGCTACAACTTGAGGTAACCCTAGAATAATATTACCTATTACTATCTTGTTGTCAGTAACGATTGCGCCGTTTATATACCTAAAGTTTGGAGACCATAAAAATTGAGCTAAATTTTTTAAAAACATGCTTAATCCAAATGTAGCCAATAAAGCTGTTAAACCTGAGCCACCTAAAACTTTTTTTATAACAAGCTTATAAAGTAGCACCCCTAATAAAAATACCGTTAATGTACTTATTGGAATTGATATAAGCGGATCAACAGAAAATAGCTCAAACATCCAAAAGGCAGTGTACATACCCACCATCAACAATTCTCCATGGGCAAAATTTGTAATGTCCATTACACCCCATGTCAAGGTTAATCCTACTGCCACAAGAGCATATATAAACCCCATTAATAATCCGTTAGTAATAATTTGTCCTAACATAAATCCTCCTTTAATTTTGTTGCACAAATTAATTATGTTATAGCTGAGACATTGAGCAATAAAGTATCTGCTTAATATATAGAAATATTATTTATATGCCTCAGCTATAAATATTAAAACAAGTTAGTGAACAAATTTTATTTTACTGTCTGTTAGTCCAATCTTTGAAAGGTGCTATTGGAGGTGCTGTTTGGATGTCTTCTGGAAATACTGCTTCATATTTAGAATTTTGTGTTTGAACTATAAATGATGCTGAATATATATTTTGTCCATCATCACCAAATTTAATTGCACCTGTTGAAAAATACGGAGCATCAAAGTTTGCTGTTCTTATTACTTCCATTATTGATTCAGTATCAATTGACTTAGCCTGATTTATAGCATCTGCAATAACCATTAAAGATGAAAATTCTTCTAATGCAGGACCATCAATATCTACACCGCCAGACTTTTCTTTAAATAACTCATTTATTTTATTTAATACTTCCATCTTACCAAATAATTGAGGTGTGCATGCAGCTCCGCCTGAGAAATAATCTCCGTCAGAACCTAAGTTTACTGTAAATTGTGAATCTTGGAAACCTCCGCAGTAATTTACCACAGCTTTAGGAAGTACACTTGATTCCTTGTATTTTTTTACAAATTGAGTTATATCCCCTATATAAGAAGCATGGAATAATACGTCTGGATTTGCAGCTTTAATTTGTTGTACTTCTGTATCAACATTAGATACGTCAGTTGGATATTTTACTTCTACAACTTTAGAGAATCCTTCAGCTGCGTACTTTTCTTCTAGCCATTGATCCACCATCTCAGCAGCATGAACTCCATATTCATTGTCAATATAAACAACTCCAACAGTTTTAATGTCTGCATCAGTTGTTTCATTTAAATATTTTAAATATTCAAAAAACACTTCCGTTTCCATATCATCATTTGGAGCTATTCTTGTAAAATATTTAAGACCCCTTTGAGTTAATGCTGCTGAACTTGAAGATCCCGCTACAAAAGGAACTTTGAATCTTTCAGCAGATTGACTGGCAGGTTTAGTAGATGAACTTTGATAAGCACCAAGTAAAGAAACTACCTTTTCATTTTGAATTAGTCTTTCAGCTTCTGATTTAGCTACTTCCGGATTTCCTTGATGATCAGCAAATACAACTTCTATTTTTGCATTTGCCAAATTAGGTAGTCCCATAGTCTCTGCTAAGGGAATTGATATATCTGGATGTTCTCCGTTAATAATTTCCTGAGCAACTTCTACAGCATACTTTAATTTTACACCTGTAGCCGCAGCTGACCCTGATAAAGGCAATAAGGCTCCTACTTTGACAGATTCGACTGCCGTTTCAGGTGTTTCAGCTGGAGATTCCGTAGTTGCTGGTGTTTCTTCTTGTGCCGGTTCAGCAGGTGTCTGTGTTTGAGTGCTTGTACATCCTGTAATTTGAGTTAATAACATAAATGCTACAAGTAACAAAGTTAGTTTGGATTTCATAACTCCTCCTAAAATATTTTATTTTACTAACTAATAAAGTATTTAGTGAACCTTTATTAGTTTGAGTAACAAGTTTTGTAATATGAATTTCAAAGCTTCTGCTATCGTTTTCCCCTAAGTTGATTCCCTTTTTTTGTGATTATAATAATATAATATTTCCATGAAAAGTGAATGAAAGTTATATGATAGTTTTGTGAAATTTATAAAAACTTTAATAAATTTACTGACTTTGTATTAATTTATGATATAATAAATACACAGATGAAGCAAAGGCTGACGCCTTTGTCTTGATGTATTTATTGAATCGTTGTGATGCAAGCCGTTATCTGGCTTGCTGTATGATATAATAAATACAACTAATGAAACAAAGACATAGTCTTTGTCTTGATGTATTCATTGAATCGGTGTGATGCAAGCCGTTATCTGGCTTGCTGTATGATGTAATAATATTATTAAAATATAATTTGGAGTGTTTTGCTATGCTAAAGGTTTTGGTTGTAGATGATGAAGTTAAAATACGAGAAGTAATTAGAGAATATGCAGAATTTGAAGGATATGAAGTTTCAGAAGCCAGCAATGGAATGGAAGCAATTAATCTCTGTAAAAATAATTATTTTGATATTATTGTAATGGATATTATGATGCCCAAACTTGATGGATTTTCTGCCTCTAAAGAAATACGCAAGTATAGAGATATTCCAATTATTATGCTATCTGCACGCGGTGAAGAATATGACAAACTATTTGGATTTGAAATAGGAATAGATGATTATGTTGTTAAACCATTCTCACCAAAAGAGTTGATTGCAAGACTAAATGTAGTAATCAGAAGAAATTCAAAATCAAGTGATTCTTTTTGTGATTGCAATTTTAAATATAAAGGACTAGAAATAAATTTTTTAGGAAGAAGTGTGTATGCTGACGGTAATAAAATTGAACTCACTCCAAAGGAATACGATTTACTATTCTATCTTGTGAAAAATAAAAATGTTGCCCTATCAAGAGAAAAGATTCTAACAGATATATGGGGTTATGATTATTATGGTATTGACAGAACTGTTGATGCTCATATAAAGATGCTTAGAAATAATCTTGGAAAGTATAGATATTTAATTACAACAATGAGAGGAATGGGATATAAATTTGAAGTTAGTTAATTATAAAGATTAACTTAATATTTTCATTACTCTACGTTAATTAGCATATTTTTATTTATAAAACTGCTTCTATAAGTGGAACCTTTTAAACTTCAGGTGGGGTAAAACCCCCATCTGAAGCCATGATGTTCAGCTAAAGCTGAACGAGTTCACTCGTTTCTACAATACTGCTAAATCCTCATCCATTGGATCACATAAAAACATATGTCCCGGCGAATGAGTTATCATTAATTCTGGTTTACTTGTCATAGCAATTGATTGGGGCGTTACTCCACATGCCCAAAACACTGGTACTTCACCATCCTTGATTATAGATGAATCTCCAAAATCCGGTTTATTAACATCTTTTATTCCTATTAAGCTTGGATCTCCTATGTGAATTGGCGCACCGTGAACTTGAGGGAACCTAGATGTTGCTTGAACAGCTTTGGTTATTAATTTATATGGTATTGGTCTCATGCTTACAACCATCTTCCCATGAAATTTGCCTGCAGGCTCACAATCTATATTGGTTATATACATTGGAACATTGTGATTATCTTCAATATGTCTGATTGGAATATGTGCATTTATCATAGCTGATTCGAATGAAAAACTACATCCAATTAAGAATCCTACTAAATCATCTCTCCAATAATCTTTTAAATCTAGAACTTCATCAACTAATTCTCCATATTTATAAATTCTGTATTTTGGTATGTCATATCTTAAATCCGCTCCTCTTCCCATTAACTTTGGTTCTGGATTTCCCACATCTGTTACATCAAGTATTGGGCATGGTTTTGGATTCCTTTGAGCAAACAATAGAAAATCAAAAGCTGAATCTTTTGGAACAATAGCTAAATTTGCCTGTATATGCCCTTTGCACATACCGGATGTAGGTTGTATCACCTTACCGTTTCTAATTAATTCTCTCACTTCTTTTGGACTCATATTTGCTAAATCAAACATTTTTTTACCCCCTAAAAATTTTTATATAATTAACTTTTTATTTCTTCAACTTTAACATCATATGAATTTCCATTAACTTTTAAGAAAAATTTTCTAGTATTTAATACTTCAACTTTTTTTGGTGTATTTATCTGTTTTTTTATTTCATTAATTTTATCTTCTAATTTATTTATGAGTAAATGGGATTCTTCAAGTGTTGATTTTTTAAATACAATTTTATCACCGGGTTTAGCTTGTGCAACCTTAGGCAAATCTGCAGTAATAACATTAGCTATTTTTGTATAACCACCGGTTGTTTGTCTATCTGCCATCATAATTATTGGAGTTCCTTTACTAGGAACTTGAATAGCTCCCATAGATATCCCATCTGAAATTATATCTGCTGTATCTTTATGTTGAATTTTTTTTCCCTCTAACGTATATCCCATTCTATCACAATTATTTGTAACTGTATATTCACTTGTAAAAAAAGTTTCAAGCCCCTCTTTTGTAAAGAAGTCATCTTGTGGACCTAAAACTACCCTTAATTCTACCATATTACTGCTATAATCACATAAACCATTTTCTATTTTTCTTCCAACTAAATCACTTGCAGAAACTTTTGGCTTGCATATTTGAAGTAAATCGCCGGAGTTTAGAGCCCGGCCTTCATATCCGCCTAGTTTAGCTCTAAGAAATGTAGATTTGCTGCCCATTATTATAGGCACATCTATTCCTCCAGCTAATGCAATATAGCTTCTGCATCCACTCTTAAGCCCTTTAAATGATAAATAGTCTCCTGAATTCACCATTATACTCTCATTCATATTTATAGGTTTATTATTTATTAATGGTTGTAAATCACCACCTGTTATGGCAATAACCTCTGAATTTAAAAATTCAATTTTAGGACCCATTATTGTTACTTCTAGTACTCCTTCATATTCTTCATTTCCTACTAAAATATTTGCTAGTCTTGCTGAAAATTGATCCATAGCTCCTGAAACTGATACTCCGTATTGTTGAAATCCATATCTACCTAAATCTTGAACTGTAGTCATTAAACCTGGGTTGAGAATTCTAATTTGTCCCATTGTTATCACCCCAATCTTTTTTTGGATATGTTCTGTATTTATAAGTTCCATTTTCTACTGATTCTTTAATTTTTATATATTCTTTTTCGTCTATACTCTTAAAAGAAATATAGTTTCCTGCCTTCAATAAAATTGGATTTTCTCTTTGTGGTTCAAATAATAAAAGAGGGGTTCTTCCTATTAGTTGCCATCCACCAGGACTATCTATAGGATATATGCCGGTTTGTTCTCCAGCAATTCCTACTGATCCGCCGGGTATTTTAGTTCTAGGCGCCTGAAGTCTAGGTGTGGCTATTTTTTTATCCATACCTCCCAAATAAGGAAATCCAGGAGTAAAACCAAGCATATAAATCAAATACTCACCAGAAGTATGTATTTTTATTACTTCTTCTTTTGTTATTTGATTGTGCAATGCCACATTTTCTATATCCGGTCCGTAATCTCCTCCATATATAGTTGGTATTTCAATTACTTCTGGTGCCGGTAATTTAATATTGCTTATATTTTTTTCTAATTTCTTTAAAGTGTCTACTAACTTACTAAAGCTTATACTGTTTGGATCATAATGTATCATTAATGAACGATATGTGGGAACTAACTCCACTATACCCTTAATATTTTGCATTTCAATAGCTACTGTTACAGCTCTTATCTTACTATTAATTTCATCTGATATATTATTTCCAAATTCCATGTTTAAAGCTTTATCACCAGAAACCAAATATTTCGTTTCCTCATACATAAAATATTCCTCCATTTTAAAAATTCGTAAAATGGTTATTTATAAATAACCATTTTACGATACAATAAATACAAACCTGTTATCGGCTTGCACTTATAAATTATTATTTACCAAATAATGCTGTAATGCTTTGCAATGATACAAAACCTGAATAAGCTGTAACAACAACTATAACTATACCAAATACAATTAACCAAGTTGGATGTTTGTAATCTCCTACAATTTCTTTTTTCCTTGATGCCAGCAAAATAGTACCCAATGTAACAGGTAATATTAGTCCATTTAAAGAACCAGCTAAAATTAGCAACTTAGCAGGCTTACCTATAAATGCCATTATTAAAGTGGATAAAGCAATAAAACCTACAATAAAATAGTTTTCATATTTTCCTATAGTATGATTTAATGTTTTTAAAAATGATACAGAAGTGTATGCTGCTCCAATAACAGAACTAATGGCTGCTGAAAACAAAACAACTCCAAAAAACTTATAGCCTATTTGTCCTGCTGCATTTAAAAATGCATCTGCTGCCGGATTGCTTTGATCTAATTTTATACCTTTAGAAACAACGCCTAATATAGCTAAGAAAAATAACACCCTCATTATAGAGGCAACACTTATACCCATTAATGCACTTTTATTGATTTGATTCAAGTTTTCTTTTCCGGTAATACCGGCATCAATCAAACGATGTCCTCCAGAAAATGTAATATAACCTCCTACTGTTCCACCCAGTAATGTTATTATTGGAAATATCAATTTACTTACACTATCAGGCGCTACTGTTTTAACTACAGCTTCTCCAACAGGAGGAGAGCTCACTACTGCTACATAACCCGCTAAAATTATCATAACAATTCCTAGTATATAAGTTAACCTATCCATTATATTCTTAGCATTTTTAGATAAAAATATAAATATACCTAATAATCCACCTATAATTGTTCCAACCTTTATATCCATACCAAAAATAACATTCAGTCCCAGCGCAGCTCCACCAACATTACCTATATTAAATGCAAGTCCTCCTAATGCTACTAAAAATGCTACAAAATAACCTAATCCAGGTAAAACCTTATTAGCTATGTCTTGCCCTCTCATGCCAGACACACCTATTATTCTCCAAATATTTAATTGAACACCTATAGTTAATATAATTGATACAATAATAGCGAATCCGAAATTTGCTTTATATGTTTCTGTAAAACTTGCAGTTTGTGTTAAAAAACCAGGTCCAATTGCTGATGTTGCCATAAGAAAGGCTGCTCCCAAAAGAACTGCCAGATTTGAATTCTTCTTTTTACTATTATCCATATTTATTCTCCTTTAGCAATCTATTTTATAAAACTTTCTAGTGGTACAACTTCTATTCCTTCTGCTTCTAAAATACTTCTAATTTTTTCAACAAATACAACAGCTTGAGGATTGTCTCCATGCACACATATTGTATCTGCTTGTATACTTATATCTTCACCATTAATAGATTTTACCTTGCCCTCTTTTACCATTCTGAGAACTCTTGATATTGCCAGTTCTGTATCATGTATAACAGCACCTTCTTTTTTTCTGGAAACTAATGATCCATCTGAATTATATGCTCTATCAGCAAACACTTCATTTGCTACCCTAAGTCCTACCCTTTTACCAGCAAGTGTCAATTCACTATTTGCAAGACCAACCAATATAATATTTTTATTAACTTCATAAACTCCTTCAGCAATTGCCATAGCCAGTTCTGCATCTTTTGCAGCCATGTTGTATAGTGCACCATGAGGCTTAACATGTTGTAACTCAACACCTTTACTTTTTGCAAATGCCCACAAAGCACCTATTTGATATTTAATATAACTCTTTGCCTCATATGCAGTAATCTTCATCTCTCTTCTTCCAAAACCCATTAAGTCAGGAAATCCAGGATGCGCACCAATGGCAACATTTTCCTTAAATGCAATATCTACTGTTCTAGACATGACCATAGGATCCCCTGCATGAAATCCGCATGCTATGTTTGCAGATGAAATATGCTTTGCTACCTCTGAATCTAACCCTAATTTGTAATCTCCAAAACTTTCCCCAATGTCACTATTTAAATCTACTTTATACATTTTTACACCTCCTCATAATTATCAGCATAATAATATGCAATTATAATGCCAACCAATGTAATATTGTAGGCATATGAAATTCAACAAAAAAATATTAAATCAACAAATTTATGTGTATAATCACACAATAAAATGAGCGATTTTGCACTATTTGTTACATATCGCTCACTTAGTTATTTTAAAAGTATTTTTCCAGTCTCCTTTTAAAAGCAAATCTGCTAATGCCTAACATTTCAGACGCTTTAGTATAATTATTGTTACACCTTTTCAAAGCTAATTTTAAGTAATAAGTTTCTATTTCTTCAACTTCTTTTTCTAAAGAAAACCCCGGATAAAATACTTCATTATTACGTTCATTGTTGATAATTTTTAGAATATTTTTGTCATCCTTTACGCTTCCTTTTATTTCATATGGCAAATCATCTAAATCTATATGCTCTCCGCTACCTAGTATAACAATTCTTTCGACTACATTCTTTAATTCTCTGACATTACCGCTCCAATTATATGATAAAAGAGATTCTTCCGCCTTTTTTGTAAAACTTTTTATATTCTTATTAAACTTTCTATTATATTGTCGCAGGAAGTTGTTTGCTAAAATAAGTGTGTCTTTTCCTCTCTCACGAAGAGGTGGAATATAAATTGGAACTACATTCAATCTGTAGTATAAATCTTCTCGGAATTCTTTATTTATAATAGCTTTTTCCAAATCTTTGTTAGTAGCTGCAATTACTCTTATATCAACCTCAATATCATCTAAGCCCCCAACTCTTTTAAATTTTCTTTCTTCAAGGAACCTTAATAATTTTGGTTGTAACTCTAGTGGTAATTCACCTATTTCATCTAAAAAAACAGTGCCCCCATCAGCAACCTCTAACAATCCCTTTTTCTTATTATTGGCTCCGGTAAAAGCATTTTTTTCAAATCCAAATAATTCACTCTCTATTAATTGATGTGGAATAGACCCGCAATTAATTTTTAACATGTTTGAATTTTTTCTTATACTATTATTATGTATTGCCAATGCTACAAGTTCTTTTCCAGTACCAGTTTCACCCCTAACTAAAACAGTTACATTGTCATTTTTTGATAATATATTTATTTTATTAAAGATATCTAACATGAGAGGATGTTCTCCAATTATATTTTCAACATATGATTGTTTTTCCTTTTCTAGTATATAAACTTTTTTTTGAAGCTCTATGTTTTTAATGATTCTTTTTATTATAATATCTATTTCTTGTAAATCAAATGGCTTATTTATGTAATCAAATGCACCTATCTTTATTGCCTTTACTGCAGTTTGTATATCTCCATAAGCAGTCATAATAACTATTTCTATTTCACTGTCAATTTCTTTTATCCTTGGTAAAATATCCAATCCGTTTTCATTTGATAATCGCATATCTAAAAAAACCACTTGTGGTTTGAATTTTTTTACTTCTTCTATGGCTATTTTTCCATCTTGAGCAGTGCTTACATTATATCCCAAATCTTTAAGTCCTTCACTTAAAGATAATCTAATAATTTCTTCATCGTCAATAATCAAAATTTTATTATTCATTAAATTTACCTCCAATAATAGGGAATCTTAATTTTACATTTGTTCCCTCACCTACAATACTCTGTATATTAATTTCTCCTTGATTACCCTTTACTAATTCATATACCACTGACAATCCAAGTCCTGCACCTTGGGGTCTTGTTGTAAAAAACGGATTAAATATTTTATTAAAATCTTGTGGTTGAATTCCACATCCAGTGTCTTGAAACTCAATTTCGACAATATTAGAATTTTCTTCTATATAATTATTAAATACAATATTTAATATACCTTCTCCCTCCATTGCATTAATAGCATTTTTTATTATATTTAAGAAAATTTGTTCAATTTGTGCTTTGTCCACAAAAGATATTATATTATCACAGTTTATATTTACATTTATATCTATATTTTTTTCTAATGCAGTTTTATTAACTAATTCCAGGGCACTATCTAACACCTCAGCTAGATCTGTTTTTTCATATTTTGGTGATCTTGGTTTGGCAAAATCTAATAAACTTGAAATCAAATGATTTATTCTATCTATTTCCCTAAGAACTCCACTAAATATCTTATTATTACTTTTATCTTCTTCATCACACAACCTATTCTTTAAAACTTGAATTCCTGTTTTCATTCCTGCTAAGGGATTTCTAATTTCATGTGCAATTCCTGCTGCTAACTGTCCAATAGATGTAAGTCTATCTAAAGTATCCATGTTGTTTTCAATTTTTTTTCTTTCACTAATATCATTAAAATTACAAATAGCTCCTCTAGTTCCTTCTTTGTCCTTTAATAATGAAGTGGTAACATCAAGATATATTTTATTTCCTTCCTTAATATCATTAAACATTAAAACATTGTTTATTTTCTTATTTGTTTCTAATGTCTCGTAAAGTTGTTTATGTAAATTTTCCTCAATATCTTTATCCAAATTTCTTTTAATGCCAAAAAAACTTTCTGCAGCCTGATTTATAGATGATATGTTGCCATATGAGTCGGTAGTAATTATACCAGCTGGCACATTTTTTAGTATGTCTTCATTGAATTTAGTTACTTCAATTAATTCATTAGTATTATATTGCAGTCTATCAAGCATATTGTTAAAAGCTTTTGCTAATATACCTATTTCATCTTTACGATTTATATCAATTTTTTCTTGAAAACTACCTTGGTCCACAATTCTATCGCAAAGTTCCGCTAACATTTTAATTGGTTTCGATATATTATAAGATATAAGTATAGATGCCTGCATTGAAAATATTAAAGATATAATTGCTATTAAAATTATGTTTTTTTGACTATCCAGCACATTATAAAAAAATATATCCTTGTTTAAACGATATCCTATTATCCAATTCCATTCACTATATATTCTATATGTAAATATATAGTCCTTTGTAGTAATATACTTGTTACTATAGTTTAATTTCTCATTCATCAAACTTAATATCCAATTATTATCATTCCCATAATTATTCAATAAAATTTTTTGGTCATTATATATAATTAAGTTATCTTTACCTATATCATTATAGTAATCAATAACAAAACGCTTTGCCTCATCCTCATTGTTCATATTGCTGCTTTCATTTTCAAAGAAAAGTATCATTTCTTTTAAATTATTTGATGCATTTTCTATTTCATTTTGTAATAATAGGTTATATCCGTTTATATACGATACAACACCAAGCATCAAGATAGATATTATTAACAAAATCATAAAAGGTATTAAAATTTTATTTTCAATGTCAATTCTCACTATTTTGCCTTCCTTTGCTACTTGTATATTTACTGACAACATAAAATGTTATTGCAGATGCTAAAACACTTGGAAATGCCGGGTGTATTGCAGAATATAAATTTTTAGTCATAAACACAATTATTGTAACAAGCCCTACTATAAAAGATGAAATTGCTCCTTCTTTTGTTGCCTTTTTCCAAAACACTCCACCATATAAAGGTATCAAAAAAGTAGCTGAGAAAAAGCCCCATATGTATCCACCAAATACTAATAAACTAACCGGTGGATATATAGCTAATATCAGAGATACTGTTCCTATTATAAAAATAAAAATCCTGCTTAAATTCAATAGTTTTTCTTCACTTATTGAAGGATTTATTAAATTTTTATACAAATCATATGTAAATCCGCTTGTTGCTACAAGAAGTTGAGAATTTGCAGTTGAAATAGCAGCTGCTGTTATGCTAATTAGAATTAAACTGCTAAATGGAG
>SWCH01002921.1_pt1 | contig 40252 bp, 38 predicted proteins | sample 4690051 | NCBI WGS metagenome assembly SWCH01 (sample SAMN10267282, study PRJNA491770) | bioreactor metagenome | isolation source: DHS bioreactor inoculated with | place: Japan: off Shimokita Peninsula | reverse complement strand
TTTTTTTTGGTAAATGAGTGAAACTGAAAATGATGGGGAAGTTTAATTTTTGATGACTATTTCTATCATTTTTATCCATAATTTTTGAATTATAACATCTTAACAATGCTTTTTTGTCTTCGGTAAGAAATTTTTTTTACACATCGTTCTGGAATTTAATGCCCAGGATCACCACTTTGTGCTTGCTACAGTAACTTGCCGGCAGCTCTGGCTCGTTTCAGCAAACGCTGAGCCCGCACAATGACCGGTAAATCCACCATGACCCCATCCAAAGCAAAAGCTGCCTGTCCATTCTTTTCATTTTCTTCATATTTTTCAATTAATTTCAAGGCGTAGGTGATCTCTTCATCATCCGGGGTGAAAGCCCGCTGAACCGGTTCAATCTGGTTGGGATGAATGATCTGCTTGCCAGAAAACCCCATCCTGAGGCTTTGTAAGGCTTCATCCTCCAGCGCATGCATATCTGAAAAATCTGTGCAGACCATATCAATCGCCTGCAAATCATAAGCACCAGCATGTAATATCAGCGCTCCCCGAGCATAGAAAAGTTCCCACGCATTGCGCGTGCGCACGGCGTTGATATCGGTTGCCAGATCTTCTCCACCGAAAACCAAAGCATCCAGCCTGGGGTCTGACTGTGCAATTTCCTTAATGTTAATAATGCCAATAGCACTTTCAATGATTGCCAGAATACGGATAGCATTATTTTCTAAGCCATTATCTTTTTCAAAATCTGCCAGAATTTTACTTAATTTCTGTACATCTTCCGCTGTTTTGGTTTTCGATAAGAGAATGCCATCCGGTTTTGAAGGCAAGATCGAATCCAAATCCCCTGCCGCCAGACCAGAGGAAAAGGGGTTGATACGCACCAATCGTTCCGATCCTGAAAAATCCAACTCCATTAAAGCATTGGCAACCAGCTCACGTGCTTTATTTTTATTAGTCATAGAAACTGAATCTTCCAGATCCAGTACAATTGAATCAACATCCAGTCCGGTGGCTTTCTTAATTTTTTTTTCATCATCTCCGGGCATGTATAATAAAGCTCGTCGTGCACGCATAGGCTCCTCCTGCTGAAAAAATTATATCATCTCAATCGTATACGAAGGTTTTTTGCATATTTTATTTCAAAAATTCGCTGCCAAAAGGATCGATCATGAAAGCGACTCAGGTTCTTCCACTTAATTATCACCCATCGGGTAAATTCGATTTAAAAAGCAAGAAACAAATTATCATCCTGTACCTGGTTGGATTGGTCTTATTAATTTTCTCCATCTGGTTCTTTGGCTGGCTTGCCAATTTTCTACGAGGAAGTTCAGCAACCTCCTTTTCGTTTCAAATTTCCTCTATGTCAACAGCCTTGATCGCCATTGGAAAATTATTATTGACAATTGTTTTTGTTTTAGTCTTGCATGAGGGCATTCATGCGCTTTTCTTCTGGGTTTACAGCAGACAAAAACCAGTCGTGGGTTTTAAAGGAGCTTATGCTTACGCAGCCATGCCGGGATGGTATTTCCCCCGCAATCAATTTATGGTCATTGGAATTGCCCCATTGATCGTGATTTCTCTCATCGGTGTTCTTTTTCTGGCAATCCTGCCCCTTTCAAGCATCAATCTGGTGCTGGTTGCGCTGGTCATCAACACCTCCGGAGCAGTGGGCGATCTTTTTGTGGTCATCTGGCTATTGACCAAACCCAGAGAAACCTTTGCAAATGATAAAATCGACTCCATTGAATTTTATGTGCCTGGGAAACCAGAAGTTAATTAGAAGACCACGTAAAAATTAAATCTCTGTGAGTAGATTTCTTGTCATTAAATTCCCCGGATTTCTAATGCGACAGGATCTGGGATAGAAACTGTTGCGTACGCGGATGAATGGGGTGATCAAACACGTGGCTGGGTGAGCCATGCTCCACAATTTGACCTTGATCCATAAAAACCACTTCATCCGCAGCCGCCCGTGCAAAGCCCATCTCATGCGTAACCACAACCATGGTAATACCTTCGCGCACCAGTAATAACATCACATCCAGAACCTCTTTAATCATCTCCGGATCGAGCGCACTGGTGGGTTCATCAAACAGCATAATTTTGGGTTTCATTGCCAGGGCACGCGCAATCGCCACCCTTTGCTGCTGCCCACCGGACAATTGCCCTGGATAAGCATTTGCTTTATCAACGATACCAACTTTCTCCAACTGTTGCATGGCAATCTCATGGGCGGTTTTTTTATTGATTTTACCAACAATGCGTTGTGCCAACATTACATTTTCCAACACACTCAAATGTGGGTATAGGTTGAAAGATTGAAAAACCATCCCGATTTCGGAGCGAATGCGATTGAGGCGTTTCTGATCTCCATTCAAGTGCTCACCATCCACAAAGATTTCACCCTGATTCTCCCGCTCCATGTGATTCATGCAGCGCAGCAAGGTAGATTTTCCAGAACCACTGGGGCCAATAATCACCACTACTTTACCAGGATATACATTCAGACTGACTCCATTCAGGGCAACAACTTTACCGAACACCTTATAAATATTCTTTACTTCAATCATGGGTTTAGTGCTCATCCTGACGTACCCGCCTTTCAATATATTTCACCACCAGAGATAATATAACTGTCATGCTCAGGTACAGGATTGCCAGGGTGGTGTAAGCTTCTTCGAAACGGAATGATCGACCGGCATACAAACGCGCCACCTGAGTGATATCCCGCACAGCTAATACTGACACCAATGAAGAATCCTTTAACATGGCCACAAAGTCATTGCCCAGGGCTGGCAGCACATTGCGAATAGCTTGGGGAAGTATGATATAGATCATTGCCTGACCGCTGCTCATCCCCTGTGAACGCGCCGCCTCCATTTGCCCTTTGCTGACCGATTGGATCCCAGCCCGGAAGATTTCTGCTAAAAAAGCCCCATACGTTACAGAGAGGGCAATAATTGCACGTACATTCATTTCGATGGCTTTGTTCTCTAATGCCAGCAATGGGTTGGCGATCCAATGCCAGCCCTGAGTTTGCAACCAGAGGCCCAGTTCATTCATACCGCCCACCACAGCCGGAACAGCTACTAGAGCAATGAAGAAAATTAACACCAGCATGGGCACACCACGAATAAACTCTACATACAGAGTGGCAGTATTTTTAATGAAAACATTTTGGGAGATGCGACTTAATCCGGTAATTAACCCCAGAAATAATGCGATTACAAATGCAATCAATGTGGTGCGGATCGTGATGCCCAGACCCGCTTTGATAAATAAAAATGCTTCTGTGTACGAAGGTTGGGTAGCAATCGCTGTAAAAGTTGCCAATAATATCAGGATTAATGCCACAAACCACCAGGGAAATTTAGACAATCGTTCTTTGATGTTCGGCTTTCCTAAGCCAACCGGTGTGGGATTCATTTCAATGGACGTACTTTGATTCATTATTATTCCTGTTCCAGCAGTTAATTTGCTCTGATTTTTCCAATCATCTAGAAGAGCCAGGAAGGGATTAATCCCTTCCTGGCTCCAACTACTCAGTCCTCTAATAAAATATCATCATAGGTGATATCAAATTCAGGTCCAAAATAACGCACATTTAATGCCGAGAGGAAACCATCCGCCATCATCGATTGGATGGCCTGATTGACCGGATCGACCAGGTCACTTCCCAGTGGGAAAATAAACCCTAACTCATCACTGCTGATGGCAGGTCCGATGAGATCCAAACTTTCAGCATTCTCCCCCATATAACCCATACCAACCACCTCATCAATGATCACCGCATCCACATCACCGGCTAACAATGCCTGCACAGCAAAGGGGAATTGTTCGAATGCGCTGATTCTTTCTTCCGGTAGATAATTGGTAGCAGTTTCATAGTTGGTGGTGTTGGACTGTGTACCCATGATCAAGTCAGTTTCTGCAAATGCTTCAATCGAGTCGAAGCGATCTTCACCCAACCGCACCAATAAACGTTGTTGAATGTTGATGTACCCAATCGAGAAATCCACTACCTCCTGACGATCCGGTGTATTGGTGATCCCATCGCCAGCTGCATCAAACTGACCATCCGAAACAGCCTGGATCATGCCATCCCAGGCAGCTTCCACAAATACCGGGGTACAGTGCAGACGGGTGCAAATCTCATTCCAGGCATCATAATCCCAGCCACCTGGCTCACCGGTCTCCAGCGAGATGTAGTTGAATGGCAGATACGCATTTTCAACCGCAATCGTGACTTCCTGGCAATTCAGGTCAACGACTGCTGCATCCGCACTCCCCAGGCAGCCTTCCGGGTCAGCAGCAACTGGTTCTTGCATGGGCTCTTCCACAACAGCATCTTCCACTACATCAGCTTCGACTGCCGGGTCTTCAACAGACACTGCCACTGGTTCGGTGGCACTGGCACAGGCAGACAGCAACAATACTGCCATTAAACAAAGGTTTACAAAAATCATTCTTCTCATCACTAATTCTCCTCATTTGGTTTTATTGTGCGGTTCCTTTGGTAAGCACCGCTTGAACGACTGACCCGCATGCGAGCGAGCTTTGAAGACCTGATTTCAGATCTTCCGTTACTGGGTAATTCTGTAATGTCTTTTTAGTAGCACCTCCATCTCGCTCCTTGAAAAATTTTCCCTTTGTCCAAAGACAACCTCACCGGGAATTAAACAAAAAAAACCTTCCCCAAAAGGAAGGCTTTTCTGATCTTGAACGTTTTTGGAATGTCTTATTCTGCAAAACGCAAACTAGCCGCTCCTTCTGGGAGAAGTCCGGTTATGACGCTTTGCCTTCTTAACAATCATTTGGAATTGCATTCTGACTTTTATACACGCTTAAGAATGATCTGTCAAGTTAATTAGGAAATTTGTTTATTAGGAAATTAATTTGGGATAGTGTTTGTAAAACTGTGTAAAACTGTTTTGTTAAACAGAGATTATTTAAAACATTTTTTAAATCAGAGAATTCAGAAACTTAGTTTTTTTGTGAGCCTCTAATGGGATTCACTCTTCCAATAAAGTCGCCGTCTTGAAAGCCGATCATATTTATTGTGTTATAGTTGGCAGGAGATATTTTGAGGAGGGTTAAAATAACCATTAGGGTATTTCGAGGTTTATTGGAGAATGTAAAAATTTTTGCGGAGAATAACAATACTACAATAACTGCGTTAATTGAAGCCTATTGGGAAAAGATCCCTTCACAATTTCCTTTAGAGAATGCCCCCATTGCCAGCAGATTGAGTGGTTCATTACCTCAAAGTATTTCCGTTCAGGACTATAAATACCATTTAGACAACAAATTTGATCAATAAACCACGTGTGCTGATCGATTTAAATATTCGTGGAAGATCTCTAAAAACGTGAGCCAATTTATGAAACTTCCGCACAATTGCTGGACCTAATTGAAACAGGGTTAATCAAAGTCTGCCTTTCAGCACTAGTATGACAACCTTGTTTTATCTTTATCAAAAAGTAAAATCTCTAGATTGGTTTATGGCGCTGATCCAATACTAAAATCATTAAAACATACATCGGATGAATACCAGGTTCTTATCCCAACGCTTCCACTGCTATAAGTATCATCTGTTGCGACCAGTACCAATTCGCCGTCCACATACGCGCTCATGGTATCCCCCTTCATTTCAACGACGACGTCTCTTTCAACATTATGCCAATCATAGTTGGGATGCGCAGGTGGCCTTGCTTTTTCCAGATCTTTCTCAACACCATCGACCCATTTCTTAAAAACAAAATAACCTTTTCCGGGGTCATATTGAAAACTATACCCACTGGGTTTACCATCATTGTTTTGTTCACGGAGCATGACCCCATATCCACTCCCACCTAAAAGGTTTGCGCCACTTAATCGCACAACATAATCACTTTGATTCGGCATGCTATTGGCAGAACATTTACTATAGGCGTAATTACTCCCACCTTTATTGTTCATGCACAATTTACCATCATTGGTCTGCCAATCTTTCGTTTTGTTCCCTTGCAGCAGCCAGTCATCCATGCTATTCATGTCCCCCTTACAGTATTCGATTGGGTCGTTACTGCCCGGTGTCGGCACGTTTAACGCCAATAAAATATCTTCGTACGGTTTTTTTGTGGCCTTCCCCAGCACGCTTAAGATGACAATCACCACAATAGAAACAAATACCAATATTAATCCGTACTCTATCATTGCCTGCCCTGTTTCAAGTGACTTTATTTTTTTGTTGAGGGAGCATTCATTGTTAAACCTCTTTCCTTGCCAATCGCTTTGCCGGATGATAAGATCATTCCTGATCAAAATAAAACTTACATAGTGATGATCCTCACAATCCCCAATTACTATGGTAACAGAATACGATAGCACAGTCATGGCACCAAAACCTGAAATGCTTTACAGACCAATAACATATGCCTGTTTAAATCTTACAATCAGCTAACAATTGGCTTTTTCACTTACTTCTACTGGACCGGAATTAACAATCGTGTCGAAAGTCTAACCCAATGATTGCCCTGAGATATATGATTTCTCTACTTAATTAACTGATGGATGATCTTCTTTGATGCACGCAATGGATTGAAGAACCTGAGAATTTTTTTAAAAAGATATAATATAGATAGAGAATACTTATAATTATTTCTTCTTAGTAGGGAAGACACTCTTCACCTGATTCTTTTAATTTTGAGATGGAGGACCAAATGATTCGATTAACCAGAAAAGTATTCACCGACTTATCGATCCTCATGATTGGTTTAGGATTTCTGATTGGAGTTATTTTCCCTTTTTTTGTGTCCTGGATGGGTATTCCCCGTGAATATGTTTTTAACACCTGGTTTTTTATCGCCTGCATCACAGCCGGGATCATTCTGGGTGCGCTCAATATCCGCCTCGCTCGAGTAGTAGTTGGATCTCGTATGAAACTATTGGGTGATCGTATGCAGTTTGTCACCCAAAATCTTCATCAAATCAAAGCAGGAAAAGATGTCAACACTTGTGATGTAGAACAATGTTTGATCACAGTTGATTCAGAAGACGAGATCGGAGATAGTGCTCAGGCATTCAACAGCCTGGTTGAAACATTTTTTGAATCTCTGGAAACCGAAAATGCACTCAGTGAGTTTACTCATCTGCTTGGCAGCCAGTTTACGGTGCACGATTTATCTGAAAAAGCATTACAGCAATTAATGGAGCACACCAATAGTCATGCTGGTGCCATTATCATTGAAAAAGATGCATCTTTACAAGTTGTGATATCCCAGGGGATTCGGGATGTAGCCAAACTTCTGGAAAGTGACTATGTAAAAAACGTTTTACGCACAGAAAACCGTGTTAAACTTTCTCTGCCCGTGGATGTACAGGTGCAAGGCGTTCTTACAGATTTTCGTCCTCGTGAAGTAATCATCGAACCGGTCCTTTATAAAGAAGTGATTTTGGGTTTAATTATCCTTGCCTCCGCCAAGGATTATGGCACAGATGCACTGACTCGCTTAAATCTATTTGGGCGCAGTCTGGCGCTGGCACTACACAATGCCTTGTTGTTTGATCGTCTGGAAAGATTAGCGGCATTGGATTCATTAACAGGAATCTACAACCGGCGCTTTGGGTTAACCCGTCTTCATGAGGAATTCGCAAGAGCCCTGCGTACCCATGCTCCCATCGGTTTATTGATGATAGATCTTGATCATTTTAAACAGGTCAATGACACCCACGGGCACCTGACCGGCGATAGGGTCTTATTGCTTCTGGCGAGGGTGGCACGCAGTGTGCTGCGGGAAGGGGATGTCCTGGTACGCTATGGTGGTGATGAGTTCCTGGCAATCCTTCCCGGTGCATCCCATAATGATGTCGTCAATATTGCCGATCGTCTGTGTAGAAAAGTGGAAAATAACTCTGTGATGGATGACGAAGATATTATAAACATTACCATTAGCATCGGTGGCGTTTCATACCCACAACACGATGTCGCCAATGAATCGGAATTGGTTGATCTTGCTGATCAGGCTCTCTATCGTGCAAAAGAATCCGGCAGAAATTGTATCGCCATGGCTCCAGGAAACTAAAGTAATCATGATTGACAAAAGCAAAAAAATGTTTATATTAAATCAAGTTTGTTTTTCAAACTTGATTTAATATAAAATGGAAGCTTTATGTCAAACTCAGAGCCTGAAATCCAAAATTTGGTGCGAAGGTATTGGATCGAGGATGGAATTCCCGATCTGATCGTAGGTTCAATTTTTATCATTTATGCAGCCTTATTGTGGTGGGGTGCTCATTCAACCCAACCCTGGATCAACATGTTTTCAGCCGTTGCCCTGATTATAATGATGATATTCAGCCGACCATTGACTGAAAAACTAAAAGAGAAAATTACATATCCTCGCACTGGATATATAAAATATGCTTCAACACCCCTTAAACACCGGTCTACATATGTCATATTATGGCTAGGTGTGGCTGCCCGACTCGTTCTGCTTGTATTGGTTGCATTGATTATTGGTGGAGAATCATCAGGAATGACATTAATTTGGATTCTTCTCCCGCTAGTTTTCAGTGCGCTGATCGGAATGATCGCTTACAGTCAAAAAAGTAAAAGGTACATTTTCTATGCCATTTTTTCCTTGCTAAGCGGCTTAGGAAGTGTCATTATTGCCCAGCAATTACCTGAAGCCATGCGCAACACCTTAGTATTTGGGGTTGGAATTATGTTTCCACTTGGAGTGGTTATGATTATCGGCGGTATCTGGACGATGATCAACCATTTGCGCCAGCACTCTGAACCGGTGGATGAAGCATGATTGAGAATCCCTTTCCTGAACTGGATATGGTCATCCACTCTCCCGCACGTCTGCAAATCGTTTCTGCATTGGTGTTACTGGAAGAAGCTGATTTTGTTTACCTGCTGAATGTTACTAAATTAACACGTGGAAATCTCTCAACCCACCTCAGCAAGCTTGAAGAGGCTGGGTATGTGGCAGTTGAAAAAACGTACAAAAAAAACCGCCCGCTCACCATATTGCGCCTCACAGTGCAGGGGCGAGAAGCTTATAAGCTCTATCGAAAAACATTATTAGACTTTTTGAAATAATTTAAAACATTCTCTCATGATTCAGATTGCGAAATGCATACGCCGCCAGTTCAAAAGCCAGATAAGCTAATCCCAGGCTTAGAGTAAACGCTAATACCATTCCCAGCCCGCTGGTTATTGCGACTAACAATACCAGCGGAATACCAGCAACCAGAATACCCAACAGAATTCCACCTGCACTCAGCTCTGGAACAGAACCATTCAACAACAAACCAGAATTGGATCGTCGTATCACGTCAAAGGCAGCCGCACTGAAAATGGCTGCGATCATCCCGGGTATCAGAAGAGCGAACCCGGGCATCTGCGCTCCAAACATGGCTCCTCCCAGAAAAAACCCCGCCAGACTTATGAGCATTTCCAGAAAATAACACAATCCAAAATCGTATAAGAGGAATTTCTTCGTAGAGATGGGCAATTGACGGATCACTGGCCAAACCGCCAGGTCGCTGCGGAGGCGCTGAATCGATATCCGCGCAAGTTGTATGATCCACCACATGATCACCAATCCCCTGCTGCCCAGGTCAGGTAGAACCGGTATGATGAACAACAAAACAAATATTTGCAGCCAATTGAATACGCTTGTCAACCGGAAAGTGCGGTGGGATTGCAGCAAATCCTTCCATAGCAAAATCCCTGGTCCATCCACAGCAGGAATGCGTGAGGGTCTTCTCTCCACGCCCAGGCGGCGTTGTGTTTTCTCTTGTGCTGCAATTTGTGTTATCCCATACTGCAAGGCAGTGTTGATCAATAGTTCCTTACTGGTTTGCTGTACTGCCCGGCTGAGGCTGAAATTCCTGGAAGCGCGGTACAGAAATACCAATACTGCCCAAGCTACCATCCAGCCCGCTATCCACCACAGCCACTGGAAGGCATTATCAAACCCCATACTGAATGGTATCAGAATGCTGCTGAATATCGGATGGTGCATAAAAGCGGATTGAGCGAGAACGAACCAAACCAGAAGCAGGAAAACCAGCATAACCCAAATCCAGTGCTGCTGTTTTTTCCTGCTTGATAAGCGCACTACTCCCAAGGACCAATGGTACCCATACAAGATCAGATGCAGCGGGATGATTGCCAACCACGACCGCACACCAAACCCGAGGTATTCGATAATCCGGTTGGCACCCATCGCCCCGGGCATTGTGACCTCAGCCACTGAAAACCCCAGCGTCACCGCCACAATCCAGAACGGAATGGCACTTTTCAGCCAGGGCATCAACAGCCAGCGCAGGATAATGTTTGACCGTGGAATAGGTGTCTGGCTGAGCAATAAGCCATCTTCTTCCGAAAACAGAACCGGGCAACGCCGAACAGCCCGCCAGGTAGAATAGAGACTCCAGATACCCAACAATAAGATTTCCACCAGCAACGCAATCTGAACTGGGTCTTCTGGATTGATCATTTTAAATAACAAAGCCCCACCACTGGCGAAGAACGTCAGTGTGACAAACACCCACACACCAAAGAACAAAATCAGGTACAGCAGGTAGACACGATTATTGAAAGAATGATCGCTCTTTTCATAGGCAACAATTGCGAGCCAATAGGCAAGCTCACGTTCTTCCTGCCGCGATCGCAACCAGTAAACCACCTTCATTTATTCAGCCTTGATCTCACCATTGCGTATTAATAGCCTGCGATCTGCTAATTGGTCTATTAACCCGGGATCATGCGTTGTCAACAGGATCGCGACGCCATTATCTCGCAGGCTGTGCAATTCATCAATCAATATCTTCACCGCTTCGATATCCAAAGCCGAAGTAGGTTCATCCAGCAGCAGCACATCAAATGGCCTTATCAGTGCTAGCGCCAAACCCAATTTCAGCCGCATACCACGCGAATAATGATGGGGAAACAGATCTTTTGCCCCCCAGATACCATATTTCTTCATTATCCTCTCTGCCTGCGGTTCAAAAGTCTTCCCGACCTCATTTGCCATCGCAATGAAACGCAAATGCTCCCAGGCTGTCAATTCCAGGTAGAAACGCGGCACATCGGGCACATAGATCATTCGCCGGCGCACCTCCACCTCATCTGAATACAAATCGTACCCCATTACATTCACCGTACCGCTGGAAGGAGGAATCAGACCCGCCAGACAGGAAAGCAAAGTGGTTTTCCCTGATCCATTCGGCCCGGAAAGAATGGTGATCTCTCCCCCCATTAATTCAAAGTTCGTTGGTGCTAACGCTACGAATTTTTCATATTTTTTACTGAGTTGCTTCACAACCAGATGAGATGGCAATTGGTCCTCCAGACGACAAAGAGGTGCGTTTTGACTGGTAATTAATTTAATTTTGCTTTCAGGTTTTTATAAAAAGCAGCATCGATCATAGTTCGCAGTGCTTCTCGCCCAAACTCGCTTAATTGAAAATCAATTAATTCTTTATAGATTTCACCAAAACTGATTTTTTCCGTATGATTTCCTACAATAAATCCTAATGCTTCTAATGGCGATATAATGATTTCTTCAATTTCGTCACAAACCAGATTGAATTTATAATCATCTTTCGTGTACTTTTTCCTATAATCAAAAACTTCCATCACTTGTTCACTAAATTCACCACTTTTTATTAACTTTGACGGGAAAGCTGAGGTTAACAAAAAATGAATAATTTTAGGAAATTCAACCGGAAGATATGCTATCCTTGAATAGCGCAATCGAGTTTGCAGCCAGTCTCCCCGAAACCACCAGCCACAAAACAATATATGCAGTTGTTCAGCTGGAGATACTTCCAGGAAATTTGTTCCTTTATCCGTTAATTGCCATACTTTCCCCTTGCCACCCTCAATTAATTCAGCCCAATAAACCATCAAATGGACGAAATAGACTGGCCACACATCGGCTTCATTTTTTAGTTCATGCGAATATTTTCCAATTTCAAATTTTAATGCCGGGGGGTCCGTCATTAAGGCAGAAAATTCCCGCACAGCTTTTTGCGAAAGATTCCCCGTCGAACTGGTGCCGGTCACTTTATTATCTCGCAAATAGTTTAATAATGTATTTACGTCTTTTAGTAGCGGCAAATCTTTGATTTTTTCCAGATCCTTTTTTTGTAATGTTTTTAACCATAGCGCACGAGCCAGCTGCGGATCCACCCAATCATACGGATCTTCTTCCCAAAGATTTCTGCGGATATTCCATTCATTATGTGCTTGGGCGAGTAATTCACAGCGGTACTCCGCCAATTTTTTATCAAATGTCTCCGGATCAAAATCCCCCCCACTCCAGATCAAGTAATCCTCGTGCTCTTCATGATTGGGATCGTTTATTGCTGCAACCAAATTTTGATATCCATATTCGCCACCCACATCCTCCGGAGGCGCGGCTCGTTTTCCATCAACAAATTGGGGTAATCTGGCTTTTTTATCAAATGGGAGTACTTTTTCCACCAATACTGTATGACTCCAGTTATCTCCAAAATCGTATAAATAGGTGAATTGAGACCCTTTATTAAAATTGAAATCACCAAGCTGATAAAGGTATTCATCTTCTTTTACGTAATCCATGAATTCAGAATCTTCCGGATCACCGTACAGAACATTGCGGATCTTAAATTCATGTAAATGATAACCCTCCCATCCGAACACGGCTTGAATCACATCGTGCAAATCCAATAATGTGATCTGGTCTGAAACCAACACCCTGCGCCAGATTGGAGGTTTGATTTCTTTGAGCGTTATTTTCAGTTGCAAAATTTTTTTGGCGGTTTTACTCATGGAAATCTCCTTTAATGCTTTATTATTAAGTGTACAGCATTTAATTTAATTTCTCCAGAGTGGTACTTCTAACAAACCTGGTTAGGGTAGATTGCTTGATCTACCACTTGTTAGTTGTCCAAACCGGATGAGCCAGATTTCCCATGCCCCCGCAAATCATACCGAATAACTTGATATTTATCCTGGAAATACTCCCATTGCCGATCCCACACACTTTAGTCAGCAAAGGCACCATGAATGAGTATCAATGGTCTTCCGGACCCTGATCGCTCGAGATAAATTTGACTCTGGTTTATTTCAATAAATCTTGTTTCCAATTTCTTGATTTACTCATGCTTTCTTACTTCTTATGTTTTATAAATAAGTTAAAATATTAAAACAATCCTTCATAAATTTACATATTTAATTTCAATGTCTTTCTTATCAGCGCATAAATTTTTTATAGGAATTACTTGAATATGAACCCTAAATCTAGAGCTGTTAAAAAAATATTCGTTTTCTTATCGTTTGTGTCGATACTTTCAACAGTTGTTTATTCCTTTATTTTCCAAACCGGCAGTCTTGATGCTTATGGGGGCGGATTAATACTACTATTAATGTGGGTGCCAGGAGTCTCTGGCATCATTACGCAATTGATCTTTGAGCACACCTTGAAAGGTATGGGGTGGAAATTTGGCAAAGCAAAATACTTATTATATGCTTATTTATTACCTGTTCTCTATTGTTTGGTTGTATATGGAATAACCTGGATTTCCGGGCTTGGGGACGTGCCTGATTTGGAATTTTTATCCACACTTCCCCTGAAATATGGGATCCCAAATTCAAATCCTCTTGTCATCACACTGGTTATCGTTTTTATTGTTCCGATATTTGGAATGATTGGCAGCTTGATTACAGCAACAGGTGAAGAAATCGGTTGGAGAGGTCTTTTTGTCCCAGAACTCGCCAAAATTACCACCTATCCTAAAGTTGCTCTGATTAGTGGCGCTATCTGGGCAGTCTGGCACATGCCGGCTATCTTTTTTGCGGATTATAAAATACCAGGTATCCCAACCTGGTACGCAGGTTTGATGTTTACTATCATGGTGTTGGGCATAAGCTTTGCGTTTGCCTGGTTGAGACTTAAATCCGGAAGTCTATGGACAGCTGCCATCCTGCATGCCAGTCATAATTTGTTCATACAGGCAATTTTCACACCACTGACCTTGCAGAAGAAAATTACACCATTCATCATTGACGAATTCGGTGTTGGTCTTGCCATAGCTGGCATATTGGTGGCCTGGTTTTTTATCCGAAAAAATAATCAGCAACCGCTTTCTTTACAACCATTGAAGTAATTTTTTCCAACCTTACTGACGTAGTGTGCACAACGCCTGCCGAATCTCTCCCAAATGGTATGCTGTGTGCGCAACCACACCGATTGCACCACCTACCTCTCTCTCACTCGGCCAGGCTGGCGTGGTTTTCAGCAACTCCTGAATGCTGGCATAGATTTGGCGTAGTTCATCCTGTATTGTCTGCCACTCCGAGTCATCCACCACTTTCACATTATTCCAGATATCCATCCAATCCACCGCCGGGTAATTGGGGTCTTTCACACTTTTCTCGACCACATCCAGGTAAAACGCTATATGTTGCACCTGTGCGGCCAGAGTGGCACACTTGCCACCGACCGGAACGGAAGCTTCCTCAGCGCTGATTTCTGCCAGTGTTTCAAACAAGGAGGTGCCTTTGTCCAGATAAATGCCATAGACGTGCGTAAAGGATTCCTCCAACAAAATCAACAATGCTTTGACAAAGTGTTCTGATTGAATCGTGCTCATTTTGAAAATCTCCTTTAGAATTCCTGATCCAAAGCTTTTTTTACCAAAGCTTCAAACGATTGCCCCATACAGTATCACCTTTCCTTCTTATTCAATAAACTTAAGACCGGCAGCTACCAGGTAGAGTAGAAGAGTAAGTGATAATGATAAGGCTTCAGCATAGCCCCGTTTCAGGTTTCCCGTCCGTGCCTTACTAGCCACATGCCTTCACTGCGCCTTACTCTCCCCTCATCGAACCGGACGTGCAGTTTTCCCGCATCCGGCTCTCCTAAAGACTGTCGTCTCAGACCTTCACTTTCGCCTTTAGTTGGATTAAGCCCATTTTCTGCATCGCAGCATAGTAGCTTTCTCCTTCTTTCGGTTGAAACGCTCTCTGACTTCGGTTTCCTAGTTGTTTCTGCATTCGAGAATATAGATACCAGTTCATTTTTCGATATGCTTTCGCTGGATATCCAACAGAATAGTAATTCCCCCATCCGCGTACCTGTACATTGATTTTCGCAATTAGTACCGGAATAGGATACCTGTTCATCTGATTTCCTGTCATTGCCCGTATCGCTTCTCTTTCTCTTTTCTGGGATTTCTCGGACGGGAATACATTGTAATATTTTCCCTTCCGCCCACCTACTCCTTCATCCCTTCGAAAGCTGTATCCTAGAAAATCGAGCCTGCTGTTTGGTGTTCTCAGATCTACTACTCGTGTCTTTTCCCGATTGATCTTCAATCCCATCCAGTTCTCTATTTTTTCCTCTACATATTCTATGACTTCTGGACTGATGCTCTTGCCCATGATCACAAAATCGTCCGCGTACCGAATTAATCTCGCTCTTGCTTCTTTCACCGCTCTTCCCTTGTAATGACACACCCTGTCAAACCAGTTTAGGTAAATGTTCGCCAGTAACGGGGAGATGACTCCACCCTGCGGTGTCCCTTTCCTGGTTTTTCCTCCCAATTTCTTTCCCCCTCTCGGTGTCTCTTCTTGCACTGGCGCTTGCAGCCACATCCTGATTAACCTCAATACGCTGCGATCCACAATCCGCATTTGGATTGCTGCCAGCAGTTTGTTATGCGGAATGCTGTCAAAGTATTCTGCCAAATCTGCATCATAGATCACGCTGTAACCTGCATTCAGATTGTCTTTTATGGCTTGTAGTGCCTGATGTGCACTTTTCCCAGGTCGAAACCCATATGAGCATTCCAGAAAGTCCGCTTCAAATATGGGTTCGATGATGAGCATGGTGGCCATTTGCACCACCCGATCCCGTACCGTCGGTATCCCTAACGGTCTCTTCTTCCCATTTGCTTTCGGAATGTAGACCCGCATGACTGCCTGTGACCGGTATCTTTTGCTGATTAACTCTTGCTGCAATGCTTTGATGAACTGTCCTTCTCCTTCTGCTTTTATCCTCTCTATGCTTATTCCATCTACTCCAGCTACTCCTTTATTGCTGGCTACCAGTCGCCACGCTGTTTCCAGTGTGTCTTTCCGGTAGATCCGATCATATAAAGCGTAAAACCGGAACTTCGGCTCCAGTTTCGCCTTTTGACCAAGTTTCGCCCTCAGTTGCAAGAGTTTCTCTGGTAGCACTTTCTCGTTCCGGCTTCTCGCCTCCTGTACTTCCAGTTCTTCCGTAGTTTCGTCCTTCAAGCGGTTCTCCCATCAGTTTTGTTTGAAACTATGTCTCCAGTGATGCCCCTTCGCTCCACCCGCATTACCAGGTTTCTTCACTACTATGAGCATCTCCGACTCCCAATATGCCTCTCATGTCAGTTATCTCTTTCCGCCACAAGGCTTACCACATATTGGGTCTCCCAGGTTCCTCTGTAATTCTTTCAGCACACGCCACCCTCTTCCACTCCGAGGAGTTCCATGGTTGCATTTTCTCATTTCTTCACCATGGATTCTGGTTTCACCATTGTAGGCAGGTTCTCCACTCCTTTTTTTTGTAGCTAACGAAGCCCTATACCGAGGTTCACTTTCGTTGCGGCTTGTGCTTTCGACGCCCGAGGCTCCGACTGGCTGAATTGCTTCTTCCATCGCTCGGTTGTCTTCCTGTGTTATGAGAAATTCACAGGGTGTACTCCTTTCATTACACGAGAATTACCAGTCTTATCCTGGCGCACCTACAAGCTACCGGCTAATAGTTAACCAAACGGCTGCCGTATCACCGTCCTCCAATTCGTCGGATCAGCTTTTCGAATATCGCTCAAATAAATCTCATGGTGTTTACCGCGGAGTTCACCCATCGAATTGATAAATTGATGCAACCTCTCTACGGTTGGACCTTCCTCTGTAAACGGCCCAATATGCATGATCTGAGCGGCTTTGCCTTCTGCATATCCTTCAAACCGGAGTTTTGACAGGGCTGCCGGATTCTTCTTCTTACCAACTTCCTGCATCGCTTTCTCTACCATCTTGGATGATATGAACTCCGGTTGCATGATCATCATCGTCCACAACCAGCCAGATTTATCCCCGGTAGTAAAAGTGAACATATCCTCCGCCCACCACAAGCCTTCCAATGGCATCACCCCGTAATCAATCGCCATCGGACCTTTCTTCACCATGAACTTGAGCGCATACGAGACAGCATACAACGCTTCGATCGCTTCAGTATATGACTGGCTGGTATTGGGATCTCCTTTTCCATCGACCATAAGAAAATTCATCTCCGGCACCTCTACTACTACAACTTCTTTTGCCGAAGGTTGATACAAATCCTTCATTTGTTTCTTAAAATCAATCTTTTCCATGGTTACCTCCTGGATGTAGAGACTCCCTCTACCGTAACAATTTATTGAAAAACCATCAATCACTTTCTTTTTTGCATACTTTCCTCTATTATATAAAATATTGGTAACATCTCAATAAGAGGGAGTTGGCGTCTTTTTTTACGAGCGAACGCTCGCCAAAAAACAGAGCCCCAAATTATTGAAATGATTTATCATGTCATTCAGGATTTTTATTAAAACTGATCACACCACCCAAATATGATGAAAACGAAAATTAACTTTACACTTTTTTTACTTTTTCTGGTTGCTTGCCAACCCACTCCAGAACCAATTGTCCCGCTGCCAAATCAAACCCCACCTATGGAGATCCAGGCAAAACGGGATATGATTAATTTCTTTGAATATTTAAATCATACGAAATATGAACAGGCTGTCAATCTCTATGGTGGTTCCTATGAGATACTGGAAGGCTATAACCCGGATATTGATCCAGCTTCGAAAAGTGAATTGTTAAAAGCTGGTTGTGAATTCAATGGCTTAACCTGTTTACAACTGTATCAGGCGAATTTATCGGACAAGTCTTCGAACGATGAATTTGTTTTCACAGTATCTTTTAGAAATCCGGATGGTTCCATTTTCGAATTAGGACCTTGTTGTGGTGCTACTATCGAGGAAATGCCACCCATATCACAATTTGAAATCCATGTAAAATGCAGTTCAGAAAATATCTGCCAGGTTCTCGATTTACCACCCTACGTACCCTAGGATTTGGTTAATTTCAAACTGCTCAAAGCACGTGGCAGATTGCCAAATCATCACTTGACCGCACTTACGAGGCTGTTTGGAAGGTGTTTTTGCCTTTTCCTTCAAAGCCAAAGTGTTGATAAACGAACTGAGGATTGATTGTGTTCCCAAACATCCATTCAGGACCGAAGGTAGGATCATGCCATGAATACCACAGCTGCCCAGGCAAGAATTTTAAACTCACCTGCATGTAATTTGCTTTCAATCTCATCTCTACTCAAAATTATTAATTCCTGGTCTTCCAAATCATCAATGACCGGATCAGCAGCTGGTTTTGCATTTAAAGCGAGAAATAAGTGCATTTCTGGCACTGCCCGATTGCCAGCGCGGTGCCCTCTACAGCGCACTTCATCTGTCGAAAACAGATGAATTGATCATCCTCTGTCACCGCCAGCACGATGGCAGCATCGGGAATCTTGACCCAAGCCCAATCAGGAATGATTCGCCCATCCGGGAGATCAACCACATGATTTTCAACTTTGAAATTTGTTGGCGTCGAACAACGTTTCCCTTTCTACTGTTTTACAGGCTCGCAATTGCTTTGTCATAGTGACTCCCAAATGAAAGTTAACCTTTAAAATCGCTTCTGCACTGATTCCATCTCATCGCTGTACAATTTAATTTAAATTACACACCGGTGATTTGCTGGCATAATTCCCAGACCTTATCCATCGTTGTCTGGTTGTGCGCATAAGAAGGATAAAAGTCCGAGCCTGAGATCTGTTTCACCTGTGTCCTGATATCAGGTTTTTCGACACCAGCTTGCATGATTTCCAAATCGTGGTTGAAAAGCTTTCCAGTGACCTGTTTGAATTCCGCTGCAGTTCCCATCTGGAAATAATTTTCTGCCACTGATTCTGTAGTAGGAAAATAGAGGTTTTGGATCATCGCAACCAATCTGTACTTTGGTTTAAATTTTTGTAAGGTAGCTTTTGACATTTTTGCACCTTTGATCTCCAGCATATTGACTGTGATACCATCTGTTCTAAAAATATCTGCCAATTTAAATGTCAGCATCAGAAAGGCCATCTTCGTATCACGATAACTTTTCATGACACTGAAGTCGTTGCGTGTTAAATCTTCAGCAAATAAATGGTTGAAGTTAATTTCTAAATTGGGATTGAAGAAATTTCTGATGATATTACTACCGGCGTTTACAATTCTGGAATCCGGGGATTTTTTTAGATATTCCTGTAATAACATCGTCAGTAAATACGGGCCGAAGACATTGGTTGCGAAAGTCAATTCAATTCGATCACGACTCAATTGATAAGGATTTCCATGATTAAAATAGGCTGCATTATGAATCAATATGTCTAATCGATCGTACTTATCTTTGAAGCCAGTACAAAAGGTTCTAATCGAATCAAAAGAGGAAGTATCAAGTTCCATCAAATCAATTTGTTCGTTCCCGGTCGTGGAAATGATATCCTTCTGAACAATTTCTCCCTTTTCAATGTTGCGACATGCCATCACCAGGGAGTATCCTGCTTTGGCGAACCGATAAGCAGCTGCTTTTCCAATTCCAGAATTTGCCCCCGTTATTATCACAACCCCATCAACCATTTAATCCCTCCTATTCATAAATATATCTTTTTAATTTCCGGTGAATCTCCCCGGATATTTATATGGTTTAGCATTCCCGACCCAATTTTTCTCGGACTGAACCAGTTCACTCAAAATTATAAGTCGTGTAAAAATTAAAGACTTTTTTTGTACAATCTGGTTTTGAAAAATCCAAAAATCACAACCACAACCAATCCCACCAGGCTGATTCCCATCACAACCAGCCCGGTAGGATTCTCTCCACTTTCCGATTTTTCCACTGGCAGGGAAGTCGCGGCAAAAGTTGGGGTGGGAGAAGGCAAGGGTGTACTTGTCGTGGTTTTGGTGGAGGTTGCGGGTGGTGTAGTCGGTTCAAACATTTTGGTAAGCGTGGCGATTTCCTCCGATGAAAAAGTTGCCGTTGGAGTAAATGCCGGCTGGATCAACAACTCCTGACCGGTATTAATGGTTGAATAATCCTGAGGGATTCCATTCAAAGCTCGGATTTGATCAATTTTAATTTTGTAGGCAGTTGCGATACTCCACAAGGATTGGCCATAGCCCACCACATGGATAACCGAACCATCCACCCCCGGTGTGCTTTTAATCATCAGGGAAATTAAATCCGGGGTTGCTGTGCGGGTGCCGCTGGAGGTCGCAATAACTTGCCCAGACCATGATGTGGGTTCAATTGGTTGCACTTCATCCTCTGCACGAACATTGAGCACAAAATAAACCATCCCATCCTCACCCACAGCGATCCCAGCCCCGACATCCCCACTGGCAAAGTCAACCATGACATGCCAGTGAATAGTATCCGACCAGATTTGATAAACAACGATGGAGGTATTGATGATCCCATCCGTTCCCATCGCAACATTTTCCTGGATACCACTCGTCCAGGATACACTGCCATCACTATGCGTATGAGTGGCAGATTGAATAGATGCCATATATTCCGCATGTTGTTGGGCATAACCCATCAAGTACGAATCAATAGCATACGGTTCGAGACTCCTGGAGGCCCGTAACGTATTGACGGTATTGATCAGATCGTAAGCAGATTCGCTCTGCGCCAGGGTTGTTCTCTGAGGAGCAAAAAAATATCCCGCCGCTGTCAGAAGAATTGCCAGAAATATGTTTATTACTTTGTTGATCATAAAATCTCTATCGAATATAAAAACGAAGAAAATCTTTCGTATCCAGATTCTATTATATTCTATCGAATGACTCGTATCATTTCAATAATGAGGGTCTCATTTTTGGCGAGCCTGCAATCGCCAAAAAAAAACACCAACCCCCATTTATTGAGATGATACGGTTTTACCTTATAATAAAACTAACCAGAGGAATCGATTTCAATTGGATTATCATAATGGAAAAGAGAAAAAAATTTATATGAGATTGTTCGTGTTCCGGATGATGATGATTTTGTCGATTGGGTTTTTGAGCGCATGTTCTGGACTTCCACTCAGACTAGAAAAAACAGCTGAAAAAGCAATGCTATTCTTTATGGCTCAAAATACAAATATCACCGAAGCCAATTTGTATCTGGAACCATTATTAATCGATCAATTGCAGGTCACAGAAGACAAATGGTGCCTGACCTATGAAATTGGTCATTTGTTATGGTTTTCAACACTGTGGGAGAAACAAGTGCAGGATTGGGTTCAAACGGATATTCGCCCTTATACCGAAAATTGTAATTGGGCACGCCAGAAATAAGTCAGAATCATGACAAACAGATTTTCTCCGAGGAAATTTGGCATATTGACCATCGCCATGCTTATTTTCGTGACTGGTTGTTCCGGGTTACCGATGCGATTAAAAAGCACAGCCGATCAATCCATGCATTTTTTGAACGCTGAAATGTCCACCGCCATTGAAGGTTTTAATCACATCCATCCTCTTTTGAAGGATAATCACCAAATTTCCGAAGAAAAATGGTGTCTGACTTATGAACTTGGACTTGAATTCAGTTTTTCAAGCTTATGGGAAAAACAGGTGCAGGATTGGGTGCAGGTTGAGTTACGCCCGTATGTCGAAAACTGGGATTGGGCTCGATAATAAAAACCGAACTTTTCCTACCATTTGAGTCATTCAGTTGATCAAATAGTGCTTTCTATGCTTTCACTTCTGGTCATCTGTCCAAAAATCCTTATGTACTTTTCGGGCTTCGTCTTCTAACAACGGACCAATCACTTCAATCTTTTTCTTACCGTGCTTAAAAAGGTTTTGAGGTGAAAATTCCAGTACTTCCTCACTCTCTTCACTCACCATGTTATACAGGTTTTCTCCACTTAAGCCAAACACTACTCTTCTGATATTGCTCCAAAAAATAGCACCAGAACACATCGGGCATGGTTCCGTGCTGGCGTAGAGCGTGCATTTCGCCAGAAAATCACTGTCATATTTTTTACTGGCAATTCGCACCAGATTGGTTTCAGCATGTCCGGTACAATCACGCGAGGTTACAATCGTGTTTTCGGCCTCCAAAAGGACACGACCGGTTTCATCCACCAACAAGGCTCCAAAGGGTTGATTTCCTTTTTCTCTGGCATGATTAGCGATATCAAATGTAATTCTCAGGAATTCAATGTCTTGTATTTGCATGGTAACCCTTTCATTGTTAAATTAAATTATGACCTATTATCATCCCACTGTTTATTAAGAATATCAACAAAAATCTTGTCAAAAATTTCTCTCTGAGCTCAATCATCCAATCCGGTTCATTCTCCCAATGCTCCTGCATCGCCCTTGCAACCCTGGTATATTGAAACAAATTGGCAAAGCGCCGGAATAATGTTTTCTTTGAGATCAGTTGATCGTCAATTGCACACTTGCTGTGGTACCCACTCAAAAAAACTGCTTCCTGATGTGAACAATCTTCTATCTCCATTTCATCCTGTATGGAGTACAAAGCCTGCACGATATCCATCACATACCAGTGATACATAGCATCATCAAAATCGATCACACTGCATTGCCGGGTTTTTTCCTCAAAAAACACGTTATCCGGTTCAAAATCAAAATGGATCAAACCATAATTTTCTCGATTCAGAGCTAATAGAGCAAATTCATCCCTTAAATCCATCAGTTCATGCAAGGGTTTCTGTTCCTTTCCCAGTTCACATAACGTCATTTCTATCCAATCGAAAACATCGGCGTGTGTCCAGCGCTTCGGTGTTCCTTTTTCATAAGATTTGGATAGTTCATGCAATTCACCCAGGGTTGCACCATACAGAAACATAATTTCATCATTGAAATCTGTCTGGCTGAGCTGTTTACCAGCCACGCGCTTGAAAACACTGGCATAATATTCTCCCCAGGGAGTCTCCTTCCGAACCAATGCAACCCCGGTCTTGTCTGGCAAAGCCTGCACTGCGGGAAAACCCTCCTCCCGTAAATAACCCAAAAATGCCAGCTCAGCCAGCACGTTTTCTTCTCGTTTTTCAGAAACAGGGCTTAAACGCAAAAAACACATTTCGCCATTTATCTTTATTGGATAAATAGCATTGGCTGAAATCCGAAAGAATTGAAATGAATTGATGGAATCTTCATCATATTTCCAATTTTTTAACAGCATCAACGCCAAATCAGGATTATTAAATAGATACCGGAACTTTAACATTCTCTATCATTTCCTGGTTGTTTCATCATATCATAATAACCATAAATCTCCCCCGCGTCCCCGCCCATCTGGGGGGATTTTTTCCTGGTATCCTATTAAACTCTGTAAAGCTATTTCAGGACGGGTCACGGGTCACTGAATTCTGAATCCTGAATGCTGATTTTCGCCTTTCAGCTTGCGCCTTTAAGCTAATATCACTCCAGCATATACCCAAATCCGCGCACCGTCACAATCCACTTCGGGGTGGCCGGATCCTCCTCCAGCTTGCTGCGTAAAGACCAGATGTACCTGCGCAAGACGGTGGAACCTTCCTGACGATATTCCCCCCACATCTGTTTGGTTAAATCTTCCTCTGAAACTGCTTTCCCATGCCGGCGGGCCAAAATCTCCATTAAACGAAATTCTGTCGGGGTAAGGTCAACCAGTTTACTATCCAGACGCACTTCACGACGGTTCAGATCAACCATCAGATTATCAACAATCAGGATGTTCTCCAGAGTACCGGTGCCCCGATGGGTGCGATTCAATACCGCTTTGATACGAGCGAGCAACTCAGCATAACTGAATGGCTTCGTGATGTAATCGTCCACTCCCAGGGTAAAACCGCGTAATTTGTCTGATTCTGAATTGCGCTTGGAAAGGATGACAATCGGGATAGAGGAAATCTCCCGCAGACGAGCAATGGCTTCCCAGCCATCCATACCAGGTAAATCCACTTCGATAATGACCAGATGTGGATGTTCCTGGAATGCTTTACGCATAGTATCCTGACCATTGTTTGCCGTTACCACCCGATATTCCTTTTGCAGGTGCTCAGCTAACATGGTTTGTAAGGGGGTATCATTGTCGACAAGAAGAATCTTACTACTCACGGATCACATCCTTTTTGAATAAACTGATTAAGAAAGGCTGATTTCACTGTCATCGTGCGTACCAAACCCCGAAAATCTTCTGATGGAAACAACTCTCCATTTCCATGAACATCCATCATTATCTTATCATACAAGACCTGTTTTTTCATGTCACAAGACGCCCCAGGTTTCTAAATTTTTTCTCGCAACCAGGTTGAAGCGTTCAACAATATTCGATAAATGTGGGGGCAAATATTTTTCAATCTCGGTTTCCAGCCAGAGGGGTATCCCGCCATAATAAGCCTCCGCGATAGCACCGGTGATTGCAGCCAATGTATCAGCGTCCCCACCTAAAGAGATAGCTTTACGAATTGCATCTTCATAACTTAATGATTCATGGAATGCAACCAATGCCGGGGGGACGGTTCCTTGACAGGTGACATCAAAATCATAACTCGGGCGAATATCATCCAGTGAAAAATCAAGTGCATACTTGAATTGATCAACAATTCTTTGCATGATTAAATCTTTATGCACCCCTTTTCTGGCCAGAAAAACCGCCAATGCTGTTGCTTGCGCACCTTTAATCCCCTCGGAGTGGTTATGAGTAATCATAGCAGAGGCTTTCGCTTCTTGTAAAACCTCAACTTCATTATTAAAAGCCCAGCCAATTGCACTTACCCGCATGGCAGAGCCATTACCATAACTGTTATAAGCTTCTCCACCACCAGACTGTACCCATTTTCGAAATCGACCCCCATAACCAGCCTGCGGATACCGTTTTGCAAAATCCAATATTTTTTGCTGGTAATTTTTGCCCTCCAGAATCGCTTCTGCTACCGCCAATGTCAACACAGAATCATCAGTAAAACGGCAATCCGGGTGGATCAATTCAAAATCTTCACTTTTGATTGGATGCCATTCAAAGCGCGACCCAATAATGTCGCCGGCTACTGCACCTAACAGGATTCTTGATGATAATTCATCCGCCATACTTTCCTCAAGCCATCTACCAATGCTTATTATTTATCGTGCAACTTTCATTCCACTTATTTTAGTAATCTTTTCCCATTTTTTCAATCAATACTCTTGACTCTTCGCTTTTTTCTGATATCATAGAACGTATATTCTAAATTATGACACATATTTTACTGATTTATGACGACCAATCCATGTTAACCTTTGAGGATGATCACCCCGCGTTGTTACTGGTGGAGAAAATCAACCATGGCGAATGGACTCCCCCAGCACCCGCCAGCCAATTATTAGGGAATCTCAAAGGGATTTCGCTGCGCGCTGTTGTGCTGGGGAATTGGGTGATTGCCAGTCTGGAGGAACCCCAGGAACACCCACGTGCTTCCGTGCCGATTGATATCACGCTGACCTTGCGCCAGCGCGAAGTCCTCGATTTGCTATCACAGGGATTGACTCATAAACAGATTTGCCAGAAACTCAATATTTCTCAGCGCACTGTCAATATGCACATTGCCAATCTGAAAACGAAATTGAAAGCCGAGACAATGCTCAGTCTGTTGGTCGAGCCACAGTGCTGGGATATTGCCGTCCGCACATGCGCCGCCGCGATGGCTAGGCTGCCACCCAGATCTGGTATAAGCCCAATCGGCCTCCTTCGCCATCCGATTCGAAACATTCTTTGATTTTAAAACCACCCTCATTTGCCAGACGCTCAAATTCATCCCCGGTAAACTGATGCACATACCGGTATCCCACCTGCTCGCGCTGCCCAGGTAAGGCATAACGCCAATCCAGCAGGGTGTCTCCTTCTTCCAATTTATCAGTCTTTAATCCAATTCGTGACCAATCCTGCACCCGTGCCATCAGGCGCGGACTATTCTGAAATTGCCAGTTAGAATGGATGAACGTTCCACCTACCCCCAGGAGCTGGCGCACCTGTCTTACCAGTTGTAAACGTGTCTCATATCCAGGGATATGGTGCATAGCCGCAAAACACAACACGCCACCATAAGCTCTCTGAGGTAGCAAAGCCTGCCACTTCTGCGAGAGCAGATCGGCTTCGATAAATTGGATATCCAATCCGACCGGAATTTTCTCTCCGACCAGCAATTCACGTGCTTCCTGCAACAGAACAGCAGAAAAGTCGACCCCATGGTAGGCACCGCGGCGCATTTGCTTTACCCACAGTTGTGCTAGTGCCCCTGAACCACATCCCAGGTCCAGCCAGTATCCATCTAAAGGGATATTTCCCAGCACCCGACGAATGCCGGGTTGTACACGCCGGCGGGTGGCAGCGAAAGCCTCTCCAAATGTCTGGTAAAATTGATAATTAATATCCAAAAGCTGTTGAATGACTGCTGCCTGCATGCCAATGATTATACCAACAGCAACCATTCCAAGGCAGCCAATGGACATCAATTAATCAATCTGCGGTTTTCAATGCACCTCACTCCTAACCGCTTATACTGGAAAGCAATGGACCGATACGAAAAATGGACGAAACGCTATCAGGTCACCCCTGATCGTTTGGAATTAGCCCGAAAAATCCTGACCGAGATCCGCAAGGGGAAAAATGTGATTAAGGCGGTCAGCATGCATCCAATCCCCAGCGGGGGTTATATTCCCAAATCCATTCTGGTGGCTGAATACAAGCGACAGGTGGAAGCAGGGGAAGCACAAGCCGATCCAAGCCTGGTGGAACGCATCCGCACCAAACCGGTGCGCAGTCTCTCTGGCGTAACGACGGTAACTGTGCTCACCAAACCATATCCCTGCCCGGGCAAATGTATTTTCTGTCCGGATGACGTGCGCATGCCCAAGAGCTATCTGATCGATGAGCCCGGTGCTGCACGTGCCTTTCAGCACGATTTTGATCCGTACTGGCAGGTCAAATCGCGCCTGGATTCCTACGAAGCGAACGGTCACCCCACCGACAAGATCGAGCTATTAATCCTGGGCGGAACCTGGAGCGCTTATCGCAGAGATTACCAGGAGCACTTTATTAAACGCTGCTTTGATGCCATGAATGACGTTGACAGCCAGACACTGACAGAAGCACACCGCATTAATGAAACGGCGGCGCATCGCAATGTGGGTCTGGTCATTGAAACCCGCCCGGACGAAATTACCCCCCAAGAACTGGCCTGGCTGCGCAAACTAGGTGTCACCAAGGTGCAGATGGGTGTCCAATCACTGGATGACCGGGTTCTGGAGCTCAACCAACGCGGTCACACCGTCGCCGATGCCTTGCGTGCCACAGCTTTATTGCGTGCTGCCAGTTTTAAGATCGTTTTGCACTGGATGCCCAACCTGCTGGGAGCTACGCTGCAATCTGATAAGGCTGATTTTTCCAGGCTCTGGTCAGATGGCTTTGCTCCGGATGAAATTAAAATCTACCCAACACAATTACTGGAAGGCACCGAACTTTTCAATCGCTGGCAAAATGGTGAATACGAACCCTACACCCAGGACGATCTGGTTCATCTGATCGCAGATGTCAAACCCATGATCCAGCCATACTGCCGGGTAAATCGTGTGATTCGCGATATTCCATCCCACCATGTGGTCGAAGGTAACAAACGCACCAGTTTACGCCAGGATGTACTGGCTGAAGTCGCTCGTCGGGGTCAAAAGTGCAATTGTATCCGCTGTAATGAGGTCAAGAAGCAAAAGATTCAGGGGGAGGATTTACGGATGGAAGATCATATTTATCACCCAGCCTATGCGGAAGAACACTTCATCCATTTTCGCACTCCTGAAGGGAAGATAGCCGGATATTTACGCCTTTCGCTACCCCAGGATACAGCCAATCAGCATCCCTCAGCGGATTTAAACTTCTCCGATTTACACAACGCTGCTCTGGTACGCGAGGTGCATGTCTATGGTCAATCTCTGGCTGTGGGTGCAGAAAAGGAAGGCGCTGCCCAACATATTGGCCTCGGAAAGCAGCTCCTCGAAGAAGCCAGTCGCATCGCCCTTGAAAAAGGCTATACCCGCCTGGCGGTGATCGCCGCCATCGGCACCCGACAGTATTATCAGTCGCGTGGTTTTGAACGAGGTGAGCTGTACATGCTGAAACCTCTTGGTTAACCGATTCTGTCCTTTATTTCACGCAGTCTAAATTCGGCGTGGCAGACCCCAGCCCCCCAGATGCACTGACTCGGGTTCATCCGTCCATCGCCCGGCGATCTTGACCCCACATTTTGGACAGGTACCTTTGCTAGTGATGCGATAATCACGGATTACAAATCCGCGCCGGGAAACCAACAATGTCTGGCAGTTGGGGCAATAGGTATTCTCCAGCGACCCCACCTTCCCTGGAATATTCCCGGCATAGACATAATTTAATCCTGCTTCCTGTCCAATATCACCGGCTGTTTGCAGAATGGCGGTAGAAGTTGCCGGGTTGTCCAGCATATGGTAATCCGGATGGTAGGCAGTTACATGCCAGGGAATATCGCGCGAGATGGACGCCAGAAAACGTGCGGTATCCCACAATTCTCCTGGATCATCATTGAACCCGGGCACCACCAATGTCACCACTTCCACCCAGATGCCCAACTGCTGGGCTCCCTGGATGGTATCCAGGACATTCTTGAGCACACCCCCCAGTTTCCGGTAATTTTTATCCTGCATGGATTTGAGATCAATCTTATAGGCATCCAGATAAGGTTGCAGCATCTGCAAAGCTTCCGGGGTGGCATTACCATTTGACACATACGCACAATACAACCCGGCTTTCTTGCCACGTTTGAAAATATCTACCGCCCACTCGGTGGTGATCAGGGGTTCATTGTATGTAGAAACCAGGATAGGTGCGTTATTCTGCAGGGCAATTTCTACCAAATTCTCTGAAGATAGTTCCCGGATATACTGGGCACCAATATCTGCACGCGGATCACGCAAGGTTTGCGAAGTCAACCAGTTCTGGCAATAGTCGCAATGAAAATCACAACCCAGCATGCCAAATGAGAGCGCGTCCGAACTGGGGTAGAAATGAGAGAAGGGTTTTTTCTCCACCGGATCAATCTGTAATGCAGCCACATACCCCCAGGGAACTTTCAACTCCCCATCTTTGTTAAATCGCACCTGACAAATACCCCGCCGCCCCGGTTTGATGAGACAACGATGCGCACAGGCGGTACAACGCACAACACCATCCCCCAGGTCCTCTTTCAAGGTTCCCACCGTGGTTAGGGGGTCAATCCGGTCCTGCACAGTACCCGTCATAAAACCCTGCCTTTTTTACTCCTTAGAATGCACCAGCATTCACATCTATTTTCATTCTAACAAAAATAATCATCAAAACCACGTAATAAATAGCACTACCGCGACACCATTTATCACTTTGCATCTATTTGCTAAATGACCAGTTTAATCCCCCGCCATTCGATCGGTTTTTCAGTTAAACTGCTCGAATCGAAGGTGTTTTATGGTACACTCGCTTCGATATGATGGATGTTAAAACGCTTCACACCCTGGAATTTGAAAAAGTACTCGCGAAGTTGAGTTCATACGCGGCCTTCAGTGCGTCGGAGGAACTGGCTCGCGCCATACATCCCAGTAGCGAATTACAGGCAGCCAAAGATCGTCAGGCCTTCACCAGTGAGACCAGGCATTTGCTCAGCATGCAGGCGGACATCACCATCGGAGGCAGCCGGGATGTGCGCCCCCTGGCAAACCGCGCGGCACAGCATGGCATGTTAGAACCCACCGAATTACTCAGCATTCGCTATACATTAGCTGCTGCCCGAGACTTGAGCCGCACCTTGCAGGAACAGGCAGAAACTTTGCCTTTACTTGCTCAGTTAGGACAACAGCTTCCCCCACCACCTGGAATTATCGAGTCTATCTCGCGGGTCATCTCTGAGCGGGGTGATGTACTGGATAACGCTTCTTCAAAACTGGCATCCATTCGCAGTGAGATAAAAGTTGCGCACGATCGCTTGCTTTCCAAGCTAAACCAGATCATCGCCGATCCGCACAAGAGCAAAATGTTGCAGGAAACACTGATTACCCAGCGCAATGGACGCTATGTTATCCCTTTGCGTTCTGAATTCAAAGGCCGCATCAATGCCATCATTCATGATCAATCTGCTTCTGGGGCTACCCTCTTTGTAGAACCGCTGGTCACTGTAGAATTGAACAACCGCTGGCACGAATTACAGCTGGCTGAGCGGGATGAAATCCGCCGTATACTGCTCGAATTGAGTGATCAAATTGGCGCAGAAGTGCTCCAGATTCGTACGATTGTTGAGAGCCTGGCCCGCTTCGATCTGGGCTTAATGATGGCCAAATACGCCGAAGATCTGAACGCCGCTGAACCACAACTGCTGGGTTTTGCTCCGCGTGATGAAGATCATCCGGGCAGCACCATTGCCTTACGTCATGCCCGCCACCCTTTGCTGGATCCCAAAACGGTGGTTCCAATTGATGTTGAACTGGATCAACACACTTTCGGCGTGGTCATCACCGGACCTAATACCGGTGGTAAGACTGTCAGCCTGAAGACGATCGGCTTGCTGGCGTTGATGGCGCAATCCGGCATGCATATCCCGGTGCAATCCGGTTCCAGTCTGTCCGTTTTTCAGGATATCTTCGCTGATATTGGCGATGAGCAATCCATCGAGCAATCCCTGTCCACCTTCTCCGGGCATATTACCAACATCACCCGCATTTTCAAACAGGCTAACCAGCGCAGCCTGGTGCTATTGGATGAACTCGGATCAGGTACTGACCCGCAGGAAGGTTCAGCCCTGGCACGGGCTATGCTTTCATATCTGGTCAAACAACGCATCACCTGTTTAATTGCCACCCACTACCCGGAACTGAAAGCCGTTGCCCACAACACCCCGGGACTGATCAACGCCAGCATGGAATTTGACCTGCGCACGTTACGTCCCACCTACAACCTGATGATTGGACTACCGGGACGCTCGAATGCCCTGGCAATCAGCCAACGCCTGGGTTTGTCGAAAGAGATTATCGAGGATGCGCGCAGCATGGTTGACCCGACCGAACTGAAAGCGGAAGATTTATTAAACGAAATCCACCGCCAGCGCAGTATTTCACGCAAGGAACGTCACAAAGCTGAAATCTCGCGCAGCCAGGCCCGCCAGCTCGAACGCAAACTGAATCAACGCCTGGAAGAAATCGAAGATGAGCGTCTCGCCATATTGGATAAAGCCCGTCAGGCAGCCGAAGATGAAGTGGACAAACTGCAACGGGAGCTATTAGATTTGCGTAAAGAACTTGCCCGTGCCCGCCAGCCTCTGGATGCCCTGAAAAGTATTGAAGAAAAAGTGATCGATATCCAGGAAGAAGTTAACCTGCCACCGGTGCGCAGAAATGGTCCCAGCCTGGATGAGCAACCCCTGCGCCTGGGCGAGAAAGTGCTGATACGTTCCCTGGGAATGCAGGCGGTGATTACTGCCATCACAGCCGATGAACTCGAAGTGCAGATTGGTAACCTGAGAGTCCGTGCCGCAGCCCACGATGTTGAGCGCCCCGGGTCTACCCGTAAGCAGGAAGCAGAAGCCGAAAAACCAAAAATGCGTTCGACTGTGCGTAAAGCCCTGCAAAGTTTGGACGAAACCCCCAGCCAACCACCCTCCATCCAGCACCCTTCACCCGGCATGGAATTGGATATACGCGGTCAACAGGCTGAGGATGCCTTGACCGCTCTTTTCAACTTCATCGAATCTGCCTATCTGGCCGGCATGCCTTTCGTGCGTATCATCCATGGTAAAGGGACAGGCAAATTACGCCAGGTGGTGCGCACAGCACTCAGCAAGAATGAGTATGTTGATCATTGGGAAAGTGGAGTCGAACGGGAAGGCGGCGAAGGCGTCACCATCTCATTTTTGAAAGCCGATTAAAAAAACAGGTCGATAGTGATTTCCCCATAACACTACCGACCTCTTTCTGCGGCTGAGACCCCTTCCACTCGAGCCCAAATTCGCAACGCAACAATAAACTATTTATACTTGGCTGCCATTGACAAAGCGTAGACAAATTTTACCAGCATTTGAGGAAACTTGTCTACATCAGCACAGTCAGGGGTGGAGAGTCAGGCTCGAGGGTAAAACCCAGATTTTGCGGTTTCGATTGATTTAAGATTCGAAAAACGAATTGTTTTTGATTTTGTAATTTCTTACAGGATTCCCCAGTCATTTTTTCAGCCGCCATCAAAATCTCAAGAGCATGCCATTCCAGCCAGGGAGACTCCTCCTGTTTGGCTTTCTGCAGGATGATTTCACCCATCCTGGTTGTTGTTTCGGGATCATTCGTTCTTATTGCTTCCTGGGCCTGGATATAAGCGTAGGCTGTCCCGGCAGCTGCAAAGCCAAATTTCTGAGATTGTAATGTTACTTCTTCCAGTAAAGTCAGTGCTCTCGCTAAATCTCCTTTTAAATACAAAGCCAGACCAAGTCGAGCCTTAGATTCTATGGATATCAGTTCAAATGGGAAATTTTTCAATTCTTCCACAACTTGTTCTAATTGAGAGCTGCCTTCATCAATTTCTCCCAGCCGAAATTTACACCAAGCGATCCACATTTTAGTAGCGGCGTTGTTGCGTTTGTTGTGACTGAATTTGATCGACTCTTCGAATAAGCTGATTGCTTTCTGATAGTCTCCGAACAGTACGTACAATTTACCTTCGGTGTTGATCAGGTTACCGTGCAACCCTGTATACTGGTAAACTTTCGCCAATGTATATCCATTCTGAATATTTTCCAAACATTGATACGTTTTTCCGATTGCTAAAAAGACACGGCTATTGATTGCCAATACGCCTAAAACCAATCGCCAGTAATCATAAGATTGCGCAATTTGAAGGGCCAGACCAAATTTTTCTAACGCCTGCTTATACATTCCCTGATAATAAAACCCCAGACCTAAAGTAAATTCATTTTCGATGCGCAGATGGGAATTATTAAATTTCAAAGCTTTCAGAATGGATTTATTCGCTATGGACTCTGCTGTTTTGAATTTACCCCCCAGAACACAGGCCATCGCTATGGTATTTTCCAGGCTGGCAAAAACAAGCTGATCTTTATCTGTTTTTAACTGGCTCTCGGACCAGGTTATTGACTCAAATTCATCAAAAATAGATTGTAGATCAAAGTATTGTAGCTGGGTCTTCATTTTTCGATTCGTATTTTGAATATATTCCACCAGATAACCATCTTTAAGATGGAATGCAGCCCGCTCCAGGTATTGCATTGCCTGAACCGGCAAACCACGCATGGTAAATAAGTACCCTTCTCCACTCAAGCCACTTCCGATTAATAATGAAGAGTTGCGCATCCAACCCTCCTCAATCGCACGCTGGTAAGATTTCGTCGCTGATTCAAAATCACTCATTTTTGTTGCCAGGTCACCCCAACCGATCCACAATTCATATAGTTGCTGCTCGCTGAGAATAAAGTTGCGGTCTTGCGACAGGAGATAGGCTTGCTCGTATGCTCTGTGCGCTTTTTGATCAGCATCCATATTCTTAAAAATTTCCGCCGCTTCGATCGAATACTGAAAAGCCTGCTCCACTTTTCCAGCCTGGCTTAAATGGTAGCTTAAATCAGCCAGCTCATCAGCTGTTTTCTTTTCTTCAATTTTGGTGTACAGGTGACTGACCAGACGTTTGTGCAGGACATGTTTGTGTGTCTGGCTCAGTCCCTGTAAAACCACCGCTTGAACAAAAGTCTGGCAAAATTTATATTCTAATGGTTGATGGATTTGTGAAGAAATGGCAATGATACCTTTGTCGATCAGCTCATCGATTCCCGCCACCAGCAGCGCTTCCTGCAATTCGGCCATCACCCGTACGTAATCATATGTGAAGGTTGTTCCTATCAGAGCAGCACAACCCAAAATTTGTCTGGCAAGGTCTGAAACGTGGCTTAATCGCTCACGGATCACGATCTGAACCACTCCGGATAATGGCATCTGTTCCCGATTTGTTTCTTTTAATAAATCCACCTTTTCCGAAATCATTTGCAAAGTTTCGATGACAAACAATGGATTCCCACCCGTGGCAGCCATAAAGATATGTTTTTGTCCCTCTGAGAGTGGTTTTCTAAGCAAATACTGCGCGATCATAGCGGCATCTTCCATATCCAGTGGGTCGAGAGCAATCCAGGCAACCTGGCTGGCTCGGGCAGGGTCCTTGAGGTAATGATATATTGGTAAAGCCTGCTCGTCATTTTCGATCAACAAAATCAGCTGGGCTTTCTCTTTGAAAAACTGTCTGTGGGTCAAATAAGCAATTAAGCGAACGCTTTCTTCGTCCAGCCATTGAGAATTTTCCACACAGAAAATGATCTTTTGTTTCCCGGATAGCGTCGCTAACACCTGCCGAAATGCTTCGCATACACCGAGCTGATGATTTTCCATCAATCCAAAGATGTCTGACCGATGCTCCCCCAGAACCTGCAATTCAGGCATAAGGTGTGATAATTGTGAAATCCAAAATTTTTCAATTTTTTGCCAATCACCCATATTTAACGTTTTCCGTAAAAGCTCAATGATTGGGTGAAAGGCAATATTTTGTTCGGCATACACAGCTTCAAACATATACACCGGATTTGGCACAGACTGGCGGTTTAGAAATTCACTCAGTAAGCGTGATTTTCCAGATCCTGTCTCTCCATACAACACAACAATATCGCCACGCTGATAAGCCATTTTCATTTCTGTGATCAGGTCATCTCTACCCACAAATGGGACCAGATTGTCATGGGTCGAGCGCACAACTGGTTGAAGGCGCAGCGATTCTTGATTGCGTTCGTTTTCAATGCGCTTCATGAGGGCTTCAAAAGACAGACGATATTCAGCGAACCAGGCCGTATTAATTTCATCGATATAAAGCATGCCGTACTCAAATGCCTGTGATAGTCTGCCCAAACGGTACAACACATCCAGACGGTGATAAATCACTTGTGGAAAGTCATAATCGTCATCATTTTCGTTGATCATCTCGAGCCAGGAAAGTGCGCTTTCCAGGTCGCCCTTCGCTTTCTGATGATTGGCAGCCCGCATCAACAGACTCAAACGTTTAAAACGCAGTTTCCGGTTTTTATCTATGATCCATTCATCTAAATCCTCCCGATCGAGGGGTGCATGGCCATACATGAATGCCGGGGCTGCCCACATATGGATGGCATTTAACAATTTCTGGTAGATCGCCTCGGGGAGTGGCCGGTTCTCAATATTTAAAAAAGGTAAAGAAAGTTGTTCGTATAAATCTTCAAAAATCAAAACATCCGAATTGACTTTGTTGTAATCCAGCCCAATCCAATCCCGATCAGTACGAATAATCTCCGGATCAGGCAGTTCGGCACGCAGTTTACTAAGCAAATCACGCAAGTGTTGTCGTGAATTTGATGACTCCGGCCAGAATAACACAACCAGATCGCTGCGCCCTACCATTGATTTCTGACAGGCCAGATAGTACATAAAGACGCGTGCCAATTTTCGGGGGATAGTGAGAGGTTGGTCTCCCCACAAAATGCGTGGTTGACCCAGCAACTGGATCATTAATCGGTTTTCAGTCGACATGGTTTACCAATATCATTTTTGATTCAGGATGTGTTTGATCGGTTGTTTGTGATTGCTCGTGTACGCTCTTGAGCCGTGGATAAAGTAGCATCAGCAGTTGTCAGATGCGATTCACTGGTGGCACCTAACATTTGTGCTAATTCACTTCGCCGTCCTTCCAAAGACAAAGTCTCCACTACAGTCACTGTGCGCCCGTTCTGCACCTGCTTGGATACCCGCAGATGTTGGTCGCCAAAAGCAGCCAGTTGCGGTAAATGGGTGACGCACAGCACCTGATGATCACGTGCTAATTGCCAGAGTTTCTCACCTACGACGAAACCAATCCGCCCTCCGATGCCCTGATCGATCTCATCAAAGATCAGTGTTGGTACTTCGTCCGCCTGCGCCAGAACACGTTTGAGTGCCAGCATCAGCCGGGCAGTCTCGCCACCTGAGGCAATTTTGACCATCGGTTTGAGCCCTTCCCCCGGGTTCGGAGCAATCAGGAACTCAACCTGGTCGATCCCTGTCTCATCAAAACGGACACTCGCGCCATCCTCCATAGTCAGACCTTGCCCATCGCGCTGGACACCAAAACCAACTTCAAAGCGCGCTCCCTCCATGCTCAAATCCATCAATTCTTTTTCAACTGCAGCCGATAATGTTTGGGCTGATTCCTGCCGTTGAGCAGATAAATACAGTGCTTTTTCAGCCAAAACCAAACGGATGTCCTGCTCCTGGTTGGTTAACTCCTCAATTCGTTCGGTGGCATGCGTGATTTGTTCCAGTTCTTCACGTCCTTTGGCTGCATACGCCAGCACTTTTTCAATACTCCCCCCATACTTGCGTTGCAATGTGCGCAATAATTCCAGGCGCTCTTCCACCACTTCCAGCCGCCGAGGATTATATTCAATCTGATCGAGATAAATGCGCAGGTCGCGTGAGAGCTCATTTACCAGCACCGACAAACTATCTGCCTGGTCTGCCAGGGTGGCTTGAGAACTGTCAATCCGCGCCAGTCCGTGCAAAGCTTGCAATACCTGCCCTGCCAGGTCGCTGATGCCTGGCATATCCGGGCCGGCTTCATCCAGAAGACTGAGGGCAGTGCGACCGTACTCAGCCAGGTTCTCCGCGTTAGCAAGCCGGTTACGCTCATCTTTGAGCTCCATTTCCTCGTCTGGCAATGGTTTGGCAGCCTCAATCTCTTCGATCTGGAAGGAAAGCAATTCCATACGGCGGTCAGCATCGCGTTCCAGTTTACGCAACTGATCCAGTTCACGCCGGATGCTCTGCCAGGTGCGGTAACTATTCTGGTAGTCTTCCAGCAAATCAGAGGTGACCGCAAAACGGTCAAGCAGGGAAAGATGCTTCTTAACATTTAATAAAGAGAGATGTTCAGATTGTCCGTGGATGTCCACCAGATGACCCCCAATCTCCCTTAACAAACCCACGTTTACCGCGCGGCCATTCACCCGCGCCACCGTACGCCCCTCGCGCCGGATTTCACGCCCCAATGTAACGCTGTCAGGGTCATCCAGCAAGTCTTCCGCTGTCAGAATTTTGGTGATGACCGCTCGATTGTGATCATTGAGTTGAAAAACAGCCTCCAGGTTGGCTCGCTCAGCACCTTCGCGGATGCCGGTCGTTTCGGCGCGCGCTCCTACCAAAGCTTCAATGGCATCCAGAATGATGGACTTGCCAGCGCCCGTCTCACCGGTAAAGATGATCAATCCAGCTGGAAATTGCAATTCCAGTTGGTCAATGATGGCAAAATTGGAGATGTGCAATTCGGTCAGCATGGGTGATTCAGCGGATTTGAATGCCAGACAGGCGATAATAGAGCGCGCTGGTCATTAAAACGATATAGACTGACATCCAGATGATGCCAAACAGATTGGTTGAACCAAATAGCAAGCCTAACAGCAACGGCGAAGCACTGAGCAGACCACCGATCACTGCAGCGATGGTAACAGCCTGAAACAAACGTTTTGACCGCCGTCTCTGAATCACCTTGCGCACAGCTTCAGCAATAATTCCCCCCGCAAAAGGTGCCAGAAAGATCACAAAAAATCCAATTCGGGTGGTTAACAAACCCCCGATATAGCCCAAAGCGAGTGCAATCACGATCCCAAAGACATAGTCCTGAGTGATGGCAGTCTCGAATATTTTCTGTTGCCCGCGCACACACTCCTTACAGCGGTAACCTGTGGGGGTTTTGACAGCACAGTCGGTGCACATGGGTTTTTCACAGCGGTTACAGCGCAAGTAGGTTTCCCGGGAGGGATGCCATGTGCAGTAGAGTTTATTCCCGTTGGATTCTGTCATGATAATTTACCTGTAATTGGATTTCGCTCCATATATTTGTGAAGGTTGCGATAAAAACAGCCTTGATCCTGAAAGCGCACAAAATTAATGCTGTATTCACTGGCACATACATCCACCTCATCCCCATCTTTGAGGATGACCGGTGGTTGACCATCCGCACTTAAAACCGCTTCGTGATTGGTGTTGACCAATAATGTAACCTGTGAACCCTCAGAAAGGATGATCGAGCGATCAACCGAAAGGTGCGGTGCGACCGCAACAATCAAAATATTTCGCAACTCGGGTGGCATAATTGGCCCCCCCACCGCCAGTGCATAAGCAGTGGAGCCGGTTGCAGTCGCAACAATCACTCCGTCTGCCACATAAGAAGCCAGCTCGTAGTCATCCAGACTGGCTTTGACCTGAATGGGACGTACATATTGCCCGCGGCAGACCACCACCTCATTTAGCACATGCCACTCGCCCAACTTTTCTTCAATACGACGGTGAACACAACGCAACATCATGCGTTTTTCCAGCCGGTACTCCCCGCTTAGCAATTGATTCAAGCGCCCTGGGTCAGCCAACTCGTCGATTTCCATCAAAAAACCGAAACGTCCGCGATTGATTCCCAACACCGGAATGCCCACAGGCGCTACCAAATGTCCGGCGCGCAGCATGGTGCCATCCCCACCCAATGCAATCAGAACATCAATCTCGCGCTTTTTGACCAGTTTGCGGAGATCAGGTTGATAAATGGTATGCGTAGAGGCGCGTTCCGCACCCAGGTTCAATAACTGCTTAACCAATTCCTGTGCTTCTTCAGCAACTTCTGGCTGAGAAGGATGGGTTACAATCGCAAATCTACGCGGAGGATTTATTACCATAATGATTAATTATACCAGCGCGTCATCGGTCTTCAACGAATCGCAATGCCTTTATCATCCAGGCGTTTTTCAATAACAGCCAGAATTCTGGGGACATGCACATGCGAGGTTTCGATGAAGTGCGTGAATTTACGCTGTGAGCCACCAGCGGCAGTTCCCAGCACAAACACATCGGCTGCTGAGGTTTCCATGGTCTCAGGATCATAGCAAGGAGCTTCTTCTTCGCCTACCAACTCGATGCCCAATTGACTGAAGAGAGTCGTATCTGCACGATAACCGGTGCATAATAACACAAAGTCGCAGGGTATTTTTGTCAGGTCGCCGCTCTTTGTTTCCCCGTGTGCATCGGTATCTGCCAGCAGTACTGTATGCATCGTAATCTCGACCGGTGTGGTGCCCGGCAGGAATCGCAATTTACCTTCACGAATAACCGTCTCAAGATCCTGTAACAAAGCCGGCTTAATGGACGCTTTTGGTAATTCCGGCTTGTGATAACTCAATGTGACCTCAGCACCTGCCCGCCAGCAGCGCAGCGCATATTCCACCGCTGAATTACGCCCGCCTACTACCAGTAACTTCTGTTGAAAATAATCATGTGGATCATTCAGATAATGACTGACATGCGGCAATTCCTCGCCGGGGATATCCAACAAGCGTGGTTCCGCCATCCCACCGGTCGCCAACACTACAAAGGCTGCCTGATAGCGGCGCCGCTCCCCTTTAACCTCCGTAGTGAGTACAAAACCAGCCTGTTCCAGACGTGCAATCGTTAAAACAGGTTCATATGCGTGCACCTGTATCCCGAATTGCTGAATGACCCCGCGCAAATATGCCAGGTAATCATCGTTGGTGGGGTGCTGTTGATCAAAAATCGTCAGTGGCAAACCCGGCATGGCAATTCGTTCGGAGGTACTGAAAAAGCGGGTGTGTTTTGGCCACCAGGTAATGGTGTTCCCGACCTGGCCGGCATCAAATAGCAAAAAGGGAATCGACGCCCGGGTGAGTGCCACCGCCATTTCCACGCCGGTCGGACCTGCACCGATAATCGCCACCTGGGTTGTTTCATTGAACTGCATTTAATTTCCTCCGTTTCATAACGATCTGCACTATCCAGTTTAATCGGATCGGTCTCAAGTGGTCAAACCGCAGGTTCTACAATCTGAAATGCTCAGAGCTTCTGATCGCAGACATGGTTGTAGCCACATCTCAGGCAGCGGTTCGCTTCGGCATGCGAACGCGGGCATTCTCTGGCTTTATCATCGCTGCGCATTTGCTCCAGCAGGGCTAACAAAGCTGCCTCCTGCTCATCGCTATAGTCTATTGCGAATGTTCGATTGCGATATTGCAGGATACCATGCGGGGGG
>SWCH01002978.1_pt1 | contig 40289 bp, 36 predicted proteins | sample 4690051 | NCBI WGS metagenome assembly SWCH01 (sample SAMN10267282, study PRJNA491770) | bioreactor metagenome | isolation source: DHS bioreactor inoculated with | place: Japan: off Shimokita Peninsula | reverse complement strand
AAAAAAAAAGAATTAAATCTACCCTCAACATGATACCTAAAGATGTAAGTTCTTTACTGGAAGTAGGTTGTGGTGAAGGGAGAATAATAAACCCTCTACAAAACAAATATGAAAAGATTTTTGGAATGGATATCAGTGATGAAGCTCTCAAACACGTTGAAACATCTAAAATCAAAGGTAGAATTGAGAATATCCCTTTCCCAGATAATAGCTTCGATATTGTTTTGTGTTGTGAAGTTCTAGAACATCTGCCTTCACCCATATATGAGATAGCTCTCAAAGAAATAAAGAGGGTTGCAAAAAAATATGTTTTAATATCTGTTCCTAACGATGAAGACATTCAGATTGGTAAAGTTCGATGTCCTAACTGCAGATCGTTATGTCATGTTAATGGTCATTTAAGATCTTTTAATCTTTCAAATATGAAAAATTTATTTGATATTGGCATACTGTTAAAATATGAGATAGTTCCCATTGATGTTTTTTGGTTCCATGAAATTGTTATACAAGTTAAAAAATGGCTTAAAAAGGATTTTTTTACATTTGAAGATGCAGGTTTTTGCCCAAAATGTGGATTTACCCATTCAAGTGATCAAAACAAAGTTAAATCACCTTATTTTTTAGAAAAACTCCCTTTCCAGTTTCCTACCAAGAAAAGTGATGGTTGGATCATAGCATTATACCGTAAATAATGATTTCTATGAAATGTCAAAACAATGACCAGAGCCCGATAAAATTTACTGATGCTGTTTTATGGGTGGGATTGGCCCAGTTAATTATTTACATAATTAGTTTTTTTACGTTTCCAGTCATCTCAAAAACATTCGGACCTGCCTTATATGGACTCTGGGCTCAAATAATAGTAACTGTGGGCTTATTAACGCCAATAATAACATTTCATTTAGGTACGGCGATGGTACGATATTTAAGTAATGAAAAGTCACTTAACAAATTGAGTCAATCCTTTTCAAACATGTTTTATCTAATTTTGCTGGTATCAATAATTTTAATAGTATTATCCTTTGTTTTTAGATATGAAATAGCTCAATTTATATTTGCTAATCAAGAATTTAGCAGTTATATTATTTTAACGTTTATTTGGTCAAGTTCAAGTGCTTTTTTACTTTATTTAATTTCCTTTTTGCGGGCGCAGGGTAGAATAAAAGAATTATCTTTAATCAATATTTTCTGTTATTTTGCCAAATTTATCCCTTTAGTCTGCTTAGCTTATTTAGGTTTTTCTCTATCTTTTATCATCATCAGCCAAATTTTTATTGAAATAATTTTTGTTTCCTATTTAACAATTAACATAATTAAGAGAATTGGATATAAAACTCCAAATTATAGTAATCTAAAAAAATATCTTAAATTTAGCATTCCGCAAATACCAACTGGAGCATTACTGTGGATATTAGATGCCAGTGATAGGTATTTTATTACTAATATCTTAAACTTGACTCAAACAGGGATTTATTCTGCTTCATATACATTAGGAACTACAATTTCTGCTTTTTATATACCCATAAGTTTTGTTGTTTTTCCAGTAATTTCCAAATTTTGGGAGAATGGAAATATTAAGGATGTTAAACGGTATCTTGAGTATTCTACTAAGCTATTCCTGACATTGGCTATCCCATCGGTTGTTGGTCTTTATATCATCTCTAAACCTCTACTTATTCTTTTAAGTTCAGCGGATTTCGTATCCGGAGGGGGTTTATTAACTCTTCTAATAGCAGTAGGAACAATTTTCTTAGGATTGTACCAAATTAATCTATATGTTATCTGTTTAGTTGAGAAAACACATACAATGCCCTTAATTGTTTTCTTGGGAGCAATAATAAACATCATTCTTAACCTAGTTTTAATACCCCAAATGGGAATTATGGGGGCAGCAATAGCTACAATTTGCGCTTATGCTTTATTAGCACTAATTGTTTTAGTGTGGGCCAAAAAAGAGATAGGTTATTCCATTAACAGAGTTTTTTTATTAAAAATTATTCTTTCTACAGCAGTAATGTACTTATTATTACAGATATTCCAAGTAAACACGATTTTAGATATAGTTTTCATAATTATTCTGGGCTTATTTGTTTATTCTGTCTGTGTCGTGTTATTTAGAGCATTTTCTGAAGAGGAAAAGAAATTTATTCTGTCGTTTTTAAAATCATTTAAATCAAAAGTAGGCAAATAACCTAATAATTATTAATACAAGTTACTGAGTTTTTATAGAATCATAAACATTTTGTAATTTCTTCACTGATTTATCCCAGTTATATTCTTTTAAAATAGTTTTCCGTGCATTTTTGCCAATTTTATTATTATTTTTTTCAATTACATCCATCAAAGAATCATGAAACGATTTAGGACTGTCTTTTTTGTATAAATATCCGTTTATTTCATGTTCAACAACATCTGTAATTCCCCCAACATCACTTCCTAGGACTATGCTTTCTGTCGACATTGCTTCTAAAAGTTTTAAAGGTGTAACTAATTCGGATGAAAGGGTTGAAGGACGAGGAATGATAAAAATATCCGAAGTTTGATAATATGCAGGCATAAATTCATGTTTCACACTTGTTAACAACTTAATTTGAGGATATTCCTTTGCCATTTTTTTTATTTGCTGAAAATATGGACCTTGACCTATAAATAGAAAGTTAATGTGGGGATAATAACTTAAAATGGAGGGTATATTATTTAAAATGAGTTCAAATCCATTAATTTTATCAAAATAACCTGCATACATTATTATTTTATCCGGATTACCTAATTTTTCCTTAATATTCTTTATTATCTCAGTATTCTGGGGTTTAAAAATATCACTATTCACCCCATTTTTGATGACAGTGATTTTTTCTATGGGGATTTGATATTGTTTCATTACCCATCTTTTAATGGCTTCAGTGAGACTAATGACATGTTTAGCGTGCTTGAAAATTTTTTTAATATTCATCATATTGGTATAATATTGAAACCTTTTCGATGCAATAGGATGAGCTTCGATAATCAGAGGTTTATTCATATTTTTTGATGATTTATACGCTGCAAAAATGTAGGGAGGCATATTACGAGATTGAATTAAATCGACATGTTCTTTTTTTGCTGCGTTTAAAATAGTTTTCTCGTGATAAAAATATCTTAGTAATGGTAATCTCCAAATAGAGTGAGGGGTAAGTGCATTTACTCTTTTGATTGTTATTTGATTTAATTTTTCATATTTCAATTTAAAAGGTGTTCCATCAGATTTTCTGTCTGGTGTTATGACAGTAATGTCATAAGGAATCCTAGAGAGGAGGTTATAAGCCCGAATACTAGATCCTCCATATTCTGGAATAAAAGTATTGTGTAGAATCATAATTTTCATTGAATATCCCCGTTCTTAATCTTGTATTTAAAACCATCAACCAATCCCTGAAAATAAGCCAAAAAAAGTTTTTTATTTCTAAAATAAATACTAATCATTAATGGTATTACTAATAGTCCAATAAATTGATATATATTGAAAAAATTATAATCTTCCTTTTTAGCCCATTTCCGCATAAATATCCAGCGGTTACGGGTTATGTAGTATAATCCCATGGGATTGGATATTCCTCCACCGGATCTTGATACTTTGTGCCATATGTGGGATGTGGGGACGTATAAACTTTTAAATCTTTCCTGGTTTGCCCGGAGGGTCCAATCACTCTCTTCAAAGTACAAAAAGTAGTCCTCGTCCATTAAACCTATCCTCTTTATGGTTTCGGTTTTAATCAAAAAAGCAGACCCACTAACATATTCTACTTCCTTTATCTCATTGTATTGTCCCTTATCAACCTCATTGGTTCCAATCTGAATGCCACGACTCAGTTTCCAGGATATTTTACATCCCGCACTCCATATGGTCTGTGGTTCGTCATAAAAATATATCTTAGGGCCCAGGATGCCCACATCATCACGGGAATCTCCATTTTTGATTAATTCCCCTAAAAAGTTTTCATCAACCACGGTATCATTGTTCAGGAGTAAAATATAATCCGGATCAAAGAATTCAAGGGCAAATTTGATCCCCACGTTGTTTCCACCGGGAAAGCCCCTATTTTCACTATTTTTAATGAGGGTAATATGTTTTTTAGTTAAATTTTCATTTTTCAAAGGACTTTTATCCTTTTTAAAGGTTTCATAGTATTCGTAGACTTTAATGGGTTTGTTATTGGGGTTATAGTTAAAAAAACTGGATTCAACTGGCAAGTGGCCAGAACAATAGTCTCTAATTTTTTCCAGAGAATCATCTTCTGAGGCGTTATCAACAAGAATAACATCAAAATTAGGATAATTAATTTGATAAACAGATTCCATGCATTCTAAGGTGTCTTCCCAGCCATTCCAGTTAAGAATTACAATCGATACACGGGGTTTATCCATGGAAAACACCTAAAAATTAAAAGCATTATAAAAAATGAATAACCAATTCACTTTAGCTTCTTCCTCATCAACTTGTTCTCTTTTTGTATAATGTATATCTCTCGTTTGAGAAGACTAATCTGGGTGGCCACAAAACCGAAAATAAGGATCTGTATCCCGGAAATTATCATCAAAACCATCATAAACATTAATGGTCTGGTAGGGTCCAGAGTACCAATCAAATACTGATAAAACAGGTATGTGGCGATTATTATTCCTATGATGCACAGTATGAGTCCGATAATTCCAAAGAGAATCATTGGTTTTTCATAGAATGTAAATAAGAGATGGGAGATAGTGGTTGACCTGAACTGTATTTTGGATTCCCCTAATTTCCTGCCTTTAAGTTTTACTGGAATCTCTTTGACTTCAAACCCGATTGCTATGGCTTTTGAAAGTATTTCTGGATTTATCTCGGTTCCGGTTGCCTCAATTTCTATGGAATCAAGAACTTCCTTTCGGTAAGCACGTAATATTCCGGTTACTGTGCTTATATTCTTATCCAGAGCGTATCCAACAATTTTATTGGCCATCTTACTTACAAAAAGACGGATAAACGGAATATCTTCAGTTTCCCCACCAGCCATGTACTGTGATCCAATTACAATATCCAATTGATTTTGGTGGAGTTCCTGAATGAGTTTGGTAATGTAATGTGGGTCGTAACTTAAATCCGCATCCAGTGTGACGATCACATCCCCTTTTGCCTTTTCAAAACCAGTCCGGAGGGCTCTACCCATACCCATGTTCACTGGATGTTTAAGCACCAGAAGTTCTGGGGTTTCTCGAGCGTATTCCTCCATTAACTCCAGGGTTCGGTCACTGCTACCATCATCCACCGCTACGATCTGGTAGCTTTCAAAGGTCTGGAGAACCTTTTTAACTTCGTTGAGGGTGATAATGACGTTATCTTCCTCATTGTACATGGGTAAGATTAATGAAACTTCCATAATTAGAATTAGGGGGTAAGAATGATATAAGTTTTTCACAAAAAAGGATATTTCTAATAATAAAACGAATTAACAAAATTGAAAAAAGTCAACTTTAGTTAAAACTTTAGTTTAAAAAAAGAATGCTGGGTTTGATCATGAGTGTCAATACCCTTAAATCTTATTTAATTTCTTGAAGTGTTTGGGTAAAGGTTTATGTTTGGCAGGCGCACCTATTGCCAGATAGTATGGTGGTATGTCCCGGGTTACTATTGCCCCGGCAGCAACCATGGCTCCTTCTCCAACCTCTATTCCAGATAGGAATGTTGAATTAGCTCCAATAGATGCTCCCTTCCTAATTATGGGACCTTCCAGTTTCTGGTCGCTCCTTAATGGGTACCGGTCATTGGTGAAACAGGAACACGGACCTAGAAAAACATGATCCTCGATTAAACTGTTTTTAGGTATGTAAACATTAGACTGGATGCTTATGTTGCTTCCAATATCACAGTGACCTTCAATAACTGTGTTGGTTCCTAAAAGTACTTTATCTCCGATTTTGGTCCTTTCCCTGACTAAAACTCCGTGTCCGGTTTGGAAATCATTACCAATCTCCACATCATTATAGATGACTGTATTGGAACGCAGTAAAGCGTTTTTACCAATCTGGGGCGGTTTTGATCTGAATTTGTAACTAACTCCCAGAGTTACATTTTCATGGACCTTAGGACGGTCCGGATCATTTTCATCCACTCCAAAAAAGAGGTTTTTGAAATTAACCTTTTCACTGGATCCCCATGGATTTTTAAATAACGACATAGAACCTCGGATTATACTTGTACCTTTCAAAACTTTAGTAATCATTATATTAGTGTACAGCTAGTTAATCTATTTTACTCCCAATTTTTACACTTAAGGTTAATATCATTATATAACATAAATCATGAAATAATGATATTAATAAAAGTACGGCCAGTATTTAGGTTTAGGGATAATATATAAAATTATCCATGGAAGATCCTTCTGACACTAATCAGATCTATGACAAAAAAAACAGAGATATCAGATCAGCATTTTTTGCACATAAATTAAATTGTAATCACTTAATTACCACAACAAGACTGTCACTGAATTTTTAATGTAAGAATATAGATGATACAATGTCAAAAAATCATTTAATCATAATCTTGGCAATAATTTTAATATTTGCCGCTGGGGTTCTCCTACGCTTGGAATCCGCTTATATAACTGGAACTCCAGTGGAAGAAAAATCATTTTATTTAGATCAAAATAACCTTCCTTATATGTACGAACTAGATTCTTACTATAATTATCGTTTGACCCGTAATTACATTGAACATGGCTATTTAGGGGATGTTAAAGTTGATGGTCAAGAATGGGACATGCATTCTTATTATCCTCCAGGGGTTCCCCTTGATTATCCTCCCCTCATTGTTTACTTGGCTTCTTTCATTTATACTCTGGTTAATCTTTTCAGCAATGTGCCATTACTTGTTGTTGTATTTTGGATATCTGCATTTGTTGCACCATTGGCAGGGGTTGTAGCTTATTTATTCACACGTAGAGTCAGTAATGAATCAGGTGCTCTAGTTGCAGGTATTTTAACTGTATTGGCTCCTTTTTATTTTATTAGAACAGTCCCTGGTTGGTTTGACACTGATATTTTTGTTATTATTTTTCCAATATTAATCGTATGGTTGTTTTGGGAGTCAAATCATACTCGTAATCTTAAAAACAGTTTAATTATTTCATTTCTTGCAGGCTTTGCAATGTTTTTATTTGCAACTGCGTGGAACGGGTGGCAATATTATTTTTATTTAATTTTAGTTTCCAGTGTTTTATGGTTAGTAGTGTGTCTTATTAAAAAATGGCCTACTAAAAGATTTTTATACACGTTAATAACATTTATTTTAGTAACTCTGGGCCTTTTGACAATTTTCACAGGATATTTAAATGTTATAAAACTTTTTTATGCCCCATTAGAGTTTATAAAAATTAGCGGATCTCAAAGCCCATGGTATCCTTGGCCCGATGTTTATATATCTGTCAGTGAGTTATCCTCCGTTACAGTTGATAGTATTGTTTCAGGTATTGGAATTGCATTTTTTGGAGGTCTTTTTGGATTAGTATGGATTTTAAGAGTGTTATTAAACAAAGATCTTAAAGAAAAATACTTAAAATCCATGGACTGGTTTCTCTACACCTTCTTTATCCTATGGGTATTAACCGGATTTTTGGCATTGTTAAAGGGTTCTAGGTTTATAATAATTCTTATTCCCCCATTAACTATCTGTACTGGGCTTATGGTTGGATTGTGTGTGGAATATTTAAATATTCTTAAGTTCAATAGGTTGTCCTCTAACATGAGAAAATACATGATTCACTTTCTGACTTTCGTTGTTGTTCTGATAATTGTTATTCCCAGTGTAGTGAATATTGACAAAGCTCTTAACATGCCTCCCGGGGCTGATGATAATCAACTGGATTCATTGGAATGGATTAAGTATAACACACCTAACAATACTGTTGTTGTATCGGGTTGGTCTGCGGGTCATTTAATTACTTACGCTGCAGATAGGCCAGTTTTAATGGATGGGCGGATGGGATACATAGAAACTCTTCAATCACGCAGTTTAGGTAAAGGTTATCCATATGGGGCTAAATCTCCCAGCCCTGCAAGGGAATATTGGATTGATCATGCCTTTGCCACCAGTAATGAAAGTTTTTCACTGGGGATTTTCCGTATGCTTACCACTAGTGGGGATATGGCATTTTTAACTATGGACGAGTACACCAAAAATACTTCCAAGAGTGTAGAGATTTTGAATCAAATTTTAGGTGTTGATAATCAAACGGCTTTAATTATCATGATAAATAACTATAATTTAACCCAGTCACAGGCTGAAACAGTTCTTAAATATACTCATCCGAGAAATCCTTCCCATTATGTGATCTGGACATATTCAGGTATGCTTTATAAAGGGTTTTGGATTTATAATTTTGGTGAGTGGAATTTTAATAATAACACGTCAGATGGGGAAATAACATATTCATTCAATGATATCCAGCTAGATGGTGATATAATTTCAGATAAAAGCGGGATAAAAGCTGATTTGGAAATGGATAATGTTACATATAAAGGTGAAGTCCCTTATTGTGCTGTGAAAATTAATGGAAGTTCTATTGACAAGATTTATTTAAATCAAAGTAGTGATATCTGCGTATTCTTAATTTTAGATGAATTTAAATCTTTAATAATTAATAAAAAGCATGAAAATTCCTTATTTATCAAATTAGCTGTTGAAAGAGAGAACAGTTCTCACTTCAAATATATTTATAAAAATAAAGATAGTGCAGTATGGCAAGAGCGCTATTGAAAATTATTAAAGTGGAATTGATACTTAAATCCGGTTTATGGTTGTGTCTCTTGCGTTATCTATTACACTTGTAATGTTTCCTGCAATTGACTGAGTAATATTAACAATATAACCACCAGCGACAATTACTATAACTAACATTGCACCGATTAACAGTATCATTTCAGCGCTGATCTGAGCTCTTTCATCCATTTTTTTCACCGTTGAGGGGCTTAATTAAAGAATTGTTTACTATCTAGCATAATATCTTTATTATATTATGACATTGATGGTATAAAGTATTTATTTATATTGATTCTGAGAAAATATTAATTTCTATTAATACATCTAGAAATGATTAAAAATTACAAAATATAATTACTTTCGCGATAAATTAATATAATTTAAAACAAAAGAAGGCATTAATAAAAATAAAAAGAAAAGAATAACCCATAAATTGGGTTTTAATCTATTGTTCAGTGGTATGCTGGATCTGACAGTGTTTACGTCTTGTCCTGCGTTTAGTCCGGAGTTGCTGCTGAAATATGCTCTGTAAATCAGTAATGCAGCGATTGCAATAACGATAACTCCACCAAACAATAAGATATATTCAGCTGCTCCTTGTCCACCTTCATCTTTTAAAAAGCTCATATTTTTTACCTCCAATAGGGGTTTTTACTAATATAACATTTTCTCTGTCAATAGTCATATATAAACATTTTCATTGTTAGCCAAAGACAATATTTATATCCTATCTGAATCTACTTATTATTACTTACTAGTATTCACAATTAATTATCTTTTATATACTTCTTTGTGCATATTATCACACACTAATTAAGAGGCTTGTGACCATGCCCAAAAACTACAACTTAAGAAAACTGATCCTGGAAGTTTTAGAGAGTGATGAACTATCCAAAAAGAAGATCCTAGAGGTTATAAGATCAAAATCAGGGATAGGTACATCTGATAAGACCTTCAACGAATCATTAATGGCTCTCTTGCGTGAAGGCCAGATTTACATTGCAGATTATGATTTCACAATATACAACGGAGTAAAAAGAATCCAGTCCATTCGTCCCGAGGGTATTGTCTTCGGTGTTTCCAGGATGGACTTCGTGGAAATTGAAACCATCCTCAAACAAATGGAAAGTAACGACCACGAAGAAGTTTACCGGGCATCCAAGAATCTAAAAAGAATATTCCGCAGGAGGATGGATGAACTCCAGAGTGAAGGAAACCACAACCAACCCAATGGAGCAGATTCCCTATTCAACCAGACCATCTTCTACATGAACTCGTTGGGTGAAGAACAAAAAAGATCCCTCAGAAACAAACTAGCATGGAGTTTAAGTAACAATAAAGGATCTCTAGAATTATTTAAGAATATCGTTGATTTTGTTCAATCTCAAGAATAATCGCTAGTTTTCTAGTTATTTAATAAGTAGATCTAGTATTCACAAATAAATATTAATGAGTTAAAGAATTCAATAATTTGCATTGATATTAGTACTTCCTCGAACATTATTAACATCACTAGCGGCATTTAGGGGGTTAGTGGTATAAAGATAATCTCGATAGATTAACAAAGCTGCTATAGCTATCACAATAATCGCACCAAATAAAAGTATGTATTCTGCCGCCCCTTGGCCTTTTTCATCTTTAAAAAACACGTTTTACACCAAACCCCTTTAATGTTATTACATATTTTAATATATAATAAATAAATCTTTCTACTACTTTATCAATAATCATTACTTTGAAACATATCAAGAAGAAAAGACAATGAACTTATCTAAAAATTATTGTTGTATTGATCTAATTTTTATAGATATTAATTCTAGAACTTTTTATAAAATCTACCGAATCAACGATAAACTTATTTAAAAACAATCACAATTGATTCTTATTGTATTCCATTTTTAATGTTTTAGATTAATGTTTCAAAACTTTTCAAGGCACTTAAATGAAAGTACTCCTGATCCCCTGTGGTATTGGAATGGGACACACCTCCCGTTCAGTGGCCCTGGCCCAGAAATTAGAGGAAATGGGTGACGAGGTTCTCTTTGCCAGTTATGGTTCTGGGTACCAGACCCTCAACGAGTACAGTGACTACCCAGTGGAAGAACTCCCCACCATCAAGTTCTACGGGAGTTCCGGGGAACTGAACTTCAAACACACCGCCCGCAAGTCCATAGATGCACCCTACATATTCCTGAAGAGCATCTACCATGAATCCCGTATAATCAAGGAATTTGACCCGGACGTGGTGGTATCAGACTCCCACTATTCGGTCCCCATCACCTGCCGGGTGCTGGGCATTCCCTGTGTCCTGGTGAGCAACGACCTGGCACCGGAACTCAAGGAAGAGTACCACAAGGACCGCACCCTGGAATACCTGGAAAACGGTTTGCAACGTTTTATCAAGGATGTATCCCGCCTTTGCCAGTCCATCATCATCCCGGACATAGAAAACTCCTACCAAGTATCATCATCCATCAAAGACCGGGTGAACTTCACCGGACCCATCCTGAAAATGGACCCCCAATCAATGGACAGTAAAAAAGAACTCCGGAAACGCTTCGGCTTCGGATCATCAGAGAAGATAATAATGGCCACAGTGGGAGGATCCCATTTCGGTAACAAGCTCCTAAGCCTCCTGCACCAGGCAGCACCTGACCTGGACTGTGACCAGTTAATACTGGTAACCGGGCCCCAAGTGAAACTGGATCTTGCATCATCCTCGAGAATAATATGCAAACGCTTCCTGGGAGATATCATGGAGTGGATGAAACTATCGGACTTTCTGGTGAGTCTGGCCGGACACACCACCTCCATGGAAATAGCTTCCCTGGGCATCCCCAGCCTGATGGTTCCCATTGAAAATCATCCGGAACAAATGAAAAACGCCACGAAAATGGAGAGATATGGAATAGCTCAGGTTGAAAAAATGGGTACTTTAACTTCCCAGGGTTTATCCGAGAGGATCAATTCCCTACTGAAAGATCAAGACCTCCAGAAAAATGCAGCCAGTGTTAGGAATATATTCTCCCAGTACAAGGGAACTGAAGATGCAGCAAGTATCATTCGGAATTCAGTGAATAATGGAAAACTTTTAGAGTAAATTTATCCCCATGGCATGATCCCATCGGCTAAATCCGGAAAATATTAATAATTGTTAATTCACTATTTAGAATTAGAAATTCATTTTTTTAAGACCCAAATTGAAAGAATGATAATAATTGGTGTGTGATGAAACTAATAATTTATAAATAATCCCTAACATAATAAGATTCGGAGGTATGAGATGATCAATTTAATTGTCAGCGTTTTTGGGGCTCTCATGGTTATCGGTGGTTTTTATTTCATGTACCTAGGTTTTAACATCCCACCAAACCCGTTAGCTTTCTTTGTAGGGTTAATAGCAGCGGTATTAGGACTTATTTTAGTGATATTTTTCGGTAGCAGGTTAGATTTATCCAAAGGGGTTATGCCCAAACCAAAAAAGGCAAAAATTCCTAAGAAACCAGGTACTGCACCAGTAAAACCTAAAAAAATGCCAGTTAAAGATAAAAAGCCGTCAGAACCAGCTCTGTCTTCTGAATTACGTGCCATTAAACCCAAACCAAGGGTTAAACAACAGGCAAAATTCGGGCCAGCAACCACATCCACACCAACTATAAAAAAGGAAAAAGAAACCACAACTGGAACGGCCATAAAACCCAAAAAGGTAATAAAACCACAAAAAAAGACGGAAACACCAGGTGCGATAAAAAAGACACCAAACACTGAGAAATCAACCACCTTACCTCCGGAAATGACCACTAAACCTAAAGAACCCCCTAAAAGAATCGCCCCGGTTAAAAAAGCCCCTGAAGAGGTAAAAAAAGAAGCTGAACCTCCCCAGGTAAAACCAGTAAAACTTCAAGAAAAAGAAGAAAAGAAAGTTCCAGCCCCAAAATCAGTACTGGAAACTGCTGACAAGGAAAGACTCAAGGAACTGCAAACTCGAACTGGACGGGATGATCAGTTCGTTAAAAACAGACTGGACAAACTCAAGGAAAACTACATCCAGAATGCCAAGGATATTGAGAGCATCATCGATGAACGGTTAGATTCCTTCAAGGGAACCATTGATAAATTGAAGACAGATTCGACCGAGCCATCTATTATATGGTCATTCGAGGCACAAGATGTTCAGGAAGCCATGAAGGACACCATCATAACTGCAGAGAACAAGTTACTGATGATGTACCCTTGGGTGCGTAACATTGATGTGGGAATCCTTAAAAAGTTCATGGACACTGAAAGCCGTATGATCATCCAGGAAGCAAGCTTAGACGATGATGCATCAGTGGAATTAATAAAACTCCTCCAGGAAAAAGATGTACAGATCCGGACCATGCCCCACGTGCACACCGTGGCTGTAGTGTCTGATGAAAGTAATGGTCTTATAATATCCACTGATCCCATATACGAAAGTTATGAAGTGGGAGTTATCTACAAGGACACAAAATCCATCCTGGAAATTGAAAGAATGTTTGATGATGCCTGGAGCATATCTAAGGAAGTGGATCTGGAGCTGAAAGAATGAAGATCCAGTGGCTGGGACACTCTGCCTTCCACATATTAACTGATAATGATATTAACATCTTGATTGATCCCTTCCTCCGTGACAACCCGGCCTGCCCATTTGACCCCGAAGAAGTTAAAGCCGATGTCATATGTGTCACTCATGGTCATAATGACCATTTCGGTGATGCAGTGGAATTAGCCAAAAATAACAATGCATTAATTGTGTGTAACCATGAGCATTCAGTTTACCTCTCCCAACTGGGATTGGAAACAATGGGTATGAACATGGGGGGAACCATTGAAGTTGCCGGTATAAAGATTACCATGGTCAATGCCATCCACTCCGGAGACATGGATTTCATAGATGGAATCGGGCCGGGTGGAAGTAGCTGTGGTTACATCCTAGAACTGGAGAATAAGAGGAAGATCTACCACTCTGGAGACACCGGTATTTTCGGAGATATGAAAACAGTTATACGGGATATATACCGGCCAGAAATAGCATTAATACCCATAGGAGATCGATATACTATGGGAATAAGGGAGGCTACCATTGCAGCCAGCTGGATCGAACCAGAAGTCATAATACCCATACATTACAACACATTCCCCCCTATAGAACAGGACCCATACGATTTCAAAGATATGGTTGAAAAAAATACCGAGACCAAAGTAACAGTGCTTAAACCCGGTGAAACCTACCAAGAGTGATTTAATGGTCGATATCATGCGTATTTTCAGAAAAAAATTTTTCAAAGACATCTTCAACAAACTAATTGGAAAAGAAAAAAAACTCAAAATAGGATTCTACGGCCACCCCAACTCGGGGAAAACCACCCTGGCTAACCGGATGACCAAAGATTGGACCGGGAAATCCCTGGGACTGGTTTCAGAAATACCACACGAAACCAGGAGAGTTTACCGGCAGGAAAGGGTTACCCTAAGCTATGATGGTGTGGAACTGGATTTCGACATCATTGACACCCCGGGAATAGCCACCAAGATCGATTATAAAAACTTCCTACAATATGGCCTATCTGAACAGGAAGCCAAAGAAAGGGCTAAAGAAGCCACTAAGGGCATAATAGAAGCTATCAAATGGTTAGATGATGTGACTGGTGTTTTATTAGTGGTGGATTCAACTAAGGATCCCCTCACCCAGGCCAACATCACCATAATCGGTAACCTGGAGGCCCGTAAAATACCCTTTGTAATTGTGGCCAACAAGGTGGATCTACCAGAATCCAATTCAGAAAGGATTCTATCGGTATTCCCCCAGCATAAAGTGGTCTCCATCTCTGCCCTCCACGGTGAAAACACCGATAAATTGTACAAGGCCATGGTGGAGAGTTTTAACTAACAGGTGATAGATATGGATGACGCTGATACCAACAGTCTCAAAATGGATTTCCTCTCATCAGATGCCCTTAAAGCCCAGAGTAGTATTGAAAAAATATCAATGATCGTGGAGAAGGTTAAAAAAGGCGAACTACTGGTGATTGAGGGCGGACTGGAACCAGAAGAAGAGGCAGAATTAATCGAAACCACCATGCGTGAGATCGATGTGGAAAGTTTCATGGGTATTGATATTTACACATTGGAAAAGGATGAAAGTTCCTTTTTCGGATTATCCAAGAAGAAAACAGTGGGTATAACCATTATTGGCCCGGCTAATGTGATGAAAGCAGTGAAAAGGAAGTCCAACTTCCTCTCCATGGTGGCAAGCCTCGGTGGTAGTGATGCATCGATGTATTAAGTGCGGCCAGGAATACGAAGACTCAGAAGACCTAATCATGAAGGGCTGCCCCAATTGTGGCAGTAAATTCTTTGAATTCCACCAGGAAGGAAAGGTCAAAGAAATCAAGGAAATAAAGGGAAACTCAGTGGAGACCATAATGGTCAAGGAACACGGGGTCTACGAGGTGAACCTGGAATCCCTGATCTCTGATGAATCAGTGATAGTCTCTGATGAAGAAGGAAAATACCTGATAGACATTAACTACATTCTGAAGAAGAAGATTAAGGAAAGAAAAGGAAAGTCCTGAGCACTAAATTGTATTTCCTTTCTCTGTATTTTTAAGAATTCTTTTCTCCACATATTTTTTCTATTATTTCTAGAGATTTATTTAGAATCCTTTTGGATCTGTTTAGAATCCCACTGGATTTATTGAAAATCCATTCTCAGATTATTTTGAATATAACATCCCCTAATATTATTAGGGGATTATCTTCTTCGATTATCCACAAAATCACACTTACCCGATGGCAGTACTCTGATCACATCTTCCAGGGTTAATACCCGTTCCGGGTCGATCTTTTTTAGAACTGCCCGTGCAATTTCCTCTTTCTTGGTAAAACCTGGTTTTAATACCACGTAGTTATCGGTGTACTTGGACACAGATTCCACCGGACCCGCCATTATTCTTTCTCCTTCGTAATCCACTATTCCCACCGCTATCTTGAGGGGTATTCCCCGGAGATATTTACGTGAGCCCCTGATTATGAAGGCCCCTCTGGCAACGAATTCCCCTGATTGGGGTGTTTTGGAAACCTGATCCGGATGCACCCAATAGACATCCTGGGAAGCGTAACCCTTACTCCAGGCACTGGAAAATGATGCTGCCAGAGTTCCTGCTTCCTGAATAGTTGATTCTGGAATTTCTCCCTCCACTTCACCTTTTTTAATAACCACAGATGGAGCTCCGTGTATGTCGGAGTGCAGATAAATATCCTGGTTATCCAGGTAGCGCTTCACAACCAGTTCATTGGTACCGGCATCCCGACCACCAATAACCAGCAGTCCATCAGATGACAAGAACCAGCGTAGTTTCTCGAACCATTTAAGCTCCCTTCGCACCCTCTTCTGGGGAACTTTCACCCTTTCCAGGGCCAGTTCCCGCTTATTGCGCTTTCTTTCCACGTCTTTACGGGTGCGTTCAATGGCTATGTTAACTCCTTTAATCTTCCGTTTAGCCTTTTTACCCTTATTATAATATTTCTCAGCATTTTCCGGGATCTCCAGATTGGCATCTACAATCACCCTTTCACCCTCCAGGTTAAGGGTGAGTACTCCCATCTTATCCATGGATTCAATGATCTGCGCTTCCTTCATACCCTCTTTACGGGCTTTTTTAAGTTTAGAGGCGATGTCCATCCAGGAAAAATTCTCCCGGGCCTGATGAATGATGTCCAGGAGGTTTTGAATTTCAGAGTAATGGGAGTACAGGAGGTTACCCTTCTTTTTGGTTTCAATTATGGTTTCCTGGAACTTCTTCAGGGTTTCTTCCTGTATGCGGAGCCTTTTCTCGTATTTACCCACTTCTTTAGCCCACACATCTTCCTGAACCTTCTTGATATCTGCACCAACCTTTCCACTGTAGAACTCATCAGCAGCCTGGTTGAAGGTATCAAAGCGTTCCTTCTGGAAATTCTGGTAGATCAACGTATCAAGGGGTAGAACATCCTCTTTACCAGTTTTAACCTTTTTAAAATCAGATATGTCTTTGTTGTCAGTAGTTTGACCTGTTTTTTCATCAGCAGAGCCAATGTTTTTGTCTGTTTCATCAGTTTTGGTTTTATCTTCAGCAGTTTTCACTGACTCGACACTTGATTTGTTTTCTTCAATAACATCCCGCACAATCTGTGGGTGGAACTGGAATGTTTTAAGGGGTTTGAAGAGTTCCACCATGTTCTTATGGATGGATTCAATTTCTTCTTCACTGACCTGGTTGGCGGGTTGTTTTTTATCCACACCTGAACGCAGGATTATTTCCTCGGAGTACATTCCACCCAGCCCACTCCGGGCCAGTGCCCGGATAAGATCAGAGTCAGAATCTTCGAATAATTCTTTTAGTTCCTCCAGTTCAACGTTCAGGGGGTGTATGCCCCGTTCTGGGGGGTAATGGTATTCTTCCTTGGAGGTTATCTTCCGGCCCTGGGCGTGGCGGTGTTTCAGGGGTAAGATTATTCGGTTCTCTTCATCCAAAAGTATTATATTACCTTGGGAGAAAAGTTCAACAACCAGAGTAAAGCGATGTTCCTTCTGGATGTCAATTTCCAGGATACGGTCAAAGTTATGTTGCCGGACCCCTTTCACTGTGGCATTTTTCAAGTGCTTTCGTAGGAGCATGGGAAATGAAGGTGGTACTTTTGGGTTTTCAGGCGGATACTGGGTGGTGTGCACCCTTAAACCGGCCTGGAATGCTACGTCTACCCTTCCTTTTCCTGGGACGTGGAATCGTATGATTACAGTGTCCCTGGTGGGTTGGTATGCTTTCTGCACCCTGGCATCAGTCAGGAGTTCATTGAGTTCATGGGAGATGGCGTAAAGATCAACATTGGACATTGCTTTCATGAGAGTACACCTTTATCTATATTATATGGTAATGACCATAGTTAAAAACGGAGGAAAAATATGGACATTGAAGTTAAGTTAACCAGCATACACGCGGCACTGGCAATTGTTGCCGGAGCCATATCATACTTACTATCCACAGGCGCCATAAGCGCTCTTGGTAAAAACGAATTCCTGGCAGTCCTGGGAGGACTATTAATCCTATATTTAACAGGACAGCTATCCGAACGATTATTCGGTAAGGAAGCAGTTGGTGGGATGAAGGGATGGCTCTGGAGTGGTATTTTACCCTTCTTCTTTGTGTGGGTACTGGTATGGGTTATGATGTATAACCTGTTATAAATCATCCCCAACACATCCCTATTTTAAATCAAATACCTCTATTTTTTTTTTGAAATGTTATTAGCCTTATTTTTTTTATTATGCTATTCTAGGAATATATTTATGAGATTCCTTTTTTAAATATTTATTAATCAGTTTAAGGAATGTTTTAACTAGTTATGGCTTATGTTTAGAAGGACCAGTAGAATATCCAGATAAATACAAAGAACAGTGCCAGTACAAATAACAGTGGTGCCACTATCCTGCTTACCGCCACTATGGAAGTTATGGTGGTTACCAGTTCAGTAGCATGGGTGGGGCCTAAGGTGTTTATACTGGACAGCTTCACAGTTTCAGCACCAACCAGAACTGGTTCCAGATCATTTAAAGCATTTTTAACACATTCTACTGTTTTAACCATTATAATATCACGGTCTTTTGTTCCAAGGGGGTTGTGACCCCCGGAAAGAGTGTTGACAAAGTGGGTGTCAGTGGTCATTACCTCGGCATGGTCCAGTCCCAGTTTTTCCACTGCAGTGAGTATTTCATCCCGGAAACCAATAACCATGTTGTTGGCATCCAAAAGGATATAAGCAGTTTTCTGGCCGTTAACATCCAGAACCATCACTTTAACTCCACTTTGACCAACACCACTCCTTTTACCTAACTCTGGAATGGTGTCATTGGCACATCCCATTTTAAGTTCACTTTCTGAGGGTTTTTCCAGTTTCTCCACTGCACTTAAGAGTTGGAAAACTTCAGGGTTTCCAGGGAGCACCCTACCTGATTCTCCTTTGAATGAGTTGTGACAGTCCACCAGGATCACATTTTCTGCCTTAGTATGTCCCTGTGCTGCTTTAATAATTGCCAGTCCTACTCCGAAATCAATATCATCAAATCCAAGGGGTGCAAAGGTGGCCAGGAGTAATAAATTATCTCCAAAGTACTGGGCGCCCAGTTTAGCATCCTCATGTTCCACCTGGATGAACTGACTGGCCAGGGAGGAGTATTCCATATTTTCCAGGGATTTTTCCACCACATCTTTGATTTTACAGATTTCCCTGGAACTCACCGGGTTAAAGTCATGGGTGGAGGGGCCATGGCTGACCATTGCGAATGGTTCCAGGCTTTTAGCCAGAACAGTGGGCATATTTCCCCCTCCAATGTTTCCAACTGGTCCTGGATGGACGCAGGGGGATATGAACAATCCTTTCACCCCATTTTTACCTTTGAAACTAACCAGTCCCACCAGGGTGTCTATTGGTTCACCCATATCTTCGAAGAGTGTTTCCATGGCCCGTGATCCTTCAGTGTACTGGGCTATAAATAGTGATAATAATTCCAGACCCCCCACTCCCAAGTTACGTTTAATGGGTGATTCAATCACCAGTATAAAGGAGTAAATAGCGATCATCAGTATCAGTCCGGCGATTAGTCCCTTAAGGGCCACTGCTATGATACTGAATGATCCGATATTGGTGCCAATGGTGGTTAAAAATACGATTACCACCACCATGCTGAGTATTAGAACTGGTTGAATTGCGGAGATTAAAATTGATCGGACGGCTCCTATGTTGGAGGTTCCCCAGATAACGAATGTACGCAGGCCAAAAGCTAGTGCACAGCCTAAAATCAGGGCATCAATGATATAACTGTAAAAAGTAAAGGTGGACACTAAACTACCCGCAATGTAAACCATGGCCACCAATACCATGTTTAGAAGGGATACAAACATGGACTGCTTCATTTTCATGTGTCTTCCTTCCATGGCATTGACCAGTGGTTGGGTTATAGCCCCATCCATGATGGAAGTTAGTCCAAAGATCAGGAACCCTGCTGATCCACCGTATACTATACTGTCAAATACAGAGGATAAAGGTTCAAGGTAAGCAGCAATAGCACCTGTAAGGAAGCTAAGGAAGGTCATGGTTAAAATGGATATTCTACTTGGTGGAAGGGTTACCATGTACTTGGAAAGATCAGTAATGTTATCAACAGCGGACATAATTCACCTCATGGATACAAAGAAATGGATAATTAAATTTTTAAGATTAATCTGGTTATTAACGTATTATTGACTTAATATATTAGTCTATTATCTTTATTTATACCTTAGTCTTTATGGGTTAGGAATAATAGTTTTATTATTTTTTGATTGATTTTCCTGGTTCGAGAGTTAGTTTCATTCTAGTAAAATTAATAGCAATATCTACTATTAAATCCATTAAGTTAATTAAACCTTAACCCCTGTTTCATATATAAATATAAAAAAGTAATACTTAATGGTGTTCATAATGTTGCTTTATATTTACAAATCATACTCTTCCGGGAGTTAAGTATTTCCCTGAATGAAATTTATCCATATTTTTGGAAATTCTTCCAGATTTTTGAAGTTTTTTTTTGGAATAATAATCATTATTTCTTTACCTGTAATTAACATTAATGTATGGCTATTAAATGTACTGACATGTATCTATTATTATTGGTGGATATACCTACCTATTCTCAACTATCCCCAATTTTGTTATAATCCAGTAAGAATTCAATGCTCAACTGTTTGTAAGCATCTTTACTATTTCTGTGCACCCCCTCGAACCATATTTCCAAAAAGCATTAATATCATACCAATAAACCTATATTTAATTAGGTTAATTATTAGGAAAGCCATGTGATGGGTTTAGGATAACTAAATCTAATTTTTTTATACTTTCTGGATAATTTCCGAATGATTTAATTGATATTGAATAAAAATTGATAATTATACAAGTAACAAGGTGTGGGCAATGGTTTTAAAGAGAACCATAAAATCAATTCATACAAGGGGTGGCGGGTACCTGTTTTGCAATTACTGCGGGGGATACTACAAATTAAAGGAAAGTGAGTCTCCCAGGGACTATGTGAAGTGTGAGTGTGGTAATCCATTGGAATTCTGTAAAACAGATAAAGAATTGGAATTAAAGAGTTACAACCTCAGTCAGAATAAAGAGGTTTATGATTCATTTCAAACCAGAATCTTCAAAAGAAGAGAATCCCTCAAAAATTTCTTCCCCACCATAGAAATAGAAGACGATTACATCGATGAGGAATTGTCTGAAAAAGAAGAACTATGGGATGTAATTGACCGTGAAATTAATGTTATCAATCAAAAGAAATATCTTAATATCATATTGGAACAGGAACGTTTAATGACAATTATTCAAGAAAAAAAGGGTAGAGTTAAAAATCCCAGTTTAATGGAGAAATTAATCCTTTTTTATGAAGAAACAGACCCCCTCATAATATTGGGAGTGGTTATCATCATCCTGATTACCGTTCTAATATTGGCAGTTTTCAGGGGATGAACAAAAACTTATTTTGTTAAGGGTTAAATCAGATTTAAAAGGAAATTAGATTTGAAATAAAATCCTATTTCAGATGATTATATTAAAAGATTATCTGGAAGAGTACAAATCATTTGGAAGTCTTAAGAGTCAATTAAATAATAAAATCACAAAAGGTGCCATAATGATCGTTCATCTTAAAACACCTCTAAAGAAGGAAGACACTGAAAAATTAAGAATTAAAGATTCAGTTTACATCACTGGAACCATTTACACTGCAAGGGACAGTGCCCATAAACGCATAATTGAGACTGGTTCACCAGTGGATCTGGAAGGGGCAGTGATATTCCATGCTGGTCCCATAATAAAAAAAGAGGATGATAACCAGTACCAGATGGTGGCAGTAGGACCCACCACCAGCACCCGCATGAACCCTTACCAGGCAGAAGTACTGGACCAGGGAGCCCTGGCAGTAATCGGTAAAGGAGGGATGGATGAGAAAACTGCCAATGCATTGAAACGAAACGGTGCTGTTTTCCTGGCAGCAGTAGGTGGTTGCGCTGCACTCTACGTCAGTTCAGTCCTAAAGATCAACAGTGTTAACTGGCTGGATCTGGGAGTGCCAGAGGCAGTCTGGGAACTGGAAGTCAAGGATTTCGGACCATTAATCGTTACCATGGACTCAACCGGGGGTAATCTTTACCAGGAAGTTCGAAAGGCAAACCAACCCAACAAAGGTTAAATCAAAAAAGATCAGGGAAATATTACTATTTTTTTTTACAATAATTTTTAATTGACTGCTTGAAGGAAAAACACACTGTAAATCTTAATAAATGTAATACAATCCCATATTAATAATAAATCCTGGATCTGAAAGATATGAACTCCAGTCAAGATATCCAACCTGCAGAAATCCTCACGGGTTTCATAGACACCCATATCCACACCAGCCCTGATGTTAAACCAAGACTATTAAACGATTATGAGGCGGCTCTGGAGGCCAAAGAAAGTGGTATGGCTGCAATTGTCATCAAATCCCATGTAGAACCCACGGCTGGCAGGGCTTACCTGGCCCACTGGGTTACTGGCCTACCAGTAGTGGGTGGTGTAACCCTCAACCATAATGTAGGTGGTTTAAATCCCGATGCAGTGGAGAGCATGGCTTCCATGGGTGGTAAAATAGTGTGGCTCCCCACCATCCATCACCATGAAATAAAACTGGAAGCTGATCCTCTGGATGAAATATTAAACCTGGTAATAGAAAACAACCTGGTTCTGGCCACTGGCCACCTCAATCCAGGGGAAATATTCCAGGTACTGGATCACTGCCGCAGTTTGGGAGTGGGAAAAGTATTGATCAACCATCCCCTAACCCGGGTGGTGGGGGCATCAACCGATGAAATGAAGGAAATGGCCCGTCATGCTTACCTGGAACACTGCTGGGTGGCCACCATGCCCCGCCATGATAAGCTGGATCCAATGGTAATGGTGGAGGCCATTAAAGAGGTGGGTGCCCAGCATTGTATCCTGGCCACGGACTTTGGACAGCAACACAACCCCAGTCCAGTGATGGGAATGCAGATGATGATGGCCAGCCTGATCAAACAGGGAATTTCCGGGGAAGATATAACCCTCATGTGTCGGGATAACCCTGAAAATTTATTATTTAAATAAAAATCAAGATAACTCCTAAAAATAATTTCTCTAGTTGCATAATTAGAATAAAATCATAATAAGAAGGGTTTAAATTGGAAAAAAGACATCAGGAATATTTGGAATATTATCAGGCCCGATTGAAAAAATATGAACACAACCCACTGTATCCCTATTCCCATGAATCCCAGGATGCACTCTACCAGGCAATCGCTAACTCAAAAAACCTGGAAGAATTCGGTCAAAAAGTTGAAAATGAACAGTTAGCTCTTAAAAGTGCAATTGCCCTGGTAAAGGATAAGGAAACTGCAAGAATGAACTTTTATCAGGATTTAAATGAAGAAATAAGATCGCATGCTCCTTTAAGAATTCTGGAATTTGTTGATTCAGTTAAAACTGAAGCAGAACTCATTAACACCGTAACCGAGATTGAAGGTGAGGTGAATATTGAGATCACCCTGGACCTTTTCACCCAGGAGATCAGCCATGACCTGATGATGCTGGAAGAAATAGAGGTTTACCAGAATGCAGAAGTCCCCGAGGAATGGAAGGAAGAAATAAACCATGATTACCCCCAGGAACTCATTGATCAGGGACGTAAAGACTGGGTGGAAATGGTGGTACCCAATGCCCAGCAATGGGATCCCCACTGGAAATTTAACCTGGACCTAATCTGGGAGGAAAGACACCGCAGATTAATTCCCATACCGGATGAAATACTAAAAAAGAGAGTAGAACAGTTCAAAAACTACCGGGGGATTTAACATGCCAGTGGACAAGGCAATGGCTGATGCTATACTGGACACCTACCGCAACATGTACCGGGAAATCAGTGAGAAAGGGGTGGAAAGTGAATCTTTCAAGGCTATGGAGAATGCCCTTAGAAGAATGGAAGCCCTGGCAATGGAAACTGATGATATAACAGATTTCACTGCGAAACTCACCACCGAAAATCTATTCATCCAGTTCAGCAATGCTTATTCTGAAACAATGGCGGCACTGCTCAGGGGTGAATATTCAGGGGATGATGGTGATGAAATTCTACTGGAGAAAACCCTGGAAGCCTATGAAAATTCCATTAAAAACCTGGAGGCTGATCCCAATTATGAAATTTTAAAGGCCCCCATTGAAGAGTTAATAGAACTGGGCCGATCAGGAATTTCATATGCAGTATTCCTGCGCACAGCTGAAGAAAAAGGACTCTACCAGTTATTAGAAGGTGATCTGATTGTAAGGGATTCTATAATGAGAGATAGAACCTTTGCAGAGTTTATGCATCTTCCTCTGGAAGTGGAAAAACAGGATAAACTACTCAAAATACATGATAAACTGGTGGCTGATTCACCATTCAAGGTTGCAGATAGCTTCCAATTTGGATTGGAAAGGGAAAGACTTGACTGGGAATACGCTCCCCTCATAACTGGTTGGAATATCACCATACGTTTATGGGAGAAAATGTTGATGAATGTTTACGATTGGCTGGATTCATTTGGAAGTTTCGCACCTCATGATGAACGTTGGGTGGATTTAAGGGGTCAGACTTTCACCATGCGTAACATTAAACGCACCCAGGAATGTAATCCTGGTGTTCTAAGGGCCAGGGAAGTAGTCCTGCAGGACTACTTCCAACTAGGTTGGGATGACATATTCCAGCATGAAACCTACATTAATGAATACCAGGCCAACCGGGTCTGGTATTCTGATGAAACCCTGGAACTAATTAAAAAAGCATACCCTCATTGTCAGCCCTATCAAAAACCTCCTGAAGAGCTGGTCAACCAGGCAGAAACCATATACACTCAAAAAAGGTATAAAAGACCGGAAGCTTTCCAGTATTCTCCAGAGGATAAGGAGAAGTTCATATCCCTTTTCGGTGAGCAGAAGTGGGATGAGCTCTTCAACAGATAAGCATCTAAAACTATTTAACCAGAAATAATATTCCAATAGATGGCCATTATAAGCATTGCAATCTAGGAGAGAGTTTATTGACAGATCCGCACCCCACAGAATTCAGTATACGTTACCAAATTCCACCTAAGGATTATTTTTTTAACTTAGAATGGGATGGGGATAGATTATTCTTGAAGGAGTTCTCTCTGGAATCAGGGATAGATCAACAGAAAGACATCAAACCTGAAATACATGATTGGAATGAATTCTGGTCTCATGTGGATGAGATCCGAGTATGGGATTGGTATGATGAGTACGTGGTCAGCTGTAAGGATAGTTGTGTGGAAGGGGATGAATGGGAAGTTAACCTGGTCTATGGGGATCAAAACCTGGAAGCCCATGGTGCCAACAGTTACCCTCCCACATTCCGAGAATTCCTGAAGGCCACTGAAGAGTTGACCGGGATCATAATTGAATTTATCCAACAGGACTGATGTATCATTGATCATAATGGTATTATTAGCAGTTCTAATGTAGACTTAATTTTTTGAAGAAGGAACCAGTACGACAATTAAGTAATTGGGGTTTGGGAAAAATAGGTAAAACCCATACTAAATTTTCACAATGAAAATAACATAAAAAAAGTTTGTAATTTTCCACATTCTATAATGTTTCAGTGGACCTCAACACTAAAATTTCAGTGCAACCTAACTAATACTCTTACTCTAAAAATGTATTAATTTGAGAAAGTGCCCTATTTCGGGGAGTCAGTATATATGTGGTTATTGAAAAACACCAACTTTGCCAATTTTCACCCCACCCCTTACATGGGCTATGGTTCCAGACTGGAATCTAACTTGTTTTCAGGGGATGTTTTAATGAGGAATTGATATAAAAAAAATTTATAGGGGAATGATTGATATAAAAATAGGGTGATGGGTGTATAAACTATTTTGGGATAAATTATTTTAATTTAAAACGATCATCTATTGTCATGGAGGAATAAATATGCCTAAAATTGAAATAGATCCAGAATTGTGTACCAAGTGCGGCACCTGTGTAAGCAACTGCCCAGTGGGTATCTTCCAGCAGGATGATGATGAATCTGTTCCATTAGTAGTGGGTACTGATAACTGCATACTATGTGGCATGTGTGTGGATAACTGTCCTGAGGATGCAGTGAAACATGAGAATTTTTAAGATGAAAAACTATTTTTTTCCCTTTACTTGATTGATTAACATTATTTTTTAGGCCTATTAAACATTAGAAGCCGGTTCACCGGATATTATTTGAAGGATGAAATTAATCCTTCCAGATCACACGGTGAAATCTCATAACTTGACAGGTTGCTGGTGATTATAACCTTACATCGGTTTCGGCGGGTGGAAGGGTCTTTATTGAAACTGATAATCATCCGGTCTTCCATCACCTTTATCTGATCCACTTCCGAACTGGAGATGTCAAAGGATTCCTCTTTCCCGTTTAGATACTGCACAGTCAACATACCTACATCCATATTACATCACTCCTTTAAAACAGATTGATTTTTATTATTTATTGGCATCCTATATATCTTTACTTTATTCCTCTTAACTAGATGGTTAGAATTAATTTTAAAATCCAAAGAGATTGTATTTAATTCCGTGAAGCATAATTTCCCTAACTTAGAATTGACATTGTTATTTGAAATGTAGAGGATCATATTCTTTTCTTATAGGTCAATTCATTAAATCTTATTTTAAATTCGGTACCATGGCTGCGGTCAAGTTCGATCTCACCATCAATCTGTTTGGTCAGGCTGTTAACCAGTTCCAATCCCAGGGTCGTGGTGTTTTTAAAGTCCAGATCCGGAGGCATACCCACACCATTATCGTTCACGGTTAACAGAAATTTCTTTTCATCATCAGGGATTTGTTTAAGGGTTACCCTTATCTCCCCTTCCCTGCCATCTGGAAATGCGTATTTCAGGCTGTTGGAGAAGAGTTCACTGATTATCAGTCCGCAGGGAACTGCAGTCTCCATATTCAGGTTTACGTCATCAACATCCACCACCAGCTTAACCCGGTCACTGCTGGTGTCATAAGAATAGAATAAATCAGATAACAACCGTTTAATGTAATCCTCAAATCTGATGTGGGTGAAATCTTTGGACTGGTAGAGTTTTTCATGGATCATGGCCATGGACATAACCCGGTTCTGGCTCTCCTTTAGGACAGTGGTTGCAACTTCTTCATCATCATTCAGGTGTTGGATTTGCAGATTTAGCAGGCTGGAGATAATTTGCATGTTATTCTTCACCCGGTGATGAATTTCTTTGATTAAAATCTTCTTCTCATTCACTGATGATTTTAGTCTATCCATAGCATTCTTTCGATCAGTTATATCAGTGTCAATTACCAGAATGGAGTTGGCCATCTCATCCTTTTTTATGGGAACCAGTTGGGTTTCAATCCAACTGTACTCTCCCTTTTCATTGATCAACTGGTACTGGAAAGGTTTCAAAGTTTCCCCTTTCAGGGCACGTGCAAATTTTTCCCTAACAAAACTTAGATTATCTGCGGAGAATATTCCCAATTCAGAGAAGTTCTTGCCAATTAATTCTCCAGCAGATAGACCTGAAAAACGAAGTGCGGAACTGTTAGCATCTAAAATTACACCATCTGAACTTACCAGTATGGTGTGGTTCGGGTTAGCTTCAAAAAGAGTGCGATATTTCTCTTCATTATCCTGCAGTGCCATTTCAGTGTATTTACGCTGGGTGATGTCCATTAACATACCGGATATAGTATCGCCGGTGAGATTGGCACTCATTAACATGTTTATGGTTTTACCAGTGTTGGAAACCATTTCTAATTCGTACTGTTCCAGTTTACCTTCTTTTTTAAGCTTGCGAATGATTTTTTTTCTTTCGGAAGGGTTTTTATAAAAATCTATAATCTTTTGGGATTTGAGCTCCTCTACACTTTCTGATTTGAATATTCTGACCAGAGATTCATTGGCAAAGAGTATATCTCCATTTAGGTTGGTTTGATAGACACCAACCATGGAATTGTCCACCAGCTCACGGTAATTCTTTTCACTAATTAAAAGTGCTTTTTCCGTAAGTAACTGCCGAATCAGCACCATAAATATTATAATCCCCACTATTATTTCCATTAAATCTATATTTGGTTGATATGGAATTCTATCAACTTGTATGAGTAATAAGAAAGCAATTAAGGCCCAAATAAGGGGTAAATAAGAAGTAAAGTTGGATTGGGTCAATGGTAATGTCTTAAAGTACTGGTAAAGATTGTATTTTTCATCACTAGCGTGTAAGAAGGCTGCTAAACCAACCACCAGTAAGCCTATTATCCAACCAACATCCAGCAAACCCCCGGATACATAGGTTCCCTGCAAATTCTGGTAAGAGTAAATACAATCACTTACTATGAAAGCAATAACTCCCAAACCGAGGAGTATCATAGGACCGTAGTATTCTTCCTTGAATTTGCTGTAAAGGAGCCGCATAAGGGCGAAAAGAAGAACAAAATCACCAATTATGTAGGTTATGGATATCATACTAGGGAAGAACTCTTCCTGATTAGAAAGATTAGGCTCTATCAGGAATATCCAGAAAATAAGGCCCACTGTCAGTATGACTATTCCCATTTCCAGAATGATCTTCAATTCTTCCAGGTAACTGAACTTAGCACGGGGAAGGAAATAAATGCCCAGAGCAAAAAGAGGATAAAAAACCAGGTAGAAAATGTCAGCTACAGACGGGAAGGGGTTCTGATTGTATCCCAACTCTATAATGGCCCAGGCAACATCACCCAGTGCATAGGATAAAATACCCAGTGTCATCAGCATCCAGGCAATCCGCATACGACCTTGGGAGCGGTAAGCAGCATATGACAAACTGATAACCCCCACCAATCCAATGAGGGGACTGGACAGGTCACCGAAAATCATCCTGAGGTTTGGATCATCCTGTAGAAGTAATGAAATAATTGCAAAGCTAATAGTAATAATTATTGCTAGTAAAACTCCAACTTTAAAGGATAATAATGGCTTTTTGCTCATGTTAACACTATGTGAAGTTTTCCCATAATATTGATTTTGCAGATATTAAATCAATTTTCGCTGGTTTATTCATCATAACACAATTAGGGGGCAATTACCTAACAATCTGAAGTTATTCTAATTATTTATATCATTCACAAATAAATAAACCAGTTTAAAATTTTTTGTGAAGTTATTCACAGTTTAAAATATACTTATTATTGTTCCAAGTTAGAGTGGACATTTTCCTCCATGGACCGGAACGTAGGTACCAGTTCCTTTAGCTTTCATTGCATCCCCCACTATAACCATTCCCTAGTTTTAATTATGTAGTTGCTTATTAATATAATTTAAACAACAGGGGTAAAAAGAGTATATTCATCCATAAAACAGGATAATTAGAAAATAAGGGGCTATAATAAGTTTATCCGGTGAAACGGTAAATATATTTCTTGATCTGGAAAAATGTTATCAGTTGATCTGGAAAAAAAGTAAATATACTGATCTGGAAAAAAAGTAAATATACTGATCTGGAAAAAAAGTATTAAGAAAAAAGTGTTAAAGTAGGATAAAAAAACCCTGAAAAATCATCCGAGGTTTATGACTGTAGAACCCACATCCCAATCCTAACATTTTGTTTTAAGACTTGTGGATCGGGGTGAACTCTGTAGGAGATCGCTTTTGTCTCCTTCTTTTAACATCAGCCTCATGTCCACGGCGAGTGCTCCGTCTCCTTCATCAAATACCATTAATGGGTTGATTTCAAACTCGTTGATCTCCGGGAAGTCAGTGACCAGTTGTGAGATACGGAGAATTATATCTGCAATGGAATCCACATCCTTGGGCTTAGCTCCCCGGACTCCCTCCAGGAGTTCATGGGTTTTGATCTTCCTTATCATATCCTTGGCGTCCATCTCATTTACCGGGGCAATGGCGAAATTAACATCTTCCAGGACTTCCACATATATCCCGCCCAGTCCAAACATGAGCATGGAACCAAAGGTGGGATCCTGCACCATGCCAATGATTACTTCTGTACCACCAGTTAACATTTTCTGTAACTGAACACCCTCCAGATCAGCTTCTGGCTCCTTTAATGGTATGTTCATCATCATATCCTCATAGGCAACCTTCACTTCCTCAGCACTGGTAAGGTTGAGCTTAATTCCACCCACATCAGACTTGTGTGAAATCTGGGGGGAGACGATCTTCATAACCAGGGGGTATCCTATTTTCTCGGCGGCTTTCACAGTTTCTTCCAGGTTAGTGGTGATGGCGGTGCCCACGGTGGGGATTCCATAGGCCTTTAATATGTCCAGTGACTCCAATCCCAGGGTGTGTTTACCCTTTTCCCGGGCATCCTCTATAATGTTTTTAACCAGATTTTTATCAGCATCAAATTCCGGAGATTTGGGATATTCCTGTTTCCGGATTAGGGTGTAATCATAGAGGGTTTTCATACTCTTAACTGCCCTTTTAGGGTAAAGGTAATTGGGTACCTGTTCTGCGGCTAATAGTTTTTCTGCCCCTTCAAAACGTGTTCCTCCAAAGAAACTGCACAGAATTGGTTTTTCAGTTTTTTTTGTATGATCAATTGCCACCTGGGCAATTCCCTCTGGCTCAGTGACTGATTGGGGTGTTACCAGGTAGATCACCCCATCCACATTGGGATCCTCCAACACGGTTTCCAGGGTGAAGGCATATCTCTCGGGGCTGGCATCACCCAAAACATCCACTGGATTCTTCACACTGGCAGTATCTGGTAATCCTTCATTTAACCGGGCCTTGGTTTCAGTGGTGAGCTCAGCCATTTCCAGCCCGGCTTTTATGGCAGCGTCAGTGGTCATAATTGCTGGTCCACCGGCATTGGTGATTATGGCTATCTTCTTACCATTAGGTAGGGGCGACAGGGCCAGGGCACTGCTGTAATCCATCATCTCATCCAGGGAATTAACCCGGATGATCCCACACTGGGAGAAGGCTGCTTCGTAGGCAGAATCAGATCCAGCAATGGTACCTGTGTGTGAGGACACTGCCTCTGATCCCTTGGAGGTGGTTCCGGACTTTATAACCAGGACTGGCTTTTTCTGTGATGCCCTCCTACAGGCATCAATGAAACCGGGCCCGTCAACTATACCTTCCAGGTAGGCAGTTATTACTTCGGTGTTTTCATCTTCCATGAAATCCTTCATACAATCGTTTTCATTGATCACTGCCTTGTTTCCCAGGCTGACAATCCTGGAAAACCCGATGTTCTTCTTATCAGCGTAATCCAGGATGGCGGCCATGATGGCTCCGGACTGGGTCATGAAGGATATTTTTCCTTTATGGGCGATGTCTGAGGAGAATGATGCGTTCATGTTATTGTAGGTGTCCATTACTCCCAGACAATTGGGGCCCACCAGTTTAATGTTGTATTCCTTGCATATTTCCACCAGCTGGTTTTCCAGTCTTGCTCCTTCCTGGTCCACTTCCTTGAATCCTGCGGAGATCACAACTATGTTTTTTATTCCAGTTTCTCCACATTCTTCCACTGTGGTGGGGATCAGGTGTGATGGGATGACTATAACTGCCAGGTCCACTGGGCCGTGTTCTTTAATGGATTTATAGGCCGTAAGTCCCATGACTTCACCACCTTTGGGGTTGATGGGGACGATTTTACCTTTGTAATAATTTAAAAGGGATTTCATCAAGTCGTAACCAATTTTACCCTTTGTCTCTGATGCACCTATTACTGCAACTGATTTAGCATTAAACATTTCAAGCATGTTATCACCTATTATCTAATACTAATTATGGGGTCCCTTATTTATTATATTCGGATTAATCAAAGGATTTATAAAAAAATACATGTTAATAAAGTAATAACTAACTTAATAGGTTTTATAAATTCTTTATTTTAGAATTGAAATAGTTTTATCTAAATAGGGTCAAGTCTACAATCATTTTTAATTAGAAATGGAAAGTTGTGATTGTTGGGATGAAAAATCAATTGCTGGTGAATGTATTTCAACAATTAGATAATAATTAGAAATCATTCATTTCATCTTCTAAAGGCTTTATTATCTTTTTGACTTTGGATGCCTGATTAATATTTGAGGCAAAAGAATCTTTCAATGAAGAAGTGATTGAATTATCTGAAGAGAAAATTGATGAATTACTGGCTCGGGAGAATGAACAAGATTTCAGGACAAATTTATAAATCTGAAAAATCACATTTAAATAATTTAAATAAGATTTTAAATGATTAATTAATTCTGTGGGGTTTATTTTAAATAAATTCGTTATAGGATAGTTACTTTTACTTATAGTCTTTAAATTTTTCATTAGGTTGAAATGAAAATTTGTATTGATAGAACTGAAGATTAAGATTAATAAAATGATAAATATATGTTTGTTGATATGATATTATGGTGTTAAAATGGATGTCGTTAGTCTTGGTTTGATTTGTGGATTGGTTTTTGGTCTTTTTTCCAGTTTGATAATGATTCCTATGGAAGTGGAGTCTCGACGCAAGAAGTATGAAGCCATTTCCAGTGCTTTTGTGGATCGCTTTATGATCGGTTTAATAGTTCCCAGTGCTACTTTTGGTTTAGATCCTCTGATTAGTGGGTTAATCATAGGAATAGGGTTAAGTCTTCCATCTGCTATTATAACCCGGGCTTATGCACCCATAATGGTTGTTGGTGCTGTTGGAGGTTTAATTATTGGTTTTGTAACCAAGTCAATGGTAGGTTGATGCCCAAATGGATATTCTCACTTATTGTATGGGGTAAGACTATGAAAGATGAAAATTTAGTAGCTTATTGTGGGCTTTACTGTGGGGATTGTTATAATTACACAGGCTCCATTGCTGATATGGCTCGGGACTTACGAAAAGAGTTAAGGAAGAATAAATTTACAGAAGTCGCCAAAGCGATGCCTTTCAAAGAATTTGATAATTACCCGGAATGCTATGAATGTTTGGGGGCTATGGTAAAGTTAAGATGTAAAGGATGCAGGGATGGTTTCAGATCTAAATTTTGTAAAATAGCCAAATGCGCCCAGAAGAAAGAATACCAAGGATGCTGGGAATGTGATGAATTTCAAACCTGCCAGAAATTCGACTTCCTAAAGCCCATTCACAAGGAAGCCAATATGAAAAATCTTAGAAAGATAAAAAAACAAGGAATTGATGGTTTTCTTGAAGGGAAGAGACATTGGTAAAAATAGGCTTCATTGAATATTTTAGATGTGTCAATAAGTTACTTCGTAATATAGGAGTTTAACGAAGTAAATATTCACATAATTTCATTTTCTAAAACAATTTAAAAAAAACTGGGAAATATATTATTTTTAATTAATTAGGGTATATGTAATTTGTATTTTATGAGAATTTAGGGATTTTTTTTATGTTTCAAACCATTTATCAAGACCACCCAGTTCGTTACTACCGGAAGTGTTAGTACTTGGAATTTCTTTTATTACCACTTCTGCAGAATTTTCTTGTGTAGTTTGCTGTGTAGTTTCTAAATCCTGATCATCAACCATCGTTCTCATTTCGTAAATCGACTTTATTATATTTTCAAGAGTAACTGATGAATTTCCACTCTCTTTAGATTTTACAACTAAATGTTCTATTATTTTGGGTCTTTTAAGAGCATCTTTCCTCTTTGACATCTGATAAAAATTCTGACGCTCTGATATGATTTGATTAAAAACCGTTTCACCAATTTCTTGTTTTAAAGTATCTTCTAACTCATTATGAAAACAAGCATGGTTTTTTTCAACATGACTTGGCCAATCTTCAGGTTCATATTTACATAATTTAAGAAGCATGTGATTCTTACGGATTTCTTTCTGCTGTTCACGTTGCTTGTCTGAAGTAGATGGATTCGAATGTTTCTTAAAATCACTATCCCACAAACAATAGACTGGTATGTTCAGTTTTGAGAAAATAGCATAAGGTTGATATATATTATTTTTACTCATACACGGAATGACAGAAATACCCTTGCCTTCTAAATCTCCTTCACCTTTCAATGCATTAGCATAACCAATTATTGCTGCTCTGTCCGTAACACCCTCGACCAACACGATCATATCCGCAAAAAAACCTTCATTCATCCAAGGAGTCATAATGGCATTGATTCTACCTGCAAAACCTTCAGCAGTGAGAGTTTCATCATTATTAGCTGCCTTAATAAATTCTACAACCTTTTCAAAGTTAGTAGAATTAATTTGAGTTATATACGGCTGCTTAACATATTTTTCTTCCTTATTTAATTTTCTTATACTTTCAAAATTATCAAAATCGACAAATAATGGTGAATGAGTACTATATACAATTTGAATTTTTTCTGCAACTCCTTCTAAACTACCTTCCGCTAAACTTTTTAGAATTTTAGATAGATATCTCTGCATATTTGGATGTTGATAGATTTCAGGCTCCTCGATACCTATTATCAGCGTGGGGATACTATTTGAATCTACAGGGGTTTCATTTTCGTCGTTAAAATTATTTTCTAATGTTATTTTAGCTAAATATTGAAACATGCTCATGATGTAAGCCCTTTGTAGTCCATGTCCACACCTTTCTACAGATGTACCATAATCATCCTCGACAAGATCAGTATCAGCATTTGGTAGTGGAATAACAATATCCTGATGTTGCCAATTAATCTTAACTTCAGAATTAGGGACATAAATTCCAAGTGTTTCACTCAATTTTTTTTCCAATTCCTTAAGAGAATCATCCTGTTTTAATATAAAATTGGCGTAATTCTCCTGAAAATTTTCTTCTAATTGTTTATACTCCTTCTTTTGAGAAAAAGTACTTCTAATAACAATATCCATGATCTGTTTAAAAACCGATTTTTTATCATCAGAAGCTTCTTCAGAGGCATTGAGAACAGCAGGAATGTAAATAAAATGAGTGTTTCTTTCTAATTTAGCTTTTCCAACATTTTTAAAACCAAAAAACTGACCATCATCTTCCCTTAATTCACATTTATCTGGATTATTATCTTCCCATTCACTTAAAGCATTTCTTCCATTTTCTTGATTTTTATAATCCGGTAAAACATCATATCCATTTTCTTTTAATTTTTTATATTCCTTACCAAGATTGGTCCCCCCAGAATTTCTAAAATCATCAAAATCAGGGTTTTCCAGATGATTACCATAATATTTCTGACTCCCCTTGCTTTTAGGCCATTCTAAAACTTTTTTAACGCTTAATTTTCCATTTTTAACATATTTTTTAAATCGTTCCAATTCATCATTATCCAAAACACTGAAAGTAATTGTTATTTCGATATTTTTCTTTTTTTTAGAGCTACCCATATCTTCATTATAAAAATCTTTCTGCGAATAATTAGCATTTGGATTGTAGAAAAGGTCTATGGCTTTCAAAAAAGATGATTTACCCACCCCATTAGGGCCAATAAGAGCTGTAATATCATTTAAATACAAGGTTTCATTATGAATGCTGCGGAAGTTTTTCACTTTAACACATTCAATTATCATATTTGCACCCCCTCCCCATTAATTTCAGACATTATTATATACTATAATTAAGTAACTTTTTAATAAGTATTATATATTAATATTTAGTGGTTACGACAATATGGTCTTCGATAATACACGCCAGGTGTTAAGATGGTTTCAAAAATCAAAATCTTAAAGGAATTTGAAAATGATTCAACATATACAGAATTTAATGAAATTCTTAAAGATCTTTTTTCTATTATCAGTAAAGGTAAAAAAACTGAAAGTGACGGAGAAATCAGAGTAGGTATAAAAGAAAGACAAGAAGACTACAAAAATATTTTAGACATAATTCCAAATTTACTGGAACAAAAAACTAATATTGAATCTATATTGTATCGTAAAAAATGCATAATGGATATGTTTGCAATATCGGACTCAATTAAAGGTTTAAAAGAATATAAAGATGATGCTAAACTGTATGCAAAATTTTTAGACAATTTGGATAATTATTTCAGATTGGATAATTCAGATTATACCTTTATTGTGCCCGTAAACTTGGTAATTGAAGCTGATGATTATTTGGATGATCTAAACAAAATTGTAAACGTTTTTGGGTTAGAAATATTAAAACCAACAGCACTGCCAAGAATAGTTAAACTGCCCACACCATCTGCCGATAATCCTAATGATTTGTTTGTACCTGATTCAGATGATGTTGAAAAAGCTTTAAAAGTGATGGAAGATTTTCCATTATTATTAAAAGCAGATATTCAAGCTAGGATGAGAGGTTATGCGCACAATGAAATAATTAAAAGAATTAAATCATTTTTAGGTTATATTGTCTATATGGACAAATATTTGGCTTCATCGGAATACTTTGGTGATTTCGATGAATACAATATTATAAACTTAAATTATGGGCCTGTTCTCATAATAAAGGACAAAATGATTAATTGGCCAATTTTAGGACTGGAAGACAAACTTAAAACAAAATTAAATCTTCCAAACGAAGTCATATCTGGAAAAAAATTTAATAGTATGTTGGATGTTTGTGAAAAGTTTCTTAAAGAAATAAAAAAAGAAACTCTTAAAAACTTGTTATTTCGATCATTTTCCGTATATTATGCCGCTTGTTCAGATAAGACTCTAGAATACTCTTTTTTAAAATTTTGGAATATAACTGAATATTTAATTAAATCAAATAGTCGAGTATCTGATTCTGAACTTTTAAATGTTATGAAACAATTTTTTCAGAATTATTTAACCATGAGAGTAGATTTTATCTATGAAAAACGTAATGATTTGGTTCATAAAGGATTTACAGAGAGCATAACTGATAGTGATCGTAATTTGTCAAAATTAATGGCAGATTTATTTATAAATGATGCTATTATCCAAATGAAAAACTTTAACACTAGGGGAGAGTATGAACAGCATTTATTCCATAAATAAATTTTTATTATCCGTCCCTTTAAGGTTTAAATACTATTCATTAAACAATATAAGGTAAATTTATATACTATGTTTTCCTTATATTGTTTTGTAGACTTTTTTAGATCTTAAAATCCAAAAATAAGGTCACCGAGCGGGGCAAATACTATCCTATAACGAAGTAATTTTAATTTCATATAATTCCAAATTAAATATTATTGATAAAAGAATAAATATGATCATAATAAATATCTATTTTTACGGATTATTATGTTTTAGAATATTCTTTCACTATAAAAAACTAAAGTGATTACATGATTATGCACCCACTTATTGTAATACTCATAGGGCTTGCTATTATCTTTATAATAACTTATCTTGTTGGATTTATTATAGTTAAATTAAAAAAGGTAAAAAAATCTAATTTAATGATAGTTATAGGGTTTATTGCCCTAATTTACGGATTAATAAGTCTTTTATTTTTCAATGAAGAACAACAGATTTTAACTTGTTTAGTCGGTATTTCCTTCATTATTGATGGAATATTCAGAAACAGAGGTTATTATAATAAAACTTATTATTTGTCTTCTTTAGCTTTGTTAATAATGTTTGGAGTAATTATAATCTATGAAGCCTTTTTTAAACATAATTATTTTGGTAATATATATTTCATTTACTCAGTAAATGGAATGATAATTGTAGGGATAATCATCTTAGTTAGATCATATCTACGAAGACATGAAAATCAAAAAATTCCCTGGAAAAATGAATGGTAAGAACTACACTACATTTAGGGTTTCACTCAATAAGAATCTTGTTTTGATTAATTTAGCCTGGAATTATTATTATGGTTACTGTATCAAATATTCACAAAATTAATGATTAATGATTGACAGTATTTTATACGGTGATAAACTATGAAAATCAAATACAACACCTTTATAGTCAAGGATATGGGGGAGTCCCTTAAGTTCTACAGGGAAGTCATGGGTTTTGAAGTAGATAGTGAGCACAATCCCCATCCTGGAGCAAGAATCGTGTTGTTGAAGGGCGAAGGGGATACTATGATCGAACTCATCCAGAATACGGAAAATGAACCCGGCCTATATTGTATAGGGATGGATGTGGAGGATGTAAACGCCACTGTTGAGGAACTTAAAATTAAAGGTGCTAAAATCGTTATGGAACCTATACCCATAACTGTGGGCTTTTTAGCTTTTATAGAAGACCCTAATGGTGCCAAAATAGCCTTAATTCAACACAATTAATTCATTTTTTTTATTACATATTATTTTCCAGACTTAAGCATATTCTATTTCTTAGAATTAATCTTATCATTAAGGGGATGCCCGGCACCCATCACTGATATTATTTGGTTATTTTCATCTTTAATTTGTGTAGTTCAATTATATTCATAATGAAATAATATCCCCTGTGGAGTGGTCTAAAAAAATAGGAGATGTATATGGAATTAGAGTTTTTTCTACCGGATTTAGGTGGTGGGGTTACGTTTTAAAAACAGTGAAAGAACGAAACCCGCTCCAATCACCACCGCACCTATAAAAATCTGCAAAGTCCACCCCTGATACCAGGGCAGTGATTTGCTGGGCGGCAGTGGGATTGACTATATTTTGGAGGTAACTAGCTCTTTGGAGGTCGTGAAGCTGACAAAGAGAGCAGAACCAATTACACCACCAATCTGCTGCAGGGTGGTCATTATGGCTGAACCAGAGGCATAGAAATACGGTGGTAGGTTTCCCAGGGTGTTGGCCTGGTTGGGAGTCATCACCAAACCGGTTCCCACGAAGAAACATATCAACAGGAGCACAATTAGGGTAAGGGTGGTTGAGGCAGAAATACCGGAAGTAACACCATGGAAATGCACATGATGGCCAATCCAGAGCTGATAACTAGTTTAGGTCCGTGGTCATCGTAGATACGGCCAGAAACCAGGGATACAATACAGTTCAAGATCCCTCCGGTTACAATGTGTATTCAAATAAATGATGGTGTTTATTCAAATCAATTATACAGTAAAATGAATTATTTATTAACGAATTCGGGATTTTTTAATAAATTAGCAGTATTAATTGTCTTTCAAATCATCAATAATTTCATAACCTTCTTTGAGCAGGTAAAAAGCAATAAAAATCCCCACTACTGGGTCGGCTTGCCATATTCCATGAAAATAATTTAATAAAAGTCCCAGAAGAAGGGCAACCGATAAATACATACATGACAGGGTTTGTTTAGAATCAGCCAGCAGACTCTTACTGTTCAAAGCCTTACCTGTTTTATACTTCATGTAAAAAAGAACAGGCATCACAATTATAGATGCAATGGCAATTAAAATCCCCCAAAAACTCGTATTTGGAATTTCTCCCGTGAATAGTTTAACTATGGATTCGTACAGAACATAAATTCCTAAAATAAAGAAGGTGTAGGCAATATATTTCAATGCCCTTATTTCCACAGTTTTCTCTTCTTCATCTGATATTTTGCCGGATTTTTGGAATCTCCATACTAGAACTGCGGCTGACAATGATTCCACCACACTGTCCAGGCCAAAACCAAGGAGAGATGTGCTTCCGGCAATTAATCCAAAGAAAATCGATAAAACTCCTTCAATTACATTGTAGATAATGGTGAAATAAGATAAGTTCAAAGCACGTTTGTAGAGTTTTAAGTCTACAAGTATCACCTCTTATCTCATTAAAATAATTCATGGATAAATTATTCATGTATTGTTAGTTTTCAAATTAAAATAGTATGTTTTAGGATTTGAGGCCCCCCCAACTAACAATTATTCTGTTAAATTCACATAAAAGAGATTCTGCTCGTAGTGGAACCAGATAAATGCATTCTATTTAAGGGTAATTCAAATAAGGTACGAAGGGGTAAAACTATATGTTTATCCCCTTTTCTGGTAGGTGTAGAAACCGTATCCCACTATTATGATCACTGCCAGCCAGTAGGTGTACAGTAGAAAGGTGGGCAAGGCAAAGTAAAGAATTGACAGTATCACACCCAGGGCCATCATTAAAATACCGTTTATTTTGTTGGTCATTTTCCCATCCTCCTTAAATTCTTATTTTATTTTCTCTTTCTTATCTCTTTTACAGTTTTTTCTTACCTTATTAACCCTAATCCTAATACAACAACCAAGATTCTCACAATACTCCCCTGTTTGGGGAATTGCTGAAATTCCCACTTTAATCAACTGGATTTTTTAGGTGATGGTAAGAATATACTGGTTACCAATCCTAAAAGCAGGATCAGGGATAATATCGTGAATGTTTGTTTCATAGCCGAGCTAATGGATGAATTTATTATCTCAGCAGAGTATGGGGCCAGTTCTGGTGGTATCTGGGGAGTATCAGTCTGCATTTTTTCCACATGGTTGATGAGATTTTCCTGGATCTGTTCCTTGGTCATATTACCGGCTACCGTAGTTGATTCTATCCCGGCGGTCAGCCCCCC